>Ga0308414_1002439_pt1 | contig 12135 bp, 9 predicted proteins | sample HotsprSampleOS50_FD_205667 | JGI IMG/M metagenome (GOLD analysis project Ga0308414, IMG submission 205667) | Hot spring phototrophic mat microbial communities from Octopus Spring, Yellowstone National Park, Wyoming, United States - 20090730_OS50 ... | reverse complement strand
TTGGGGCGCATCGAAAGACTGCCGCAAAGCGATTCACCACGACCAGCTCCTTGGATGTTCGCTTACTCGGCAGTTCAGGCCGAATCGCTGCATCTGCGGGCCGGGTGTGCCGGGCAAATATACGCGGACGGCACGGTCGACCGAAAGATCAAAATAGCCGTATTGTCCACAAAGATTAGTCGTCGTACCCGTTGGCTAGGTGTACCGGGATGCAATCACTTCTTTACGCGATCGGAACTCTTCCCGGCCTAGAAAAACCGCTACAACCGTCAAATTTTGCCAAGCTTTACCGTCGTGCTCGCCGATAAAAACCCTTGAGTGCCGGCGGTGGCTCCCGGCAAACCGATGCGCCCAGTCGCAAGGGTTTCCAAAGATCGGGCGGGTCGCCTGTTGCGGTTTGCAACGGCGAAGCGACTTGAGAAGACAATCCGGCGAAGATCGGAATTCGCCCAGTTGGCCAAGTTGCGTTGCCGTTCTGAAAGCGCTCGGAGAAGCCGCCGGCTCAGCCGGGTTTATGGGATCGGAGGCATTCCCAACCCTGGATTTGGAGCGGACTAAGTCAGGCGTTGCCAGTTTCGTGGGCCAACAATAAAGGGCCGAAACCAATGTGCGTTCGTTCGTGGCGCGGCGTTTGGGCAGGCGTAATCATTGCGTTGGCAGTGTCGGGGGCGCGGGCCGAGCCGCTTGGTCCGGCATGGCTGGCGTCGGCCGAGGCCGCACGTCAACAATCGCTCGCTACCGGCAAGCCCATCTTGATCTACTTCTATGGTGAGCGTTGCCCTGCATGCAAAGTGATGCAGCGCGACGTGCTTAGTCGAGCCGACGTGCTCGACGCCCTTCGGTCGCAGTATGTGCTCATGCAGGCCAACGCCGATCAGGTTCCGGCCTTGGCCAAGCAATATGGCATTGTCGCACTGCCCACGACCGTAGCGATTTCGGCCGACGGCCAAATGCTCGACAAAATCCAAGGCCGACTCGATGCCGCCAATTACGTGGCCCGACTGAACCAGACGGCCGCTACCGCGCGGCGCGCTCCGGCCGGCGCTGCACCGCAAGCCTCTGCCGCGCCGCAAGTCGGCGTCGCGCCGCAAATTGCTGCCTCAGCGGCAGGCGGTCCCGCGGGTTTGCCGCGGATGGGCGACTACGTGCCGCCCATGCCCGGCGGTTACATGTCCGCCCACGGTAACGTCCCCGCAGGCAGTGTCCCGTCGCCGGCTGGGCCATCGGCAGGCTACGCTCCACCGGCGGTATCGCCAGCCGCGCCTCCGATGGGCACTACCGGATACATTCCGCCCGCGCAGGCGGTTCCGCCGTCGGCGACGATGCAACCGCCGGCCTATGCCGCTTCGCAAGCCGGGCAGGCGTTTCTTCCACCGGCGCAGCAGCTTCCGGTTGGCCCGGCCGCCATGCCCGCCGCTGCATCTGCGGCAAGTGCGCCGCCCGCGGCGGTTCCAGCAGCCGTAACGCCCGCGATGGGCGACCGCGGCTATCCGCCGGCCCCGGGCGCAGCGATGCCCGTCGGCGTTCAGCCGCAGCCTCCTGCACCGGTTTCCCCGGCCGCGACTCAGAACGTGGGTGCCGCCGCCGGTCCGGCCGCGGCCGTCAACCCGCCGCTCGCGCTGGAGGGCTTTTGTCCGGTGGATTTGTGCGAACGCCAGCGATGGACCCCGGGCGATCCCCGATACGGTTTGGTCCATCGCGACCGAACCTACCTGTTCGCCGGAGCAGAGCAACGAGACCGATTCAACGCCGACCCCGACCGATACGCTCCGATCCTTTCAGGGATCGACATCGTTTTGGCGATCGAACGGGGACAGCAACTCGAAGGGCATCGTCGCCACGGCGTCTTCTACAACGGTCGCGTCTATCTCTTCTCTAGCGAAGAAAGCCTGCAACGATTCGCCCAGCGGCCCGATTTCTACGCCGATCAGGCGCTGCAAGCAATGCGCGCCGGCGCCGTACCGGTCTACTACCGGTAGCGATCACCGAGCAGCCGGTCGCCTCGGCCTCCCTTAGTCGCCCTCCGGCTCCCTGGTTGCTTACCGGCTCAAGGCGCCGGGCGAAGTTGATCTCGCCTCGGTGTCGGGCCCCTTGTCGCCCGAGCGGATTCGTGTCGGCTCTTCGACGGTCTGTCTCAACCCCAGGTTTGTGCCATGATAGGCGGACCGATCCGATCGCCAAGCCGCTTTCGCGTTCGAGACTCCGCGGGTCGTTCATGCATCGCTTGACGCCGCCTAGCGCCGCATGATTCAATGTCCAAACCCGTCGCGAAGGCCGCGGCTCGACCGGGCATGCGGCACAACCGCCCCCGGCCGGCCCATCGTTGCCTAATGCCGGCGAACGAACAGTTGATCGAGCGGCGGATCGGCCGGTGGACCGAGCAACGCGGCGGTCCCGCCGGGAACATCCCTCTTGCCGAAAAGTGGTTGGCGTGTCGGAAGAAATCCGCATTCGCACGTTCTCTAACGGCCTGACGCTGATCGCCCACCCTGTGCCCGGGGCGAACACCGCGGCCTTCACGCTGCTTCTGCCGGCCGGCTGCGCCTACGAGCCTGCCGACCGTGCCGGGCTGGCTGCGATGACCGGCGAAATGATGATGCGCGGCGCCGGTCCGCGCGACAGCCGGCAATTGATCATCGACCTTGATCTGCTGGGGATCGACCACGGCGGCTCGGTCAGCCAGGGACTGTCTCAGTTCCACGCCGCGATGCGCAGCAACGAGTTGGAAGCCGCTATGGAGATATTCGCCGACATTGTGCGTCGGCCTCGCTTGCCTGAAGACGAGCTGGAGGCAACCCGCCTGGGCGCCCTTCAGGAGGTGCTTGCGGTAGAAGACAATCCGCACCAAAAAACCAAACAAGAGCTGCGGCGCCGGAGCCTGAGCGAACCGTGGAATCGTCCGGCCAACGGCACCGAACAGGGGCTTGAAGCGGTCACCATCGACGACATTCGACGTTTTCACGAGCGCTGCTACGGTCCGCACGGCGCGATCATCGCCGTGGCCGGTCCGCAAACCGCATCCGAGGTCGAAGCCATCGTCGAGCGGTATTGGAGCGACTGGAACGGCCTCCCGCCCGAGGAACTGGGGCCTCAGGAGTTTCGTTCCGGCGGTATGGCGCACATCGAGCACACTTCGGAACAAACCCATTTGGCCGTGGCTTGGTCGAGCGTATCGTACTCCCATGAACAGTGTGCCGCCGCGTTGGCAGCGATGGACATCTTGGGCGGAGGACTGAGTTCCCGCCTGTTTACCGAGGTCCGCGAGCGGCTGGGGCTATGCTATTCGGTATATGCCGCGCTGTTGCCGATGAGGCAGTGCGGCCTGGCCTTCTGCTATTCCGCCACGACGACCGAGCGTGCGCAAACGACCCTCGACATGCTCGCACGCGAGCTGATGCGGCTTTCTCAGGGAGTGACCGCCGACGAGTTGGCACGGGCAAAGGCTCGGGCGAAAACCGCGTTGGTGATGCAGCGCGAGTCGTGCCTGGCGTTAAGCAGCCAGTTGGCGTACCAATGGCATTTGCAAGGCCGCATCCAAACGCTGGCCGAATTGTGCGACGAGGTCGAGCGATTGGACGAGCAGGCGATACAGCGGCACCTGAGCGAATTCCCCCCGCGCCCCGCCACGATCATCACGCTTGGCCCCTGCGCGTTGGAGATGCCCGATGGAATTCATTAACGCCGTGCTGCCCAACGGGCTGGAAGTCGTCGCCGAATGCAACCCGCAGGCGGTGTCGGCGGCATTCGGGTTTTTCGTGCGCACCGGCGCCCGCGACGAAGCAGCGGCCGAGTCAGGCGTGAGCCACTTCTTGGAGCACATGGCCTTCAAGGGACGGGGCGACGTTCGATCGGACGAAATCAACCGCCGGTTCGATGCCATGGGCGCGACATGCAACGCCTACACCAGCGAAGAGAGCACCGGCTACTTTGCCGCCGTGTTGCCCGAGTTCCAAACCGCCGCCGTTCGTTTGCTGGCCGAGTTGTTGCGGCCTGAGCTTCGGCCCGACGATTTCGAAATGGAACGGCAGGTAATCCTCGAAGAAATCAATATGTACGAGGATCAGCCGCCGTTCGGGGCCGACGATCGATTGCGTGCGGCCTTCTTCGGCAGCCATCCGCTCTCGCACAGTGTTCTCGGCACGCGGCAGAGCATCTCGGAGATGACCCGAGAGGTGATGATCGATTATCATCATCGCCGCTACGCACCGGCCAACGTGGTGTTGGCGGCTGCCGGCAACGTGGATTTCGGGCGTTTGATCGACGAGGCCCGCGCGGCCACGGCCGACTGGGAGGGGCCGCCTGCGGTCGTGGCGCGGCAGGCCCCGGAGCATCGGACGGAACGACTGATCCTTCACAAGCCGTCCGCCGCGATGGAGTACATCTTGCGTCTCAGCCCTGCCCCTCCGGCCGGCCACCCGCTCCGCGCCGCGGCTACGGTGCTGGCGGCCGTCGTCGGCGACGAGGTGGGAAGCCGGCTGTTCTGGGAATTGGTCGACCCGGGCCGGGCCGAATCGGCCGGGGTGTCGGCCCACGAGTTTTTCGATGCCGGATTTTTGGCCGCCGATCTGGTTTGCGAACCGGAGGATGCGAGCGAGAACTACGCCGTCTTCCAACGCGTCTTTCGAACGGTGCAAACCGAGGGCGTTCGCGCCGACGAAGTGAACCAAGCCCGAAACAAGCTTCTGTCGCGCATCGCCCTCGGACAAGAACGCCCCAGCCAGCGGCTTTTTGCCGTGGCCGGCGACTGGATCTACGATCGCCGGTATCGACCGATTTCCGCCGTGCTCGAAGAAATCTCGGCCGTCACCGCGGACACGATCGGCGAATTCTTGACGCTCTTCCCCTTGACGCTCAGCGCGACGGCCGCCGTCGGCCCGCTTGCTCAGTTCCCCCAGGAAGACGCCTGAGCCGCGCGGAATGCTTGGCCGGCGTCATCCGGTTGCCTAAAGAAAACCGCGAAAGACGGAAAGCGGTTCGAACGGGGATTGCACGCAATCGACGGCGTCGTTGCGACCGCGGCCGCTTTCGCAATTGTGTGGACCTATTTAAACCTCGGTACGCACGGCATGAGCTTGTGCAACCGTAGGAAATCAATCACTTCGCAATTGTGTGGACGTATTTCGGCCTCGGCACGCGACGAGAAGTGAACTACGCTCGCCGACACGGCAAGGGCGTCGCTGCTTCCCATCGGGAGACAGTCAGACGGCCGTCGTTTTGCGCACTGAGGCGTTCGGGCCATTCCCTTGGTCGGCAATGCTGCTGTATTGTTCCGCGGGCAAGCCGATCAGCCGGTCGCGCAAGTCCGCCAATTGGCCCGAATAGGCGTGGAGCCGCCGCGGCAGTTGGGCCGAGTCGTACCACTGCATTTCGAGGAAGAGCCGCGCCGGATCGCGCAATTGGTACGAAGCCGCCACGCGCCACAATAGCCACGACTCTCGCCACGAAAGCCGGTGCGTCCGACAGAGCGCAAGGAACAACCCCAAGGGACTGTTGCTGCGCCGGCCGGAAAGCCGTTGTGAAAGGTGAAAAAGGATCGCGAATACTACCGACGCGATTGTCAGCACGATCAGCGCGCGGGCCACCGGCTCCATGTCCACCGGCTTATCGGTGAAATCCGAATAGAATGAGAACCAACGGTTCTCGGCGGCGGCAAGTACAACAGTGCGATCCACGATCTTCAACCTGCCGTGAAGTTCAACTCGCTACGAAGTGGGTTCGGCCCCGGCAAAGGGCACTGCCGCTGGAACCGCGGCCGTTGTTGCTGCTCCTCCTGTTGCCGCCGGCTCCGATTCGGTCGCCGTCGGCAGGCCCGGCCTGGCGACAACCGCCATCCACCGATCAAGCGCCTCGCGTTTCCGCAGCGCTTCGCGAGCGGCCTCTTGGACGCTCGGGCTATGATCGTTCAAGGCGTTTTTCAGAGCGAGCAAGCTGGCGTCGCAGTCGAGCATGGCGGCGGCAGAAGCGGCCTCGGCCCGCAACAAATAATCTTCGTCGTCGAGCATTCTCAAGATGATCTCTCGAAACGGCTCAACCAAGCCCATCGCCCGCGCCATGGCCAACCCGCGCAACCGGCGATTTCGCGCCGGCGATTCGAGTTCATGCCGCAATAGCTCGGCCGCCTGCGGATCGAGTTTGCGGACCATTTCTCCGGTGCTCCGGCGCACGTCTTCGTCGAGCATGTCGAACGCGCCCAGGAAACGGGCAAAGGTGAATTCGCTGAGGCTGTCGTAGGCCGCCTGGCGGACCACGGCATACGGGCTATCGACCATTTCCACCACGCGCGCCAGCGCGCCGGGAATGCCGCGGGCACGAAGCTGACGAACGACAATGGCTTGCACTTGCGGATCCGGATCTTCGAGGGCCGCCAGCGCCAGCGAGTTCGCCTCGACCCCGGCGAACTCGACCAGGGCGGCGGCCGCCGCGCGCCGTCCCGCCGGCTTCCCCCGCAACAACACGTGCCGAATCACGGCCAACGCCGACGGCCGCGAGATCGACGACTGCACGGCAAGGCGCACGACGCCGGGCTGCGCGGCGTCTTCGAGCTGTTCGAGAACCTTCAGGTCGCCGCGGAACCAGTTGACCGCCTCGATCCGCTTCAAGTTCTGCGTGATCTGCGGCGAAGTCGAGCGGGCCAAGCGCCGCAGGAAGTGTCGGAGAAAACGCAAATCGCTTCTGTTCGCGGCCGCGGACAGGGCGGCCGAGGGCGCCTTCGGATCATCGAGAAAACTGAGCAACAGCCGAATCACCCCTCCGTGCTCGCTGCGGTGGAGCAGGTCGGTTACACAAAGAAACGCCGGATGCAACGGCGATTGCAAAATGCTCTTGAGCAATGCGTTCTCGCGATTCACCAACAACAAAAATGCCTCGACGAGCAATGCGTTCTTGTGCTTGCCGAATCGTTGCACCGCCAACTCCAGCGCCCCGATCACATGCCGCCGGGTCACTTGCGGATCGCGGCGTTCCGAGGGCGGAGGCGGCGAAGCAAGTTCCTGATAGAGGCACCGCACCAGGCTCATCAGCGTGTCGCACGCCTGGTGAAAATGGGGATGGTCGGGCATCTCCGCCACCGCCGCCAAGGTGGGCGCCAAATCGTACTCGCGCAGCCAAAGTGCCGCCCGACAACACAGCGCGCACATCTCCGGATCGTTGCCCAACAGTGCGTTCCGAAACGCACCCAGCAAACGCCCCGGATGCTCCTGCACAATTTGCCGCGATCGTTCATCCAGCCGGTCCAGGCGGCGAATGATCGTTTCCGAGGCAAGCGGCTCGCGACGGCGCAGCAGCGCGGTCAACGCGCCGTGCCGCACATCGAGCCTCGGCGAGTCGAGCGCAGGCACGAGCACCGCCAGGGCCGACTCGTTCTCCGTCCGGCTCAGAAGGTTCAACGTTGTCTGCAAACCGCCCATGCCCACTCATTCAACGATGGTCGGAAAATGGCCCACTGCGCAGCGCGCCCGCCCCGCCGAGAGTCGCATCGCTAGGCAAGGCTCCGGGCTGTCGAGCAAGAACTTCCCGACGGAGGGCGCGTAAACAACCGCTATGATGAATATGGCATTTCCTGCGGAGCGCGGCGGGGAAAAACGACGCTATTTGCCGAACTAAAACCCGACGAGCCTCCTGCCCTGGAAACCACGGGGCGATCGTTCGCCACGGGGGCCTCAAGCGTTCGCGGCGTCGGCCCGGTCGCCCGCGGCCCGTCCAACCCTCAAGCGGGAAACAGCGACATGGCCGCTACAAACGCTACGACCATCATCACCGAACCCCAGGACTTCCCGCGGCAACGTCAGTCGAAAACACCGACAGTGCCCGCGACCGTCTTTCTCGTCATGACCGCTGCGGCTGTTGAGCGCGTTGGGAATCGGAGTACACTCTAGTTATGCCTTTCGCGCGCCGGAATGCGTCGTTCGGCTCTTGAGGATCGCTCATTCTCGACCGCGCGGAGCCGATTGATCCTGCGCGTTGCCTTGGCGGCGGACGCAGCGGCACAGTCTTCCTGCCGCTGCGAACATCGATAATCGAATTGGTCAGAGAGGTGAACGCATGGCTGAACCCACTGCAACAGGGAGCATGCTCGACCGGGAGTTTCTCAACATCCGGTGCCGGCTGCTCGATTTGGCGGCAGCGCTCGACCGAGTGGAACGCGCCGACGGCCCGAGCGATTCCGCTCAACGAAAGCTCATCGGCGAGGCGATATCGCTGCTGGCCGGCGGAGGCCTTGATCGGGCGGAAAGAATGCAAATGCTTTTCTCGCTGCCCTACGACCCCCAGTGGCGGACGAAATAGCCGCGGAAAGCGCCCCCGGGCGGTCGTGCGACAGATCGCTATTTGCTGTCTGCTCCCTATGCCCATTGGGTATCGGCAAGAGAGGATAGCAGCACCGCCTCTTTTTGAACGACTGCGGCAGAGCGAATCGGTCCACACCATGGGAGAAGCGGGCGCGAGTGCAGCGAAGCGGCCGATTGCGTAACTCGATTGCTTGAATCGTGCCCCCGATCCGCAGTTTCCCTCCGCTTTTTTTTGGAGAATTGCCAATCATGTTCTTTCTCGATCCGCATATTCACATCGCGTCGCGCACTACCGACGATCTGGCCGCATTGTCTCGCTGCGGTTGTCTTGCGGTGGGCGAACCTTCCTTTTGGGCCGGATTCGACCGCAGCGGGGCCGAATCGTTCCGCGACTATTTTCGACAATTGACCGAATGGGAGCCCAAACGGTGCGCCTCGTGGGGGTTAAAGCACTACACCTGGCTGGGAGTCAATGCGAAGGAAGCCGAAAATGCGCCGCTGGCCCGCGAGGTCATCGCCATTCTGCCCGAGTTCCTCGATCGGCCCAACGTGCTCGGGATCGGCGAGATCGGACTCAATAAGAACACCAAGAACGAAGTTGCCACGTTGTTGGAACTGATCGAGCTGGGCGTGCGCCGCGACGAGCAACTGCTCTTCCACACTCCGCACCTGGCCGACAAATACCAGGGCACGCGCATGATTCTCGACATCCTGCGCGACTTTGCGCGAATCGACCATGCGCGCGTGTGCATCGACCATTGCGAAGAGCACACGATCCGCTTGGCGTTGGACGAAGGCTATTGGGCCGGAATCACCCTCTACCCGACAACGAAGGCCACCCCGGAACGCGCCGTCGATATGATCGAGCGATTCGGTCCCGACCGCGTTTTGGTCAACTCCTCGGCCGACTGGGGACCGTCCGACCCTTTGGCCGTGCCCGCCTTCATCCAGGCGATGCGCAAACGGGGCCGGCCGGAATCGGAAATCCGAAGGGTCGTGTACGACAATCCCTTGCAGTTCTTCAATCAAAGCGTGAACTTCAAGTTCACCCCGGCCGCCTGAGGCCGGATACCGCTGATCGATCGTCGCCGTTGCAGCCGGTTCGCGCCCCAACACAGGGCAGACGGGAGTTGTTGCGGCTTGCGAAGATCAGAAGATCTCGCGGACCGTCCGCGTCGCAAGTGCCGGAAGAGTCGCCCATTGAAGACGGCGGAGGTGCGATCCCACTCGCCGGAGGCCGGGACGCGCCGCGGTTCTCAGGCTCCTTCCGCCTGAAGACCGAAATGCCGCAGGACAACGCCGAACACATCGGTATCGGCCAACGTTTTGTGCGGAAACAGTCCGGGCTGCGAGGCCAACAAGACGGTCTTTTGCATTCGATCGACTGCCGGCGCACCGTGCGATCCTTTGATCACTCCGGCTGTCAACGGAATCCGCTTGGCCTGCGGATCGAAACAGAGCTCCACCGGGTCATAGCCCGGCTTGCGATGAATATCAACCGTCGCGGCGAACCAGGGCGCTGCGGCCTCGTCGAGCCACCAGTAGTAGGCTTGCCAGGCGTCGGGCTTCGACACCGCCACCAATTCGCCGCTCCGCGGGTGATCGAGTCCGTATTCGCGCAGTTCCGGGCCGCCGAGCACGGCGGCGATGTGCGGGTCGGCGGCCAGCACTTCCGCCGCGCGGGCGATGTCGTTGCGGTCGCGCACGAAAATGTGCGACAACTGATGATCCGCCATCGCGAATGCGCGGCTCGCCGCAAAATCGATCATTTCTCCCCGATCCGATTTCACCACCGCGAGCAAACCGGCCTCGCGCAACAGACGGTTAGGATAGCTCACGTGCTTCACCGGGGTAATCGCATACTCGCCGGCGACCATCCAAAGCAAATCGTCTCCGTAGGCCGCCCGCATTTCCTCGATCCATCGGCCCAGCAACTCGTCCAGCTCGGCGACGGCCGTATCGGCCGCCGCGCTATCCGGACCGCTGCGCTGCGCGGCGTAGTCGAGATGCGGCAAATAGATGTAGAAAAAGTCGGGCTTCCAGCGTCGGGCCGCTACCGCCGCCGAGGCCGCAATCCAGCGAGTCGATTCGATGTTGGCCAGCGGCCCCCAAAAATGCTTCAGCGGGAAATGGCCCAAGGCGTCGCGCAGCTCCCCGTACAGCTCGACCGGGCGCGTATAGCACCACAGCGACTCGGATCCGTCGGGGTTGTGGATCGGCGCCGGCGTGCAAACAAAATCGGCTTCGCATCCTTTGCTGTGCAGCGGAAACCAGACGGCCGACCTCGGTCCGCCCGGGGCATGGGTCAATAAGTCCCATATCTGCGGCCGGTCGATGCACTCGTTCGGCGAGGTCCACATTTCCACCTCGCCGCGATCTCGCCAATAGAAGCCGTTGGCTACCACTCCGTGCTCCCGCGGCAGTCGCCCAGTGGTCATGTTCGCCTGCACCGGACAGGTGACGCACGGGAACGTGGGCGTCAACTCGGCGATCTCTCCGCCGGCCATCAGGCTGCGCAGATGACGCATCACGGCCACGTCCTTCTCGCGCAATCCGGGGATGGAAAGCAACACCAAGGGCGATGCATGTTCGCTGCTGCTCATCGAGCGGTTCCTTTTTCGTTACTGAGTCAACATAAGAGAACGCCCACCCGCGAATACACCCAAACGCCGGATCGCCCCTGCTCCCTCGCCCACTGCCCGACGCCGATAGCGAGCGCGGCGATTGTTCTCGTGTTCTCGGAGCGGTTCTCGAAGGAAACGACAGGCCGCCGAACGCGATTCACGGAGCGGATCGGCCGGCGGCGGTTCTCGCGTCGCGTTTCCCATCACCGGCGGCATCGAGCGCCGCGACCAGTTCGGCAACGAACTCGCCAATCTGCCGCAGCACCCGCGTCCGGTCGCCCGAACCCGCTTCCGCCATTCGGCGGACGATCGCCGAGCCGACGATCAATCCGTCGGCCGCCGGCGCCAAGCGGCGCACATGTTCTGCGCGGCTGATGCCGAACCCGATGCACACCGGCAAGGGCGTATGTTCCCGCAAGCGAGCGACGTTGTCGGCCAACTCGGGCGGCAGTTCCGTCCGCTCGCCCGTGATGCCCGTCACCGAAACGTAGTAGATGAACCCCGTCGATGCCTCGGCGATGCGCCGCGCCCGATCCCATGACGTAGTCGGCGTAATCAAATGGGTCAAGCTCACGTCGCTTCGGCGGCAGATCGCGGCCAGCGGCCCCGACTCTTCCACGGGCAGATCGGGGACGATCAATCCGGCCACGCCCGCCCGCCGCGCGTGCGCGACGAACTGCTCCAGCCCGCGACGAAAAACAATCGCGTAGCTGACCATCGTTACCAGCGGCACCGCCAGTTTCGGGGCAACCTCACTGAGGCATTGCAGCACATCGGTCGAAGTCACCTTGCGGTTCAGTGCCCGCGTGTACGATTCCTGAATGACCGGTCCATCGGCGATCGGATCGCTGTAGGGGACGCCCACTTCGCACAGGGCCGCCCCGCGCGCCGCCACTTCGCGGAGCAAGTCGGCCGTAAACGCCAAGTCGGGATCGCCCGCGGTGATGAAGGGCATAAGTGCCTTGCGGCCCGACGTGCGCAACTGAGCGAACAGGAAATCGACGGCAGACATCGAAGAAGCTGACCCTGCTGGAGGAAAAAAGACGGTGCCAACGGCGAGGCAACTACGAGAAAAAAACCGGCTCAGAACTGTTCGCCGCGAAGCCGGGCGACCTCGTGGGCGTCTTTGTCGCCGCGGCCCGACAAACAAACCACCACAATCTGGTCGGGCGGCAGTTGCGGAGCCAACTGCACGGCGTGGGCCACGGCGTGCGAACTCTCCAACG
>Ga0308414_1002429_pt1 | contig 12154 bp, 9 predicted proteins | sample HotsprSampleOS50_FD_205667 | JGI IMG/M metagenome (GOLD analysis project Ga0308414, IMG submission 205667) | Hot spring phototrophic mat microbial communities from Octopus Spring, Yellowstone National Park, Wyoming, United States - 20090730_OS50 ... | reverse complement strand
TACGATTAAGCAGCGGGGGCTAAACCCCGTGGATACAGTGAAAAAGGCATTGAAAACCTATATCAAAACCGGCCATCTGCCAGCATTGAAAGACTTCACTGCTTCAAATGGCTAAAATCTTACGAATATTTGTGTCTTTTTTGTTAGAATCAGATAATTAATCTATTTTTACTCTTCTTTTAGTTTTCTCCTATGTTGACACTTTCTCTGTAATACGCTATGTTATCGGGTTTAAGTCCAAAAAAAATCTCAACATTGGCTAATTTAGGCACGATAACAATGAAAATTTCACTGGAATGGCTCAAAGAGTATGTCGCCTTTGATTTGACCGCCGCACAGGTGGGCGACATTCTTAGTGATCGTGGATTCCCGATAGAGAGCATCGAAAACATAAACGGCATCGATGTTCTGGATGTGGAATTGACCAGTAATCGCGGCGACTGCTTGGGACATATCGGGATTGCCCGCGAACTCGCCTCGGCCATCGGCGGAACGGTCAAATTACCGACGGTCGAGATTGCCCCGTGCCAAGAGGATATCAGCGCGTATGTCGATGTGCGTATCGATGAGCCGCTGCTGTGCGGCCGCTATACTGCACGGGTCATTCGCGGCGTCAAGGTCGGCCCGACGCCGGATTGGATGCGCAAGCGGTTGGAGGCCGTCGGGGTTCGCAGCGTCAACAACGTCGTCGATGCGACCAACTATGCCATGATGGAACACGGCCAGCCGCCCCATGCCTTTGATTACGACACATTGCAGGGCAAGACCATCATTGTTCGCAAGGCACAAAACGGCGAACAACTGGTCAGCATCAGCGGCGCCAAATGTCAACTGAACAATTCCATGCTGGTAATCGCCGACGCCAATCGTCCGGTGGCGATTGCCGGCGTTATGGGCGGACTGGACACCGAGGTCGGCGATAAAACAACCACGATCCTGCTGGAGGAAGCGCACTTTGCGCCGGTCTGCATCCGCAGTACGGCGCGGCGACTAGCGCTCAACTCCGAGGCGTCCTATCGCTTTGAGCGCCAAGTGGATATCGAAAATATCGAGTGGGCGTCGCGGCGATGCGCCCAACTGATTGTTCAGGTCGCCGGCGGACAAATCGTCGGCGGCGTTGCAGACGTCTATCCCGGCAAAACCGAATCGGATACGGTCGGGATGCGGCTGTCGCGGCTCAAACACCTGCTGGGTATCGACGTCCCCAAAGACAAGGTGATGAGTATTTTTGCGTCGCTGGGCTTTTTGCCGGAGGCCAAAACCGACGATTTGATTGTATGCAGTGTACCGACGTGGCGGCACGATATCTATCGCGAAGCCGATTTGATTGAAGAAGTCGCCCGCTGCTATGGTTTTGATAAAATACCCGTCGAGCCGAAGATTCACATCGAAGTCGCCCGTCCGGGGCTGAAAGAAAAGACCATCGACAAGATTTGCCGATGGCTGACGGGCTGCGGTTTTTTTGAAACGGTTACGGTTTCTTTCGTCGATAAAAAAACCGCCGAGATGTTTGCCGACTGCGCCGCCGAAGCGCATCTGTCGGCACAGGACGCCGGCCAAAAGAATTCCAATCTGCTGCGACAGAATCTGATTGGCTCGCTGATTGCGGTTATGCAGTCCAACGCCAACGCCGGCAACACCGATGTGCGGCTGTTCGAGATCGCCGATACGTTCATCCCCGCTGAGGCCGCCGGCGCCCTGCCGCGCGAACGGCTGCGAATCGGGCTGGCCGTCGAGGGGGATTTTCGCCTGCTGCGCGGCGTAATCGAAGGTCTGGTGCGCAAGGTCTGCCTCGACGCCGCGCTGACCGTTCGACCGGCCGAATTCAAATGGGCGCAGGCCAGCGCATTGCTGCTGCTGGATGGACAAGAGTTGGGAATCGCCGGCACATTGTCGCCGCAGACGGCCGCGGCGTATGATTTGGATCGGCGCACGGTGTGTGCCGCCGAGCTGGATTTTGAGACGTTGCTGAGCAAGGCCGGACGCATCCCCGCGGCCAAACCCATTCCGCGTTTTCCGGCGATTGTACGCGACCTGTCGCTGATTGTCGATGAACCCATCCGCTGGGAACAGATTGAAACGCTCGTCAAGCAGACCGCCCCGCAGGAGTTGGAATCGGTTGCGTTCAGCGGTTTGTATCGCGGAAAACCGATACCCGAAGGCAAGAAAAGCATCACCTTGTCGCTGCGTTTCCGCGATGAACAAGGCACGCTGCGGCACGAGGCGGTGGATGCGTATGAGCAAGCCGTTGTCAACGCAATGGCCAAACAACTCAACGCGCAACTGCGCACCGCCTAAAAATTTTCGCTAAGTTTCGATTTTTATGGTACTTGGGGAAACGCCCTGATTTTGTTTGGATTTGGCTTGCTTTTTGGCCGATACTGTGATATAGTGGAAAACGTGGGTTGACCCCTGCGATGTGCGTGATGGCAACTTCGCTTTGGAAGAACCGATGAGTTCCCCACGGGAAGCCAGGTCGATAATGGATCGAACAGGCCTGCTTGACAGGACGTTTCGGACAGACGCTACGGCTGCCCACTTTAAACTACGGGGTTACTTTCAATGGTTGCCACACGGCATAGGCGGAGGTTGTACTCAATAACAAAGGCCTGCTTTTGAGCAGGCCTTTTTTTATCGACGCGCTTGTTTCATCATCATCGCCGTTTTTTCGTTCCCGGCGGCCAAACGTTATTCGGTCATAAATAATTGATTGAGCGACTCGACGGTTGCATCCAGCGTCTGGCGCGACTGTTCCAGCGTCTGGGTGCGGTCGGTCGGGTCGGCGGGAATCGTCTGCAGCGTCTGTTCATCCATGACATACGGCGTTACAAATACCAGCAGTTCGGCGTTGGACTGGGTGGTCGCGTTGTGGCGGAACAGCCCGCCCAGCAGCGGCAGATCGCCCAGCAGCGGCACCTTGTGCTGAATCAGCGATTCGGTTTGATTCAGGATACCGCCCATCATTACCGATTGGCCGTCATTGACAATCATCCGCGTAGTCGAATCGAGATTGGAACGGACGTTCTGGTCGTTGATCAGTTCCGGTTCGATCTTGGAGATATTCAGGTTGATGGTCAGATCGACCGCCTTTTCGGGCGTGATGTTGGGGCGGATGCGCAGCGTTACGCCGACATCCTCAAAGGTGAACGTCCGCTGGGTCGAGCCGGTGCTGGCGGTCTGGTCGCCGGTGATAAAGGCAACCTTTTGGCCTTTGACGAAGATGGCCTCTTCGTTGTCTTTGGTCCACAGCGTCGGCTGGTTGAGAACTCTGCCGTTGGCGTGCTTGACCAGAAGATCGACCAATACGCTGATGTCGGCGTCGGCGGCAAAGCTGAACGAGCCGCGCGTCTCGGCGACGGAAAGCTGATTCAGCGCGGTCATCGCGTTGACGCCCAGCGGACCAAAGGCGGCGGGGTTGGACGCCAGCTTAACGCCCAGCGAGGTCATATCGGACAGGCCGATCTCGACAATGACGGCCTTGATCATCACCTGCATGCCCGGCTGGTCAAGCGTCTCTATAACCTGCGTAATGTCCTGCATATACTCCGGCGGCGACAGCACCAGCACGGCCTTGCTGCGATGCACCGGCACAAACCGCACGCGGCCAATCAGGTTGCTGGTCGGCAGTTTGGTGCTGTCGGTGCGCTGGCGCGTCCACCACGGGGTGATGTTGGCCGAGCTGTCCTCGCTGGTGCTGACGGCTTGATTGGTCTTGGAGGTGTCGTAGGCGCTCAGGCCGCGGACGCTGCGCGGAATCGTAACGGGCGTTCCCGGCTCATTGAGGATGGCGTTGAGTTGGTCGCACAGCGCCTCTGGGTCGGCGTATTTGAGGATGATGACGCGCGGAATCTCGGCGTCCTCGCGGCCGTCGAGCTTGGCGACCAGCCGCTCGATGATGTCATACGCTTCCGGCACTTGGCTGACGACGATGAGCTTTTTGGTGTCCGGCACCGGCTCAAACGTGAGCATCCCGTACAGGGAGCCGACGATTTTCTGCCGCGAGGCCGACTCGTCCATCCCGAACAGCATACGGAAAAAGTTTTGACTGCCGGAGGCCGCCTCCTGACTGAACAGTTTTTTGAGCAAGTCCGACATTCGCACCGGATCGGAGTTTTTCAGACTGAGAATCCGGTATTGGTCGCGTTCGATGTCGAGGGGCTTGTCCCATTCCTGCTCAATCTGGCGGGTGATTTTTTCCAGATTGGTCGGCGAGGCAATGACCGTAACCTGTTTGAGCATCGGATACGAAATGACCTTGACCGTATCTTCCGGTCGGGCGGGCGCACGCATACTATAGCCGTAAAACCGCCCCATCGACTGCTGAGCGGCCGCGTCGGTATAAAGATTTTCGATATTCTTTTTGATTTGGTCGGGGTCGGCGTGTTTGAGCTTGAAGGTGCGCTCCTCAAAGAAATCCTCTTTGGGCAGGTCGATCTGGGCGATGAGCCGCTCGACCATCGTGCGGTTGGCCTCGCTGCCGTAGATGACAATCTGGCCGGTTTGGGTCAGCGCTTCAACGACGATGTTGGCGCGCATCTCGGTGCCGGGCATCTGCTGGAGGGTGTTCTGCACCATCTTGACCACCTCGCGCACGTCGGCGTAACGAACCGGCACAACGGTCTGCCGCATCTCCTCCATTGCTTCAACATCGAGTTTCTTCATCCATTCTTCGATGCGCCGCATATCGTCGCGGCTGCCGCGCGCTAAAATCCATCGCTGCTTGGTCAATGGAATCAATCGAATCGGCATTGTGCCGCCGCTGTCAATGACGACCGACATCGCGGTTTTGAGTTCGCCGCCGGACTGACCGGCCGGCTGACCGCCGCCGGATTGCGGCGCCGGCGGCGTCGGGCTGCCGCCGCGCGCCCCCCCGCGTGCGGAGGAACGGCCTTCGCCGAGAATCAATTGCAAGACCTGCACCACCTCTATCGGGTCGGCGTATTTGAGTTCAAAGATGCGCTCCATTTCCTGTTCGGATTCCGCCACATCCAACTGCATAATCAGCCGCTCGATGCGCATCAGGTTCTCGACGGTGTCGATGACGGCCACGCGCGACGTGCTTTCATCGGCGACGGCATAGCCGTAGCTGGCGGTCAGCGGCGCGATGATCTGCACCAGCCGCGTGGGGCTGTAGTTGTTCAGACGAAACCACTTTTCAACAATCTGGGATTTGTCCTCGATTCGCGCCAGCGGCTCATCCGGTCCCAGCGTCGGCACCGACCCCAGCCGCACCGAGGCCAAGGGACGCAGCATAATGCGATTGTCGAGCTGTTCAACAACGATGCCGCGCGACTGCAAGGCCAATACAATCAGCGACAGCGCCTCGCTGCGCGTAACGGTTTTGGGCGAATAAATGGTCAGTTTGGTCTGCATAATCTCGTCATTGACGGGAATGACGGGTTTTTGCGTCCAGTCGGCGATCTTTTGGATGACCTGCCGCATCTCGACATTGTTGAGATTGATGGCCTCCATCGGCACGGGGGTATTGCCGCCGGCGGCGGTTACCGGTTCGGGGCGAACAAAGCCCTCGCCCTCTGCCCGCTCGCCGAAACCGCGGCGACCGCGCGGTCGCTGTTCGGGCTGAGGGGCATCGGCAGGCGGGGTATTCTGCGGCGGGGTTTGAGCCGCCGGAGGCGACGGCTCGGCGGCAGCGGGGGTATCCGCAGGCGCCGATTTCTCCTGTGAGCGCAGCGAACGGCCGCTGACCAGCAGCACAAGGCATACGCCGATGACGCCGATTATTCCGTATTGAATCAATAACTTTTTCATCGTTCATTACTCCGACCTTGTCTGAATTCTTCTCGCATACGTTCACGTTCTTCGGGCGAGGCGTTCTGATACCGCTCAAACATCTGCTGCCGCTGTTCGGGCGTGAGCGATTCGAAACGCCGCCGCATCTGCTCCAAATCGAATCGTCCGCCGGAACGCCGGCGCGATTCGTCGGGCGGCGGGGCAGATGGAGCGGACGCAGCAGACGCCTGAGCCGACGGCGCCGAACCCGATCCTTGCGGCGAAGGCGGCGCCGATGGCGATGCGGCGTATTTAACCTCGACATCAAAGGGATGGAGCAGATGCTCTTTATCGTTCCACTGTACCTTGACAAAATTCGGCCCAATCTCCTGTATCGTTGCGTTTTCAACGGTGTCGCCAACCTTGTACCATTTGTCGCCGAACAACGCCGCATCGCCCAGAATCGCCACACACTGCGGAGGGGTATTGACTTGGGCTTTCGGCACAAACAAATTATTGGCAAGCAACTTGGCGACGCGGTCGTCATTTTGGGGCGCGGTTTCGGCGGATTGTTTTTCCATCGCCCGATAGCCGGCAATGGCCTCGGCGGCCTGCCCCGATGTGATCAGATGCCGCACTGCGGCGGTAAAGACCATTATCAGCAGCCAGACCAGCAGCGCCGCCTGCACGCCGCGCATTAGGCGGCCTTCGGAGAGCAGTGTAAGCTTTTCATGTATTTTCATAAACGTTCGTCATTCGTAGAAAACGCAACCGCGGATTTCGCAGATTGACACTGTATTCTTAATAGGCCGACATTCCTGCATTGTTCTTTATTTGAGATTTGAAATTTCAGATTTCATAACTCATAAGGCAACCTCTATTAATTGAAGATTGCAAGGGAAATATGGCATTATCTCAGAAATAACGCGGGCAAGATGCCCGCGACACGTATTTTTAGAGGTTGCCATAATTTAATCCGTGAAAATCTGTGTAATTTGTGGTTTCTTTATTTCTGTTTCCTGTTACCTCGCATACGTGAACGCCGCCAACTGAAACGTCATCTCGTTTCGATTGCGGGCGTCCACCCGCAGCGAGAACTTTTCGATGCCGACATAATACGGATTCTGTTTGAGGTCGGCCAGCAGTTTGAGCATTTGCTCATAACCGCCCCGCCCCTGACAATCGACGGTCAGCACGGCAAATCCGTCCTGCCGTTTGCCGCGATTGTCGCGGAGTTGGACGGTGCGCGCCTGCAGGCCGGCCTTTTGGAGTTGCCGCGTCAATTCATCGCGAAACAGCACGCCCTGCCGGACGGCGTCCTGCGGCAATTCAAATTTTGGCACGCGCTCGGCCAGTTCTTGATATCGAATCGCCCCGACGCCGTGCCGGACGCCGGTCAGCCGATCAAGCTGTTTTTGCAGGCGGTCGCGCTGGCTGCGCAGCGACTGATAGCTGTTCAGCGTCGGCTCGACAAACATAAACCAGCCGACAATCGCCGCAGCGGCAATCGCCGACAGTTTTAACGTGCGTTTATCGCGTTGTGTCAAGGGCTTCATTGTTTGCACCATATTTTAAGAACACAGAACTCAGAACTCAGAACTCAGAAGTCAGAAACATTTAACATTTAACCTTTAAGATTTAACATTTGACATTGAACATTTAACATAATCTGCGTCTAAAAAGTTTATCCTGTAAATCATACCTATCATTTCACGGGCAAGATGCCTATGTTACGGTTTTGTATAGTGTTGATAATTAAATTGCATCGTAAACCGCACTTGTCCGCTCTTGTCGTCCAGCCGCGGGTCGATCAATCGCACGCCGGAAACGCCCGGACGTTCAGCCAGCCGCTTCTGGAAGCCGTACACGGCGTCATAGCCGCCGGCCGAGGCCGTCAGACGGATGGGCTTGCCGGCTTCAAACTCAATCGCATCCAGCAGCAGACCGTCGCGACTGTCCTGAATGGCCGTCAGCAGCGCCAGTACATCCAGCCGAGCGCGGGCGACCGATTCCCGATAGCTCTGTCGTTCCAAAACAGCCGCAGCGGTTAATCCGTCCGTTTGGGCCGACAGTTCGCGTTGAAGCTGACTGACGCGCAGCTTCAGTAGGCCGTAGTGCGCCGCCACACACACGCACAGCAGCGCCGCCGTCATTGCCAGCGACCTTAGCCGGTGCCGTCGCCGACGCGCCGCGGCCTCCTGCGGCAGCGCGGCACGGCGCGACTGCAAAAAGTCAAATCCGCCCTCCTGCGGCGTCAACGCCAGCATCGCCAGCCCTGCCGCCTCCACGGACAGTTCCTCTGAAACCGGCTGGACGGCCGCCTTCTGAACGGCCGCAGCGTCCGGCAACAGCGGCTGCACACGTCGGCCGCTTTGTTTGAGCGTTTCGGCCAGCGGCTCGGTCAGGGACGCATCGTCCGGCCACACACACACCGGCATCGACCGCGGCGCAAGCCCTTCCAACTCCATCCGTACCTCCGCGGACGCCGCCTGCGGCGAGTCCATCGACGCCATCGTACAAGCGGTCAAGACATCGCCCTCAATCCGCGCCAGCAACAGCCCGTCCGCCCGCCGCCGCAGCAGCACATAATTTTGCGGCGCCTCGGCAAAAAACATCCGCACCATCAACGGCAGCCCCGCCGCATCCGGCATCAGGGCGGCCAATGTTCCATCCAGCGTTCCGATAGCCGCCGTCGCATCGCGCCGCACCGCCGCCACGGTGCAGTCCCAGCCGTGCGCCGTCGGCGACAGCCGCCAAGCCAGCCGCATCTGGTCGGCCGACAGCGGCAGTTTGGCCTCGGCCTGTGCGGCAATCAGACGCGGCAATTGCGCAGCGTCCGCCGGCGGCAGGGTCAGATGCAAAAACCGAATCTGCGCCGCCTCCACCCCCGCTGCCAACGGCGACACGGCGGCGTCAATCTCCGTCAGCCACCGCCGCAGCCGGTTCTCCAGCCCGCCGTCGGCATCAAAGACCGCCGTGTGGGTCTGTATCAGGCCGTCCTGGCGGCGCACGGCCGCCGCGTACGCTTTGCCGCAAACGGCTGAAAACGCAATCCCGACCGCCTGAAGCGGCGGCTCTGTTTGCACTGTTGGGTTCACGGGTTTATTCCTTCGCGCCAATAATAAATCTCTCCGTTGGAAAGGTCGCGATTGACAACCGCCTCAAGGCGATAGTTCAGGCCTGTCGCATCCGACACCGCGGTGGCCGTAATTTCAAAGACGCTCGACCGCACGGTCAGACGATCAATAAATTTTTTCAAAATCGTTTCGCTCATTCCGGCCACTTGACCCAGTTCGGAAAGGGTCATAAACGCGCCGCCGCGGCTCTGACGGGCGGCGATAATCGCCTCGGCCAGTTCGCGATTGCCCTCAAAGAACGCCGTCAGCACAATCAGCCCTGCGGTATTGATATTGAGCTGGCCGCGGATAGACGAGCGGCCGGTAACGGTCAGTTCATCGACGTTGGCCAAGACGGTGTTCCAGTCCGGCGGAGCGGCCGGCGGCGGGTTTTGTGCGCCGCCTTGCGCTGTACCGCCGTTGCGCGAACGTTGGCCGGTTTGCGGCGACGACGGCTGATTTTGCGGCTGTGCGGGCTGTGCCGACGGCTGTGCGGGCTGTGCCGACGGCTGTGGCGACGTACCGCCGGACTTGCCGGACAATTCCGCCAGCGAGCGGAAGGGGCGATTTTCAACGATCCATCGCGCCTGCGGCTCGCTGAATCCGACATTTTGCAGCGTTTGCGCATCAGCACGATTGACATTGACCCGCGTGCCGCCGCTGCCGTCTGTATTGGGAGAGCGCGACCAGCACGTCAAATAGTATATCCAGCCGTCGTTATCGGCCGACAGCGGCCCGCGTTCCGGGTCGCCGTAAAAGAAACTTTCCTCGACGCCTCGCACCCGCAGCAGTTCGCGCGTCGTGCGGAGGCGGCTGTTTCGCGCCCAATAGCCGAATTTCAGATTCAGATAATAGCCGCTCTCGGCGCCGCCGGCGCGGATATCGTCGTCGCCGTCGATCCAGTCCAGAATGCTCTCGGCGATGTCCTCGGTCATATCCGGCAGCCAGACAAACTGTGAAATGTCCGTGGTGTTGGCGTTCAGCTTTGCCGCCGCGTCGGCGATGCGAACGGTCAGCGTTACGCCGTCCATCGGCAGCGATTCCAGTTCCGCCGGATTGTCCGCCCACAGATCGGTCAGGCCGTCAACGTCGCGCTCGTCCTCCAGCAGCAGGGCAATGGCCGTTTCGATGCCGCCGCGCGCCGCCCAGCGGCAGCGCTGCTTTTCGATTTCCACTTGGCTGACGCTGCTGTCCAGAAGACTGGTCTGTGCGGCCACGCTGACCAGCGCAATCATCAGCGCCGACACCCACAGCGCCGATACCAGCGCCAGCCCCGACCGCCCCGACCGATATTTTTTATTGAGTCCCAGCATTAATTTTACATTTTTATTTTTGATTTTTAACTTTTATTGAATTCCCGCTTCCGGCTCGGTAAACTCCACCGCGGCGCCGGCTTCCGTGCCTTCCATTTCGCTTTCATCCAGCGCCTGCTGCCAGATGCGCGGAAATGTTACGATTGCCTGTCGGGCAAAGATGCGTTCCTTGCCGTTTTTGTCGATGATTTTGGCCGCCAGCGACAGTTCAACAAGCTGCGGCAGTTGCCGCTGTTCGATCGGCCAGCTTGTCAGCCATTCGACGCCGTTAAAGTACCGCACCCCGAAAAACGACACCCGCTCGCTCAATCGAGTCAATACGCCGCCGGCGGTCTGCTGCGGTTCGGTCTCAACGCCGACAATTGGGCAGACCCGACGGCTCAGCGCCAAGTTTCCGTCGCCGCGGTCAAAAAACAGGTACTCGATTTCGTAAAGGTCGCCTTCGGGCTGGTCGGGGCGCGCCTTGACCGTGCCGATGGTGCGAAATCGCAGCCGCGGCGTCGTACCGCCGGCGCGTTCTTCAATCGTCCCTTCAAACAGCATCTCACGTCGATCGCGGTACATATTGGCCATATCCTGCCGCAGCAAATCGACGACATGCCGCAGTTCGTCCATCACCTCGGTCGCCTCGTCCAGACTGCTGCGGGCGCTGGTGATGCTGACCAGCCCGCCGACGGCCACCATCGCCAAAAACGCCGTAATAACCGACGCGGCCATCAGCTCCACCAAGGTAAAACCGCTCGATTGACGATTTATTTTAGTTTGTAGTTTGTATCGCATTAAAGCAGTAAAATATAAACAAAATAGGAAATAGGAAATTTGAAATACCTACATTCCTACATACCTAACATTCTTACATACTTGGATTTTCCGCCGCCGCTTCATCCTCAACGGTTGTCGGCTTGCCGCACAGGCGGGTGCGGCATTGCACGCGCCGCGGCCGTCCGCCGCCGTCCCATTCCATCGACAGCGTTACATCGTACAAGGCCGCGATGCCGGTTTCGGCGATCTGTGCCGTCCATCGCCACTGACGGCCGTCCTGACTGGTAAAAAAGCCGCTGGTCTGGCCGCTTTGCCGCAGCGTATCGACGCCGGCCATATCAATCAAAACCAGTTGACGCTCGATATAATCCCACGCCTTTTCGTATTCCTGATTGAGCCGCACCGCCCGCAACGAACCGGCGGCCAAGCTGCACACCGTCATCACCGCAATCCCCAGCAGGGATGCGGCCAGCACGGTTTCCAACAAGCTAATACCCAATTGACGATGGTATTCGGTCTTTTGCATTTATGTCCCATCCAGATCAATCTGATCCGGCGTTGCGGCCTGACCCAAGCCGTCCAGCAGCGTTGCCCGTCCGGTTGCGGCGCTGATCTGCACGGTATAGCGCCGCACACCGTTGGACAATTGCACCGTTGCCGCGTCGGCGCTGCCGTCCGGTCGAAAAACAATCGCCCCTTGTGCGGTCTGCGATGAGGCATTGATGAGGAGTATCTGCTCAAACGCGACCGACTCGCTCAGCGTTACCGGCCGCTGCCAAAGGTTCGAAATGCGCATCGTTTGGCCGGTGTCTGCATCGTCCTGCGCAATAAAAAACGCATTGTTGTCGCGGTCGATGACCAGCTTGGCCGCTCGTCCGCTTTTAATCGCCAACACCCGCGCATAGCGTGCGGCCAGATACAACTGCTGCGCATTATGCCGCAGCGCCGAATGCCGCCACGACTGCGCATAACTGACAAACGCCGCCGCCGAAAGCAGCGCAATCAACGCCGCCGCCGTCAATTCAATCAGCGTAAACCCGCCGGATTGATGAAGGACGAAGGACGAAGGACGATTTTGAGTTCGCCGTTTGTTGTTCATATCTGAAGAAAGCACTAAATCATAAGCACTAAATCAATTAACAAAATAAGAAATTGGAAATAGGAAATTTGAAATCCCTACATTCCTACATTCTTACATTCTTTATTCTGTGTTCTGTGTTCTAAGTTCTGAGT
>Ga0308414_1002427_pt1 | contig 12156 bp, 10 predicted proteins | sample HotsprSampleOS50_FD_205667 | JGI IMG/M metagenome (GOLD analysis project Ga0308414, IMG submission 205667) | Hot spring phototrophic mat microbial communities from Octopus Spring, Yellowstone National Park, Wyoming, United States - 20090730_OS50 ... | reverse complement strand
TGGCCGACGTGGTGCATTTCTCCGCCTGGCAGGCCATGCTGCGCAACGACCAGGAAATGCTCTACACCATGATCCGCGACATCGGCCGCGAGCCGGGCATCCGCCGCCTGCGGATCATCAATGAAGTCGGCCTCGTGCGCTATTCCACCGACACGGCCGAGATCGGCACGATGGTGGACAAGCAGGCCGAGGCCTGCTACGCCTGCCACGCGCAGGCGCAGCCCCTGGCGCGGCTGCAGCGCAAGGAACGCACGCGCATCTTCCACAGCGAGGGCGGCCACCGCGTGCTCGCCGTCATCCTGCCCATTGAAAACCACCCCGATTGCAGCTCCGCCGCCTGCCACGCCCATCCCCCCTCCCGGCGCATCCTCGGCGTCATCGACGCCCACCTCTCCCTCGATGCCGTCGACGAGCAGCTCGCCGAACACCGCGCGCAGATGTACGGCTTCACCGCCGCCGCCGCTGTGATCGGCTGCCTCATGGCTATTCTCTTCGTCTGGTATTTCGTCCACCGCCCCGTGCACGACCTTGTCCTCGGAACCATGCGGCTGGCATCCGGCGACCTGAGCTGCCGCATCCAGGTCCGCTCCCGCGACGAGCTGGGCGTGCTGGCCGAATCGTTCAACGACATGGCCGAGGACCTCGAGAAGACGCACCGCGAACTCACCCGTTGGGCCGACACGCTCGAAGTGCGCGTCCGCGAAAAAACGGCCGAGCTCGAGGCGGCGCAAAAGAGCCTCATCCACACCGAGAAGATGGCTTCCCTGGGGCGCCTCGCCGCCACCGTCGCCCACGAGGTGAACAACCCGCTGTTCGGCATGCTCACGTACGCCCGGCTGGTGCTCAAGGACCTCCAGAAACCGGATCTCGACGAAGCCGCGCGCCAGCGCATGGTTGACAACCTCCGCATCATCGAACGCGAAAGCCGCCGCTGCGGCGACCTCATGAAGAACCTGCTGGCCTTCGCGCGCCAATCCACGCCGCAGCGCACGCGCGTGCAGGTGAATCGCGTGGTGGAGCGCGCCGTGCGGCTGGTGCAGCACCAGTACGAGCTCTCGCAAACCGCCCTGCGGACGCATCTCGATGAATCGCTCCCCGAGATCGACTGCGACCCCGGCCAGATCCAGCAGGTGCTCATCGTGCTGCTGGTCAACGCCCAGGAGGCGCTCGGCCGCGGCGGCGAGGTCGCTGTCGAGACCCGCCGCGGCGAGCAGGGCATCCAGCTCGTGGTGCGCGACAACGGCCCGGGCATCCCGGAAGCGCTCCAGTTGCAGATCTTCGAGCCGTTCTTCTCCACCAAGGACGACCCGCACCGCACCGGGCTGGGCCTGGCCGTCGCCAAGGGCATCGTGGAACGCCATGGCGGCAGGATCCGGTTGCATTCGCAGCCCGGCCGCGGCGCCGAATTCATCATCGAGCTGCCTCTGGAAGCCCGCGAACCTGATGGCGAAGCCGAGGCTGTAGTGAAGGGAGAGGCGTGATGAGCGAGCCAGGCATCCTCATTGTCGACGACGACATTGTCGTGCGGGATTCGCTCGGCAAGTGGTTCGAGAGCGAAGGATTCCGCGTCTCCATCGCGCCCGGCGCGGCGGCCGCGCTCGAAATGCTGGCCAACCGCCGCTTCGACCTGGCCCTGGTCGACATCAAGATGCCGGGCGTCGACGGCATCGAGCTCCAGGCCAAGCTGCGCGAAATCGACCCCTCGATGCCGGTCATCATCATGACCGGTTTCGCCAGCGTCGAAACCGCCGTGCGCGCCCTCAAGAACGGCGCCTACGACTACATCACCAAGCCCTTCGACCCCGACGAGCTGGTCCATCTCGTCAACAAGGCGATCTCCCACAAGCGCGCTGAACGCGAGGTGTCAAAACTCAGGGAGAACCTCGACGAGATCTTCCCCGAAACCCGCCTGATCGGGCAGAGCCCCGCGATGAAGCGCGTCATCGAACTGGTGGAGACCGTCGCGCCCACCGACGCCACTGTGCTCATCACCGGAGAAAGCGGCACCGGCAAGGAGGTGGTGGCGCGCGCCATCCATGCCCTCAGCCCGCGCCGCTACAACCCCATGGTCGTCATCCATTGCGGCGCGCTCACCGAATCGCTGCTTGAGAGCGAGCTCTTCGGCCACGAGCGCGGCGCGTTCACCGGCGCGCAGGCGCGCAAGAAGGGCAAGTTCGAAGTGGCCGACGGCGGCACCGTGTTCCTCGACGAGATCAGCGACATCAGCCTCCGCGTCCAGACCGACCTGCTGCGCGTGCTGCAGGAGAAGGAGATCGTGCGCGTCGGCGACACCATGCCCGTCAAGGTCGACTTCCGCGCCATCGCCGCCACCAACAAGAGCCTCGAGCGGCTCGTCGAAGAGCGCGTCTTCCGCCCCGACCTCTACTACCGCCTCAACGTCTTCTCCATCAACATCCCGCCCCTGCGCGACCGCAAGGAGGACATCCCCCTGCTGGCGGCGCACTTCCTCGACAAGTTCGCCCGCCAGATGAACCGCCCGCCGCAGCGGCTCGCCCCCGAGACGCTGGACCTGCTGATGCGCTACGAATGGCCCGGCAACGTGCGCGAGCTCGAAAACGCCATGGAGCGCGCCCTGCTCATGCGCCGCGAGGGAGACCTCAAGCCCGAGGACTTCCCCTTCCAGTTGCACCCTTCGGCGCCGGTGATCGCCTCGGGGCAGCGGCTGGAAGACGTCGAGAAGGCGCACATCGAGCGCGTGCTGGCCGAATCGCGCTGGAACCTGTCCAAGGCGGCGCGCATCCTCGACATCGACCGCACGACGCTCTACAACAAGATCCGCAAATACGGCCTGCGCGAACCTGCCGGCCGGTGAGGCCCGCCGTGGTCGAGTCGCTCTCATTCGTGAGGCTCGGACTCGCCAACTCCGACGGCCTCCCGCCGGTCGAGCTTCTCGACCGCCTCGCCGCGGAGGCTGCGCGCCTGCTCGGCGCCTCCTGCCGCGTCGAACCCGAGCCGGTCGACATCACCTTCAGCTACGACGAGCTGCGCCGCCAGGCTTGGTCCACCATCGTCCTGGCGCGCCTGGCAGAGCGCCCTCACCCGCCCGCTTCCGCGGTGGTCGGGGTGACGGCGCTCGACCTGTTCGTGCCCGTGTTCACCTTCGTCTTTGGAGAAGCGCAGGTGGCGGGCCATGCCGCCATCATCAGCTCCTGCCGGCTGCGCGACGAGTATTACGGCCTGCCTCCGAACCCGGCCCTTTTGCTCGAGCGGCTCGTCAAGGAGCTGCTGCACGAACTGGGCCACACGCAGGGCCTGCGCCATTGCGGCGACTGGCGCTGCGTCATGAGCAGCGCCCACACCGTCGAGCGCATCGACGTCCGCCAGGCCGCCTTCTGCCCCGATTGCGCCCGCTTCCTCTCCGCGCGCCCGCGCCCCGCGGGCCGCGATTCCGGTTTCGGACGCCTGTGATTGAATAAGAGCATGGCTCAAACCGCAATTCTGATCGCAAACGGGGATCTCCGCCTCTCGGCCAACCAGGTCTGCTGGCCCGCCCAGCAGGCGGCCGAGCAGAAAGTCATGGATGCGGTGCGCAGCCTCGGCTATTCGGTCGAGCGCGGCCATCCTTACGATGAAAACAAGAAGCACGGCTTCATCGACAGCCAGAAATACGGCATGGAGGTTTTCCGCAACATCCCTCCCTCGGCGCCGCTCATCGTCGTCGAGGCCGTCTGGCAATACTCGCATCATCTCCTCCACGGGCTGTACACGCACCAGGGCCCCATCCTCACCGTCGCCAACTGGAGCGGCCAGTGGCCCGGCCTCGTCGGCATGCTCAACCTGAACGGTTCCATGACCAAGGCCGGCATCCCTTACTCCACGCTCTGGAGCGAGAACTTCGACGACGAGTTTTTCCTCGGCGGGCTCAAGCGGTGGCTGCAAGGCGAGAAGCTCGTCCACGACACGCGCCACGTGCGCCCGCTCGGTTCGTTCCGCATTCCCGCCGATTGCGAAGAGATGGGCGCCCGCATGGCGCGCGACCTGTACCGCAACAAGGCCATCATGGGCGTCTTCGACGAGGGCTGCATGGGCATGTACAACGCCATCATCCCCGACGAGCTGCTCCACCGCACCGGCGTGTTCAAGGAGCGGCTGTCGCAGTCGGCGCTTTACGCCGAAATGCTCTCCGTCAGCGATGAAGAGGCTCTCGCCGTGCGCCGCTGGCTCGACGCCAGGGGCATGAAGTTCGTCACCGGCCCGGATCCGGAAACGGATCTGACCGATGATCAGATCCTCCAGCAGTGCAAGATGTACATCGCCGCCCTGCGCATCGCCGACGACTTCGGCTGCGACACCATCGGCATCCAGTACCAGCAGGGGCTCAAGGATCTGGCGCCCGCCTCGGATCTCGTCGAGGGCCTCCTGAACAACGTCGACCGCCCGCCCGTGGCCGCGCGCGGCAACGGGCGCATTCTCTACGAGGGCAAGGCGCTGCCGCACTTCAATGAAGTGGACGAGTGCGCCGGGCTCGACGCGCTTGTCACCAACCGCATCTGGACCGCGCTCGGCTACGATCCCGAAACCACGCTGCACGACGTGCGCTACGGCGAGGAGTACGACGGCGAGTACGTATGGGTGTTCCTCATCTCCGGCGCCGCGCCGCCGCAGCATTTCATCGGCGGCTACGCGGGCGCCTCCAGCGAGCGGCAGCCGCCCATGTATTTCCGCCTCGGAGGCGGCACGCTGAAGGGCATCTCCAAGCCCGGCGAGATCGTCTGGAGCCGCATCTTCGTCGACGCGGGCGTGCTGCGGGCGGACCTCGGCCGCGCCAGGGTCGTCGAGCTGCCGCGCGAGGAGACCGAGCGCCGCTGGCAGATCACCACGCCCCAGTGGCCCATCATGCACGCCGTGCTGTACGGCGTCACCCGCGACCAGATGATGGCCCGGCACAAGGCCAACCACATCCAGGTCGCGTACGCGCCCGACGCCGCTGCGGCCAACCGCGCTCTCGCGGTGAAAGCCGCGATGCTGCGCGAAATGGGCGTCGACGTTTCCATCTGTGGCGCGCGCCACGGGCTCGACTGAGCCCGCCCCGGGTTGCCGTTCCGGGCGGGAAGCGGGTTGTTTTGCAGCGCTTTCCGCCCGGATTCGCCTTTTTGGGCGCCCAATTGTCCGCGAAATTCCCGCTGAATCCCGCCGCGCCTGCAATAAAATGAACGGAAGGGAGGAGCGTTTCCCATGATCGAGACGGGGCTTCACGGCAAGGTGGTCGTCGTCACCGGCGCGGCCGCCGGCATCGGCCATGCCACGGCCATGCGCTTCGCGCTGGAAGGCTGCCGCGTCGCCGCCTGGGATGTCGTCCGTTGCGAGCATTGCCCGCCGGACTGGTTCGGACTCCAGGTGGATGTCAGCGATTCCGCCGCCGTGGATGAGGCTGCCAAAACGGTGGCGGAAAAATTCGGCCGCATCGACGTGCTCGTCAACAACGCCGGCATCCTCCGCGACGGGCAGCTCGTCAAGGTCCGCGAAGGAGAACTGGCGGGCCGCATGACGGACGAGGATTTCAGCCGCGTGCTCGACGTCAACCTGAAAGGCGTCTTCCATTGCACGCGCGCCGTCGCGCCCTGCATGATCCGGCAGGGCGGCGGCGTGATCTTGAACGCCTCCTCCGTGGTGGCGCTGTACGGGAATTTCGGGCAGACCAACTACATCGCCTCGAAAGCCGGAGTCATCGGCATGACCAAAGTGTGGGCGCGGGAACTGGGCCGCTACAACATCCGCGTCAATGCGGTGGCGCCGGGGCTGGTGGAGACCGACATCCTGAAGAACATGCCGGAGAAAGTCCTGGACGAGATGAAGCGGCGCACGCCGCTCGGGCGCCTCGGCAAACCGGAAGAGATCGCCGAGGCCTATGTCTGGCTGGCTTCCAGCGCGGCTTCGTTCATCACCGGCGCCGTGTTGTCGGTCGACGGCGGCATCGTGACCGGAACCTGAGGAGCACTTCTATGAAGCGGATCTTTATCGCTGCCTATCATCAGTCGAAATTCGGCAAATTGATGGGCATGACCGTGCCCGAAATCCTCCGCGCGGCGGTGGAAGGCGCCTGCGGCGAAATCGGCATCGCGCCCGATGCGCTCGACGTCGCCAGCGCCGGCGCCGCCTGCAACCAGACCCTCAACCAGCAGGGCCTGCTCGCCGGGCTGCTGGCGGAGACGCCGGGGCTGGCCGGCAAGATGATCGAGAGCGTCGAAAACGCCTGTGCTTCCGGCGGGCAGGCGGTCCTCAGCGTCGCGCAGAAGCTCCAGCTCGGCTTCGGCGAAACCGGCATAGCCGTCGGCTATGAGAAAATGCGCGGGCCGGACGGAAAAGTGGACGGCAAGCGCATCGGCGAAGTCCTCGGCTATTATTCCCACCCGGACGAAAGGCCGGGAAAAGTCTTCGTATTTCCGCATATTTTCGCGGAAATCATGCAGCAATACATGGCCGCCTACGGCGTCAGCGAGGAGCATCTGGCCCGGATCGCCGTGGAGGAATACGCCTGCGCCCGGCACAACCCGTTCGCGCAGATGCAGGGCGTCGAGCTGACGCTGGAGCAGGCCATGCGCATCGAGGGCGTCAACCGCTACGTCGTCGACGGCCTGCCGCTGAAAACCTACGACTGCTCGCAGATCACCGACGGCTATGCGGCGCTGATCCTCGCCACCGAAGAGGGGCTCGCGCGGCTCGGCGTGCGGCGCGAAGACGCCGTAGAGCTGGCCGGCTACGGACAAGCCACCGACCCCCTGGGCCGCTCCGGCCGCGACGTGCTGAAACCGCAGGCGGCGCTCAAGGCCATGCAGCAGGCCTATGCGATGGCGGGCGCTTCGCCGGCGGACGTCAACATCGCCGAGGTCCACGATTGCTTCACCGTCATGGCCGCCCTCGGCGCCGAGGTCATCGGCATGGCCGAACCCGGCCGCGGCGCACAGTTCTGGGTGGACGGCCACGCCCGCGTCAACGCCCGCTGCGCCATCAACTCCTCCGGCGGCCTCATCGCCAAGGGCCACCCTGTGGGCGCCACCGGCGTGGCCATGATCGGCTGGTGTTTTTGGCAGCTTGCCGGCCGCGCCCCCGCGCCGCTCCAGGTGCGCGAGCCGCGCCTGGCGGCCACGTTCAACATCGGCGGGCCGGTTTGCGCCAGCGTGTGCACCGTGCTGCGGCGGGCCGGCTGAGCCCGGCCGCCGGAGCGCGCTAAACTCTCTGTCATGAGGGTCTTTGTCACCGGCGCCACCGGCTACATCGGCTCCGCCATTTGCGAAGCCCTGCGCGCCTCCGGCCACGAGGCCATCGGCTTGGCGCGCTCGGAAGAGAAGGCTGCCGCGCTTTCCGCCCGCGGCGATCAGCCCCTCCCGGGCAACCTTCAGGATCACGACAGCCTCCGCAAGGGCTGCCTCCAGGCCGATGCGGTGATCCACACCGCCATGTCCTTCACTCAGGACGCGGGCGCCGTGGACCGCGGCGCGGTGGAGGCCATGCTGGCGGCGCTCGAACGAACCAACAAGCCCTTCATCTACACAAGCGGCGTCTGGGTCTATGGCGACACCGGCGACCGCATGCTCGGCGAGGTCGCCCCGCTCAATCCGCCCCCGCTCGTGGCGTGGCGGCCTGCCGTCGAAGAACTCGTCCTCGAAGCAGCCCAGCGCGGCGTCCGCGCCATGGTCTTCCGCCCCGGCATGGTCTTCGGCCGCAAGGGAGGCTTTCTCCGCGGCTTCTTCGATGACGCCCGCGCGCACGGCGCCGTCCGCGTCGTCGGCGACGGCAAAAACTACTGGTCCTGCGTGCATGCCGATGATTTGGCCGACCTGTACGTGCGCGCCGTCCTGCGCCCCGCCGCCGCCCAGCTCTTTGTCACCTGCGGCGGCATGCCGCAGCAGGTCAACCGCATCGCTGAAGCCGTTGCCGAAGCCTGCGGCGTGCCCGGCAAAGTCCAGCATATCCCGCTCGAAGCGGCGCGGCAGCAGCTCGGTCCCATGGCCGACTGCCTCGCGATGACCTGCAAAGCGGGCTCCACCAAGCCCGCGCGCTTCTTCGGCTGGACCGTCCGCCACCCTTCGGTGTTCGACGAAATCGCCTCCGGCTCATGCCTGTGACCCGCCTCCCGCCCCGGGCGTGAGTCCTGCCTGCGGCGGCTCAGGGCAATCTGCCTCCTCCGGGCAGAGATTGTCTGAGAACTTTTCCCCGCCCAGTCGACTTCTACTATGCACCTGCATGAGACATTCCCGTTTTCGCCCGCCCTTCGCTTGGGCGGGCGGGAAGGGTGCCGCCGTGCGATGCAGGAAGGAACCGCGATGACGGGACTATACTGGGACGAGGATGATTACCAGGAGGGTCTGTTGACCCGGAGGTCTCCGGAGAACTGCCTCTCCGAGCAGGAACTGGAGGACTTTCTCTTCCAGCGGCTTTCCGGAGTCAGCCGGGAGGCTGTGGAGGAACACCTCCTCTTCTGCGAGGAGTGCCGGCGGAAAGTGGAAGCCGAACAGGAGTTCGCCGACGCTGTCCGTGGCGCCGCGCAACAACTGGAACTGGAAGCTGTCGAGCGTCCCTCGCAAGCAGAGGTTTCCCGGAACCAACCCGGAAGCCGCCCCGAACGGTCCAAATGGGCCTTGGCGGCCGCGGCGGTTGTCGTTCTCTTGGCGGCCTCGGTCAGCCTGCGCATTTTCAGCCCTCCCGGCGTGGCCGAGGTCACCCTGCGCGCGGAGCGCAGCGCTGAAGCCTCGCTACAACACTCTGTCCCGGAACGCCGGAGCCTGCTGCTCCGCGCCGATCTCCGCGGCCTCCCGCCCCTGCCTTCTTTCCGCTGGTTGATTGTCGACCGGACCGGCGCCCCCGTGACGGAAGGCACAGTGCCCCCTCAGCCTGAAATGGCCGGGATTCGCGTCCCCCGCGGCCTGCCTGCCGGGCTTTACTGGGTCCGGATCCAGGATCCCGAAACCGGCATGCTGTTGCGCGAATTCGGCCTTCAGGTCCGGCCCCGCGGCCAGGCCCCCGAGCATCAGCCCTGACCCAGGCCTAAAACACGCGCCGCTTCAGCCGAGCGACGTTGAACTTCGCCGTCTCCGCCACCGCCATCACCGTCATCACCCCCGCCTGCACCGGGTCGCTCACCACCAGATCCGCCGCCTCCGGCACGCTGCCCGCCATGTTCAGGCTCACCACCAGCAATCCCTGCGCCCGCACCTCGCGCACCGCTTTCTCAATCTCCCCGCCCATCAGCGATCCCGCCAGCACCAGCGCCTTCGCCCGCGGCAGCCGCGCCACCGCCCGCACCGCCGCCGCCAGCGCCTGCTCGCCCACCAGCGGGATCGTGTCCACGCTGATGTGCTCGCCCCGGATGTTGTGCCGGTCGGCCTCGCTGATGGCTCCGATCGCCACCTGCCCCACCTGCGCCCCGCCTCCCATGATGATGATCCGCTTGCCGTAGATCTTTTGCAGGCTCGGCTCTTGCGTCACGCTTTGCACGGCGTTCGCCGAACCCAGCTCAGCGAGCAGCGCCGCCGGCTGCCCCACCTCGTCCAATTCGAAATAAATCCGCGACAGCCCCGCCACCGGGCTGCCCAGGATCTCCACGCTGGCAATGTTGGCCCGGTGGCGCGCAATCACGCCCGTCAGCTCATGCAGGACGCCCGGCTCGTCCCGGGCTTCGATCACAACGCCGATCCGCTCCCGCTTCATCGCTCAGATCGCTTCATAATGCCGCAGGATCCCCTCCCACAGCCCCTGCGCGTCCAGAATCAGCTCCGCGGCCTCCCGCAGCGCCCCGGAGCCGCCCGCCGCCGACGTCACGTAATGCGCCATCGCTTTCACCTCCGGCACGGCGTTTGCCACCGCCACGGCCAGCCCTGCCCGCCTCATCAAAATGGCATCCGTCAAATCGTCGCCCACATAGGCGATTTCTTCCGCTTTCAGCCCTGAATCGGCGAGAATTTCCTCGAAAATCGGCAGCTTTTCCGTGTTGCCCATGTAGCAGTAAGCCATGTGGCTCGTCCGCGCACGCTCCCGCGTCGATTCCGCGTCGCGCCCGCTGATCAGACCCGTGCGGATTCCCGCCCGGTGCAGCCATTGCAGCGCAATGCCGTCCTGCGAATCGAACATCTTCACCTCGAACAGCCCGCCCTGCCCGTTCGGCACGTGGAAATATTTGCCGTCGGTGAGGACGCCGTCGACGTCCATCAGAACCAGGCGGATGCGCGATGCGCGGCTGCGGATTTCCTCTTTCACTTGCGGCGGCATGGTGCTCGGTTTTTGCCTCTCCGGCCGAAGGCCGTTCTCCCCGCCGGCCCGGGCTCCCGGCCGGCTTCGGCCTAGAATGGGATCGGGTGCTCGTCGCGAGAGTTCGAGGGACTATTCTCCGTTATAACATGGCGCCGGAGGGCGCCCGCCTCGGCGTCGCCGTCTCCGGCGGCGCCGATTCCGTCGCCTTGCTCGAAATCCTGTCTGAACTCGGCTACCCCCTCCACGTCCTCCACGTCAACCACCGCTTGCGCGGAGCCGAGTCCGACGCCGACGAGGAGTTCGTCCGCTCCCTTTCCGCCCGCCACGGCCTTCCCGTCGAGGTCCTCCGCGCCGCCCCGCCCCAGCCCGGCCATAACCTTGAGCAGGCCCTTCGCCGCATCCGGTACACGTTCTTCGAGCAGGCCCGCCGCGAATTCCGCCTCGAGCGCGTCGCCACCGGCCACACCCTCTCCGACCAGGCCGAGACCTTGCTGCTGCGCCTCTTCCGCGGCGCCGGCGTGCAGGGTCTCTGCGGCATCCACCCTGTCACAAGGCACGGCGTCATCCGCCCCCTGCTCGGGGTCAGCCGCGCTGAAGTCCGCGCCTGGCTCGAGCAACGCGCCATCCCCTGGCGCGAGGACTCCTCCAACTCCGATCTGCGCCCCCGCCGCAACCGCCTCCGCAGCCAGCTTCTGCCCCTGCTGCGAGAGGTTTTCCATTCCTCCGTCGAGGAAGCCCTCGCCCGCACCGCGGCCCTGGCTTGGGAGGACGAACAGGACTGGCAGAGGCGCGCCGCTTCAGCCATTGAAGAGCTGGGCCCTTTGCAGGCGCCGTTTTCCGTCAAAACCGGCTGGCTCCTTTCTTTAGGCCCCTCCCTCGGCCGCCGCGTCATCCGCCTTCTGCTGGCCGCCGCTTCCCGCTCGGACCGCCGCCCCGCGTTCTGCCACGCCGATGCGGTCTGGCGACTGGCCGCCGCCGGCGAGGGCAGCGGGCGCGTCAGCGCGCCCGGCGCCGAAGTCTGGCGCTCTCTCGGCTGGCTCCGCTTCTGTTCTTCCGTCGCTGAGCCGGCCTCAGCAAGCCAGGCGGTCCTTTCCGGCTGCGGGCAGGCGCAACTCGGCCCGTGGCTTGTCTCTGTTACCGAAGCTCCTCCCGCCGGTCCGCCCGCCTGTTATGCTGAAATCAGCGAACTGGACCCGGAGGTTGTGACGTTTCCCCTCGTATTGCGCTTTCGCCGCCCCGGCGACCGCTTCCATCCGGCAGGCAGGAGCGGTCCGGTCAAGTTGAAAGATTTGCTGCAGAGGGCCGGAATCCCCTCATGGGAAAGGGCCGAATGGCCGATGGTGGAATCGGGAGGGCGCCTCGTGTGGTGCCGGGGCTTCGGCCCGGCCGCATGGGTCCGTCCCGGCCCGGCTGCCCGGCGCCTCTGGCTCGCCGCCGCCAGGCTGAATCATGAGCAGTAAGTATCGGCTTCAAATACCCTTGCAAGGGCAAGGCGATGAATCGCAATCGCTTCCGGCGGCGTCTGAAGTGGTGTAGAGTTCTAGGAAAGGCGTCGCGGTCGCCGTTTCTCGCGGATCCGGCGCTGGAGCAGGGATGAATTCAAACGTTAAAACAGCCATTTTCTGGGTCGTCCTCGTTTGCATCGCCGTGTTGCTGTGGACGGTCGTCAAGACCAACACGGGGCGCCAGGTCAATGATCTGTCCTTTACGGATTTCATCAAGCAGGTCGAAGCCGGCCGCGTCGTCGAAGTCACCATCGCCGGCACGGAAGTCTCCGGCAGGCTGCAGGGCAACGCAGAAATCCGCACCGTCATCCCGCCCGGCTACGACAAGGTCTACGACCTGTTGACCGAAAAAGGCGTCACCACGCGCATCAAGGAGCCAAGCACCGGCAACTGGGTCACCATCCTCGTCAACGCCGTTCCCTTCGTGCTCCTGCTCGCCTTC
>Ga0308414_1002421_pt1 | contig 12173 bp, 10 predicted proteins | sample HotsprSampleOS50_FD_205667 | JGI IMG/M metagenome (GOLD analysis project Ga0308414, IMG submission 205667) | Hot spring phototrophic mat microbial communities from Octopus Spring, Yellowstone National Park, Wyoming, United States - 20090730_OS50 ... | reverse complement strand
TTGGGGTGCGCGTAGGGTTTCTCGCGCGCGAGCTGCTCCGCCCCCATCGGGCGAATTTCGCCGAACAGGCGCGTGAACGTGCTGGCGGTCATGCGCGCCCCCGCGCTGAGCAGCGCCTGCAGCGCGCCGCGCTGGTCGTCGTCGAGCGCGTCCCAGGCGCGTTCGGCGCGTTCGGGGTCGAGCATGGCCTGGGCCAGCGCCACAGCTGCCTCGTCGTGGCTCATGTTCTGCAGGTCGTCCTCCACGTCCCACAGGCGGGCCAGCACGGGCAGCAGCGCGGGATCGGCGTCTTGCAGGGTGCGCAGCAGCGTTCTCATATACAGCAGTCTAGCCGGGAACGCGGGCCAGCGCAACCAGGCAGAAGCGATCCTGCCGCAGGCAGTAGGCAAGCAGCGCGCAGTCTGCTAGGATAGGGGGCGTCTATGTGGGGGGCGAAACCCATGATGCCTGAAACGCTGGAAGCACAGGTGGGCGAGGCGCTGCGCGCGCGCGGCCGCACTGTCGCTGTGGCCGAATCGTGCACGGGCGGCCTGGTGCTCCACCGCCTGACCAACATCCCTGGCAGTTCGGCGTATGTGCTGGGCGGCGTGGTGGCCTACGCCAACGCCATCAAGCAGGCCGTGTTAAAGGTCAAACAGGGCACGCTGATTGCGCACGGCGCGGTGAGCGCCGAGACCGCCCTGGAGATGGCCACCGGCGTGCGCGACCTGTTCAAAGCCGATTACGCCGTGAGCATCACCGGCATCGCCGGGCCGGGCGGCGGCACAGCCGAAAAGCCAGTGGGCCTCACCTATATTGCGCTGGCCGGGCCGGATGACCGGCTGGAAACCGGCCGCTACCTATGGGACGGCGACCGGGCGGAGATCAAGGCAGCCAGCGCTGAGGCCGCGCTGGCGCTGCTGCTGCGCGCGGTCACAGAGGACAGCCCGCCGGCCCGCTGAACGCAGGCCGCCGCGCACTGCGGCCAGGCTGAACGCGCTTCATTGGTCTCAATTACCACAACACGTATAATTAGAACTGTGAAGCAGCAGGCGTGCAGCAGGGTTGGACGATGAAACGGTTCTCACTGGTGATGCTGATTGCGGTGGCAGCGCTGGCGGCGGCGCTGGGAGCGGTGCGCGCCGGGCCGCTGGCCCAGGACGCGGCGGGCGTGTTCCTGGCCAACGCCCGCGCTGACCTCGAACTGCTGGCCGACGCCGCGCTCGGCCCTGGCCAGCGGCCTGATGGCTGGGTGGGCAGCGCCGATCCTAACGCGCCCAACGCCAGCGCTGACCTGTGGTTCGACACCGAGCTGCTGGCCACAGCGCTGTACAGCCCGCAGGAACGCCCGCCCGGCTGGATCGGCGCGACGACGGCCCGCCCCGACATCTTAGTGCGCAACGTGCGCCACGACCTGGAACTGCTGGCCGACAAACAGTTCGGCGCTGTTCGCCCGCCAGAGTGGCGCGGCGGGCCGGCCCTTAACCGCTGTGACCGCACGGTGCAGAACGCGGTGGCCATGCTGGTGGCGGCCACTGGCGCTGCGATCTCCACGCCGGCCGGCACGCCCAACTTCTGCCAAGCAGTTGCCGCCGAGGTGAGCGACGTCCAGGCCAATCGCGCCCTGGCCGAGAACCCGACGCTGCTGGCCGAGCTGACGCTGGCGGTGCGCGGCGACCTGGAGCGGCTGGCCGACGAGACGCTGGGCCTGTTCACCCGTCCGGTGGGCTACCGCCGCAACGTGGACCAGGCCTCGCCCACCTTCAACCCTGACTTGTTCCTCGACCTGGAGCTGCTGGCCGACGAGACGCTGGGCCGGGGCGAGCGCCCGCCGGCCTGGATCGGCGTGATCGCCAACGATCCCGTCCTGTTCCAGCGCAACACGCGCCATGACCTGGAGCTGCTGGCCGATCAGACTCTGGGGCCGGACGTGCGGCCGCGCGGCTGGCAGAACGCCGACCCGCTGGCGCGCTGCACCCCGGTGGTGCAGAACCTGGTGCTGTTTGTCGAGCAGGCGTTTGCCATCTCGCCCGATCTGGTCGCCGGCGCTGACTACTGCGCGCGCGCCGAGGCCGAGGCCAACCGCATCGCTGAGAACCCGCCGGTGCTGGACGTGGTTGAGGAGGAGCGCGGGCGCTTCCTGGCCGAGTCGGAGTTCGCGTTTGCCTATCTGGACGCGGCGGCCACACAGTACATGGGCATCATGCCCGGCGGCACGCGCTTCCGCGCTTGGTATCGCAATTTCGTCTCGCCCGACAGCGAGTCCCAATCGCGCATGATGTTCGTCAGCGGCGAGGACTTCGCCGTGTTCGTTGACCGGCGCTGGACCACGCTGCCGGAGGAGGAGTTTTTCTCGCTGCCCACGCTGGACGGCGTGCGCCCGCTGACGTTCTGCGATGCTGGTTGGTGCAATGGCCCGGCCCCCACCCCCACCCCCACCGGCTCTGGCCCGCTGGAGCTGCTGCTGCTGCAGACGACGCCCGCGGCCCCGCCGCCCATTGACGGCGAGATCGGCGGCCAGCGCACGCAGGTGTCGTGGAACCACATCCGTGTCACCTACCTGCAGGACAACCCGCAGACGCGCACGGCCCAAGTGACGCTGGAAATCTGCAACGAGACGGCGCAGATCACGTGCGAGCCGGTGATCCGCGTGTTCGACAACGCGCTGGGCGCGGCCAAACCGGTGCTGTCGCAGTTCAACGGCCTGAACGTGTTCGAGTTCCCCTACGGTTACAACACCAACCTGCTGATCGAGGGGGCTACGCTCGTCTCGCCCGACGTGTGGATCAGCGACCCGACGATCCGCTGACGCTGGCCGGCGCGGTTTTCACCTTGAACCGCGCCGGGCCGCTGTGCTACAATGCGCCCGGTTCCGGCCAGCCCCGCTGGCTGAAAATCACACACCCGGACCCGGCCCGGTGTTGTCAGGCCCAGCCTGATTGGCGGCAGGGGATGAAGGGTGTGATCGTACAAACACAGCCCACAGGAGAATAACCCCACCATGCCTTCTTCCGTCTCTATGAAGGGGCTTCTTGAAACCGGCGTCCACTTCGGCCACCGCACGACCAAGTGGAACCCGAAAATGAAGCCGTTCATCTTTGCCGAGCGCAACGGCATCCACATCATTGACCTGCAGCAGACCCTGGCCAACCTCAACCGCTACTACGATGTCGTCCGCGACACCGTCGCCAGCGGCGGCACCGTGCTGTTTGTGGGGACCAAGCGGCAGGCCCAGGAAACGATTGCGACGCAGGCCCAGCGCTGCCACATGCCCTACGTCAGCCACCGCTGGCTGGGCGGCACGCTCACCAACTGGCGCACCATTCGCGAGCGCATCGAGACGCTCAAGAAACTGGAACGCCGCCGCGACGCCGGCGAATTCGACCTGCTGACCAAGAAAGAGGCGCTCATTCTGGCGCGCAAGATCGAGTCGCTGCAGCTCCGCCTGGGCGGCATCCGCGATATGAAGCGTCTGCCCAGCCTGCTGATCGTGGTGGACACGGTGCGCGAGGCAACCGCTGTCAAAGAGGCCAACATCCTCAACATTCCGGTGCTGGCCCTGGCTGACACCAACAGCAACCCCGACGACATAGACTACATCATCCCCGGCAACGACGACGCGGTGCGCGCTATTAAGCTGATCATCACGGCCCTGGCAGACGCCGTGCTGGAAGGCCAGGCCATGCGCAAGGCCGATGACTACGCCGAAGCCGCCGAGGAGGAGGTGGTGGACTACGACACCTACACCTACGAAGACGAAGAAGAGGACGACGAGCAGTACCTGGGCGCGTCCACGCTGGCTAAGCTGCGCGACGCCCGTCTGTTCGCCCCTGAAGATGACGAAGACGAAATGAGCGAAGAAGACACCGACGAGGAAAAGGAATAAAGCGGCCATGCAGATCACGGCACAGATGGTAAAGGACCTGCGCGAAGCCACCGGCGCCGGCCCTCTGGACTGCAAAAAAGCCCTGGAGGTGAGCGGCGGTGACATGAACAAGGCCATTGACTACCTGCGCGAAAAGGGCCTAGCCCGCGCGGCCAAGAAACTGAGCGCTGGCCGCACCATGAACGAGGGCGTCATCCAGACATACACCCACCACAACCGCCGCCTGGGCGTGATGGTCGAGGTCAACTGCGAGACGGACTTCGTGGCCAACACCGAGACCTTCCGCAGCTTCGCCCACCACCTGGCGCTGCACATCGCCAATTCCGCCCCGGAGTACATCCGCCGCGAGGACGTGCCGCAGGCGGTGGTCGAGGCTGAGCGCGACCTGCAGCGCCGCCGCGCCATCGAGGAGGGCAAGCCGGAGGCCGTGGCAGAGAAAGTCGCCGAGGGGCGCATGGCCAAGTTTTTCGAAGAGATTGTCCTGATGGAGCAGCCGTACATCATGGATGACTCGAAGACGATTGCGCAGATGCTGGCCGAAGTAGTGGCCGACGTCGGCGAGAGCGTCGAGATCCGCCGCTTCGCCCGTTTTGCCCTGGGCGAGAGCGTGGACAGCGCCAACGGTAATGCCTGACCGCTGGCGCAGCAGGCAGCAGCGCACCCGCCGAGGTGGCCCGCGCGGCCCCCTCGGGGCCGCGTGTTTTGCAGGTTAGCACACCGTTGATGCAAAGGGATTGGCCGCCGTCCAATCCCTTTTTGCTGCGTGTGAACCGCACACACCAGGAGGGAGGGAACGATGAGTGACAGCACCGAAATCGTCAGCCAGAGCCAGCCACTGGCCTACCGCCGCATCATGCTCAAGCTGAGCGGCGAGGCCCTCGCCGGCCCCGGCGGCTTTGGCATTGACCCTGACCGCGCCGAGGAGATCGCCGCCAAGATCAAGCAGATTCACGACTTGGGGGTGCAGGTGGCGGTGGTGATCGGCGGCGGCAACCTGTGGCGCGGGGCGATCGGCGTGGCGCGCGGCATGGAGCAGAGCACGGCCGACCACATGGGGATGATCGCCACGGTGATGAACGGCCTGGCGCTGCAAGACGCGCTGCAGCGCGCTGGCGTGGTCACACGGGTGCAGACCGCCGTCCAGATGAACGCTGTCGCCGAGCCGTACATCCGCCTGCGCGCCATCCGCCACATGGAAAAGGGGCGCGTGGTCATCATCACCGGCGGCACGGGCAACCCCTACTTCACCACCGACACCGCCGCCGCCCTGCGCGCCACTGAGATCGGGGCCGACATCCTCATCAAGGCGACCAAGGTCAACGGCGTGTACTCGGCTGACCCCAAGAAAGTGCCAGATGCCCAGCGCTACGCGCGCTTGTCCTACCAACAGGTGCTGGATGCGCGCCTGCAGATCATGGACATGACGGCCTTCACGCTGTGCGAGGAGAACAACATGCCCATCCTGGTAGTGGATTTCTGGGCCAAGGACGACCTGCTGCGCGCTGTCCAGGGCGACCACGAGGTGGGAACGATCATCACGCGCGAGGGCTGACGGCGCGTTGTTAACTGCCGGCGCGGCGGGCTTCCGCGTGCAGCACGTGGCTGGCGGTGGTGCGGCCCCCTTCCTGCGGAACCGCCTCGATCCGCACCGGCAGGCGCGCGCCGGGCGCAATGCCCTCCGCTGTGACGGTTACACGGTAGCCGGTCACGCGGCCGTTGGCGTCCAGCAGCGTGAGCACAAGGCGGGCCGGCCCGGCGGCGTGCGGCGTAGGGTTGTGCAGCACCGCAGAGACGACGTAGCGGCCAGCGCTGCGCGCGGCCTGCTCGTCTTCAATTGACAGCTGCACAAAGCGCTGGTCGGCCTGCGGCGCGCTGTCGGCCGCCAGCAGAACGGCCGTGACGTAGTCATAAGCCGCGCCGGGGTCGGCAATCAGCACGCCGTAGGGGGCGAAGCCGCCGGGCGCAATCAGCGCCTGCTCAACGTCGGCTTCGGCGGCTGCCAGCGGCGTGGCGTCCCCCTGCCAAAGCTGCACCTGCACGCGCACATGCTCAACAGGCGCTGCGCCGGCGTTAGTCACGCGCCCCAGGCAGAGCAGCGCGCCAGTTGGCGTGTCGTAGCAGAGGGGCGGCTCCAGTGGCAGCGGCAGCGTCGGCGGCAGCGGGGTGGGCGTGGGCGGTGGGATGATGAGCTGCTGGCCAACCTGCAGGCCGCGCGGGTTTACGCCGGGGTTGGCCGCCTGCAGCGCCGCCACGTCCAGGCCGAAATCGAGCGCAATGCCCAGCAGCGTGTCGCCAGGGCGGACAGTGTACACCAGGGCCGCCGGCGCGGCTGCCGGCGGCTGTGTGGGCGCGGCCGCCAGGGCCGGAACCGACGGCAGCGCTGTGGGCGTGGCGCTTTCGCGCGGCCGCACTGTCAGCGTGACCGGGGGCGTGGCAGTCGGCGACGCCGTGAGCGCGGCCTCGGACGTGAGGCGGCAGCCACTCACCCACACACTGATACACACGGCCCACACCAGAGGCCGCCAACCCCAGTAGCCCACTGCGCCGATGAAATCCCTCTTTTTCCCATAGCACACGCTGCGTTATCCCACATTATAGCCTCAACCGCGCAGAATAGCACCACGATCGCGGTTAGGCCCGGCAAATTTGCAAGGCGCGCTTTAGCTGGGTTGACCGTTGCGCCGGCGCGCGGGGCGGGGTATGGTTGGCGGCTGCAGCCTGCGGCCACTTGGGGGAGCGCCATGCCAATCGTGTACCGCGACGAAGACGCCGATCTCGCCCAGCTTCAGGGCAGGCCTGTGGGCGTGATCGGGTACGGCCACCTGGGGCGGCCGTTCGCCCTCAACCTGCGCGACAGCGGCGTTGAGGTCATCGTGAGCGAGCGCGACCCGGCCCGCCTGGAGCAGGCCCAGGCCGAGGGTTTCGCCACTGCGCCGGCGAACGAGCTGGCGCGCCGCTGCCGCGTGCTGCTGCTGCTGGTCTCTGACGAAGCGATGCCGCGCGTCTACTTGGAGCAGGTCTCGCCCAACCTGCAGCGCGGCGACATGCTGGTGTTCAGCAGCGCCTACAACGTGGCGTTTGGCTACATCGAAGCGCCACCGTTTGTGGACGTGGGCTTAATCGCGCCGCGCACGCTGGGCGCCGCCGTGCGCGAGCGCTACGAAAGCGGCGAAGGCTTCTTCAGCTTTATCGCTGTCGGCCAGGACGCCACCGGCCGCGCTTGGCCTACGCTGCTGGCGCTGGCCGGGGCGGTGGGCACGCTGCGCGCCGGCGCTGTCGAGATTGCCTTCGAGCGCGAGGCCGAGCTGGACCTGTTCGTGCAGCAGGCGGTGCTGCCCGCCCTGCACCACGTGCTGGCCAGCGCGGCGCGCCTGCTCATTGACGCCGGCCACCCGCCGGAAGTGGTCTTCACCGAGCTGTACCTCTCTGGCGAGCTGCGCGATTACCTGGATCGCGCCGGACGCAGCGGGCTGATAGCCGCCCTGCGCCAGACCTCGCTCACCGGCCAGTACGGCGCGTTCACCCGCTTCGACCGTTTCAACGATCTCAAGCTCCAGCGCCTGATGGAAATCACGCTGGAGGAGATTCGCGCCGGCGATTTCGCCCGCGAGTGGGCCAAGGAGTGCAGCGACAACTACCGCCGCCTGCGCCGCGCCCTCAAGTCCCAAGAGGCCGTTGACCTGTGGGAGCTGGAACAGCAGGCAATTGACCTGCTCTACCCGCTGCGCGACGCCGAGGACAACATCTTCAAGCTGTGACGCCTGCCGTCAGCGCGGGACCAGCCCGGTCTCGGTGATGTAGAGCGTGCCGGCCACGCTGTCGCCGGCGCTGTAGCTGCCCACCCAGATGTCGTACTGGCCGGGGCGCGGCTGCGGCAGCACGATCAGCGGGTTGAGCGTGCTGCTGCTGGCGTCGTCGCTGCAGTGCCAGGCCCCAGTTGGATCGTTGACGATCAGCGTGGTGTCGCGCCCGGCTGCCGCCGCCTCGAAAAAGATGCGCAGCTCCCGCGACGCGCCGCTCCAGTTGAGGCGCACATCGGGCGCGGGCGCAGCATATCCTACGCAGCTGCCGCCCAGGTAGGCCGCCACGTCCACGCTCCCGCCGGACGTAACCGCGACAGCGGCCGGGTCGGGCAGGAAGCCGGCCTGCAGCGTGAGCGTGCCGTAGAACGGCGGCAGTGTGTAATCAAGCGCGGCTGCCGGCGCAGCTGTGGGGGCAGCCCGGGCCGTGGCCGTGGGCGCAGGCGCGCGCTGCGCTGCGCCCAGCGGAACGCGCCCGCTGGCCGCACTGAACGCCTCGCCGTCCACGCCGATTTCGATCTCCGCCTGGATGCCGCCGGTGACGTCGGCCCCGCCGGGGAAGGCGCTGTAGGGCATCCAGAACCAGAAATCGGGCCACTCGGTGTCCTCGTATTCGGGCACAACGACCACTTGAATCGTCAGGTCGCCCGCTGGCGTGCGGTTTTCAGGCAGCGCACGGCTGCCAGAGACGCGCGCGCCGTCCGGCCCGTAGTAGAAAATAGCCGCGCGCAGCGGCACGCCCCGGTAGCCAATCGCCCGCATGTAAGCGTACACGCGCACGCCAGCCTCTGGCGGACTGCCGCCAACAGCGTTGTGCTCCACACGGACAATGCTCACGTCGAGCTGGCGGTTGGCGGGCGGCAGCGTGGGCTGGGCGTTGGGCAGCGCGCCGCGCTGGTCCGCCTCGATCAGCGCCTGCACCGCGCCGAAGGGCAGAATGCCGCCCAGCCGCCCGCCCGTCCGCTGGTCGGTGCGCACGGCAGTAGGGATGCCCAGCGGCGCGCCGCTTTCGCTTACAGCCAGGCCGCCGCTGTTGCCCGGCGCAATCTCGGCGTCGGTTTGATACCAGGCGGGCAGGCGCTGGCCGGCCACTGTCCCGCTCTGGATGCTGGAGATTGTGCCCTCAGTGAACACCAGATAACCGCCCCCGATGTCCGGGTAGCCAAACACAAAGACGCGGTCGCCCAGGCTGACGTCGGCCGGAACCAGCTCGATATGCGGCAGGTTGAGCGCCGCAGTGGCGATCGGCGTCCGGTTGGCGTTGCGGTCAATCTGAAGGATGGCGAAGTCGAGGTCAGTGTACTCGCGCACGACGTGGGCGTAGTAGCGGTGCACCGGCACCTCGCTGATGTCTTCCAGCAGGTAGACCATATAGTCGTCGCCGTCGGCGATCACGTGCTGGTTGGTGTAGATCAGGCCGCTGGCCTGCACCAGCGTGCCAGAGCCGCTGGCGATCACCTGATCGCCGCGTCCCAGGGTGACAATGTAGACCACCGCCTGCGCAATGCGGTTGATCTCGTCGCGGCCCAGGCGCGCCTGGGCCGCCGCTGCCGCGGGCAGCAGCGCCAGCGCAGCGGCAAAGAACAGCAGCAAACGTTTCACACACAGCCTCCACATCTAACCGTCAAGCGTCCCCACCTGGGGGAAGGCGCGCAGCGCCTGCGCGAACAGGTCACGGTAAGCCAGCGCGTCAGCCTCGGTAGCGCCCTCAAAGCGCAGGCTGAGCACTGGCTCGGTGTTGCTGGCGCGCAGCAGGCCCCAGCCGTTGGCGAAGCGCACGCGCACGCCGTCCACATCCACCACCTCGCCCTGGCCGGCCAGCGCTGCCCGCACGCCCGCGATCACGTCGTCCTTGTCGGCGTCGGGGCAGCGCGGGCGGTATTCAGGCGTGCTGAACAGGCGCGGCAGGCTGGCATCGAGGACGGAAAGCGGCTGGCCGGCGCTGGCGATGAGCTGAAGCAGCCGGCCGGCGGCCAGGAAGGCGTCGTCGAAGCCGAAGTAGTCCTCGGCTAGGAAGATGTGGCCGCTCATCTCGCCGCCCAGCAGCGCGCCGATCTCGCGCATTTTCGACTTGACCAGCGAGTGCCCGCTGGCCCACATCACCGGCTGGCCGCCGGCCTGAGCCACAACGTCGAACAACACCTGGCTGGTGAGCACATCGGCCACCACCGCCGCGCCGGGGCGGCGCGCCAGCATATCGCGGGCCAGCAGCGCCAGCAGCCGGTCGGCAGCGATCATCTGGCCGCGCTCGTCCACTGCGCCCATACGGTCAGCGTCGCCGTCGAAGGCGATGCCCACGTCCGCACCGGTCTCGCGCACGCGCGCCGCCAGCGCCGCCATGTTGGACGGCTCCTGCGGGTCGGGGTGGTGATAGGGGTACGTGCCGTCCGGCTCGCAGTAAAGGCAGGTCACCTCGTGGCCCCACGCGCTGAACAGCGCCGGCGCGAACAGGCCGGCCGTCCCGCTGCCGGCGTCCACCACCACGCGCAGCCGGCGCGCCATCTGGACGCGCCCCTGCAGGTCGCGCAGGTATTTGTCGGCGGCGCGCTTGTCCACCGTCATCTCGCCCGCGCCGTAGTACAGGCGCGAACTCTGCGCCAGCCCGCGTATCTCCTGAATCTCCGGGCCGTACAGGTTGCGCGCGCCCACCGCCAGCTTGAAACCGTTGTACTCCGGCGCGAGGTGGCTGCCGGTGACCATCAGTGCGCCGGCGTCGCCGGCCTGCACCGCGTGCCAGTAGGCGACCGGCGTCGCCACCAGGCCAACGGCGATCACGCGGCAGCCGCTGGCCAGCGCCCCCTCGATGGCCGCCTGCGCCAGCTCTGGCGACGACAGGCGGTTATCGTGCCCCACGATCATCGTGCGCTGGCCCGCCTGCTGCTGCAGGTACGTGCCGAACGCCTGCCCGACCCGCCGCGCCACCGCCGGCGTCAGCGGCGGGTCGTCGCCGGCCGCCCGGCCCCGGATGTCGTACTTCTTGAACAAAGCTTTGTCAATTTCAACCGTCATTCGCCGTCCACCACGATCAGTTCTTGTTTGACGTACACCCGCTGGCGATCCTTCACGTCCTGGTGGACGTGCGTGCCCGGCCCCACCTGCGCGCCCTCGCCGATCTTCACGCCGGGCATGGTCATCACGTCTACGCCCAGGAATGCGCCCGCGCCGATGATCGCCCCCAGCTTGTCGCGGCCCGTGGACACCTTGTGCCCCTTGACGACCGTGCTCACGACGCCGTGATCAATGCGCAGGTTGGCGGTGGTGCAGCCGGCCGAGAAGTTCACGCCCGGCCCAAAGACCGAATCCAGCACGCGGCAGGCGTGCATCTGGCAGCCGTTGGCGACGTAGCTGCGCGCTACTTCTGTAGTGAAGCCCACGTTGCAGTTGTCCAGCACCATGGACTGGCGCACCAGCGCGTTGTTGCCCACGATGGTGTTCGCGCCGATGTACGCCGGGCCAACCACCGCCGCCCCGTGAAACACCTTCGCCCCGGCCTTCACAATCACATCGCCGCTGAGAACCGCCCCTGGCGCGATGTACGCGCCTTCTTCGACGCGCTGCACCGGGCGCAAGCCGTGCTCGCGCTCCAGGCGGGCGAACTCGAACAACAGCAGGTGATCCATCACGTCCAGCACATGCCAGGGAAACTTGAGCGCGCTCCAGCGCCCCGCGTAAGGCACAACGCGGAATGTGTGCTCGCTCATCAGCTTGTCCATGGCGCGCTCGTAGTGATCGTCGCCAGGCGCGCTGCTGGCGTACTCGGCGCGGATGGCCTCCAGCAGCCGGCCCACATGACAGTGAATGTGCGCCACGATGCTCACCAAGTCGCTGGGGCGGTTTTCCGGGCCGGGTTTTTCGACAATTCCCCGGATGCGCCCGTCGCCCTCGACAACCAGATAGCCGCCGGGAAAGTATTCCGCCATTTCCACGCCCGCCAGGTACGACTCGCGCGGGTTGGCCTTGTATAGGCTGAGGAGGTCCTGGTGCAGCCGGTCCTCAACCACGTCGTGCACCTGGGTAACGTAGATCGCCGTGTCGGGCCGCTGGGCGAACAGCGGCGCAGTCTGGAGCAGCGCGTCGCCCATGCCTTTTGGCTCGGCCTGCACCACGACGCTGGCCGTCAGGCCCGGCGCTTGGCGCGCCAGCGCCGCGATCTCGGCGTGGTTTTCCGGGTTGCCGACGATCACGACCTCACGAAAGCCGTAGTCGCGGTAGCGGGAAAGCTGGGCCAGCAGCAGCGGCTGCTCGCCGAAGCGCAGCAGCGATTTCTCGCGCAGCGGCCACATACGCGACGACGCGCCGCCAGCTAGCACGATCAAGACGGGGGTTTGGCTCATGAACGCGACTCCTTAACAACACCCAGCGCGGCCGCACGGCGCTTCGCCCACCTGTATTTTAACGCGACTCCTTGCAGCCGGCTGGCGACTCGTCTTACAATGAACGTTATTGCGCAGTGATTTACACTGGCAGCGAGAGAACTGGCCATGACCAACCCCGTTATCGCGTCCCGC
>Ga0308414_1002418_pt1 | contig 12181 bp, 13 predicted proteins | sample HotsprSampleOS50_FD_205667 | JGI IMG/M metagenome (GOLD analysis project Ga0308414, IMG submission 205667) | Hot spring phototrophic mat microbial communities from Octopus Spring, Yellowstone National Park, Wyoming, United States - 20090730_OS50 ... | reverse complement strand
GTTCGAAATTTTTAAATTCATTTAAAATATCTTCATATGTTATATAACCAGGTCTTAATATTTCTATAATCTTTTTATCAAATCTTATATCAATTACAGTTGATTCTATTCCTATAGGTGTATTGCCACCATCTAAAATTAAGTCAATATTTTCTCCAAAATCAGTAAAGACTTCTTCTGCATTTGTACAACTTGGTTTACCTGAAATATTTGCAGATGGTGCTAATATTGCCTCATCAGAAATTTCTATTAGTTTAAGAGCTACTTTATTATCTGGCATCCTTAATGATATAGTATCAAGACCACAAGTTGCAAAACCTTGAACATTTTTATTTTTTTTAAAAATTAAGCTTAAAGGCCCAGGCCAGAATTTATTTGCAAAAAAATCAAATAATATTTTTTCTAAGGGATTATTAAAATGAATAAATCTATACCCCATTTCTTTTGAACAAATATGAGCTATTAAAGGATTATCTTTGGGTCTATTTTTAACTTTGTAAACTTTATCTATAGCTTTTTCTGAACTTATTAGAGCACCAATTCCATAAACAGTCTCAGTTGGAAATGCAACTATACCATCTTTCTTTAATATATTTGATGCTTCAATTATAACCTGTAAATCATTTTTTGTTAAATTTAAAAGATTTTCTATTTTTTTTATCATCTCTTATTTAAAATTTTTTATAAATTTTATATGTAATTTTTTTTAACATATTTTGAAGTAGATAAGGCAAGCAAAGCACTATAACCTGGAATAAATTCAACAAAATCTCCCAATTTATAATTATCTTTTCTATTTGTTAAATCTATTTCAAGATGATCAGAAGAAGCTCCAAGTATACTAATTTTATTATCAACAGGTTTTAAATTTTCAATAACAACATCTTGTTTTCCTATTGATAATATCCCTCTTAATTGGATACCTTTATCCTCAAAATGAACTATTTCTCCAAAGGCATTTTGTCCTTTATTTCCTATTGGTACTGAAGGTTTTTCTTTTAATTCAATTATTTCAGCTCTTAAGATAAAAGCATCTTGAAACATTCCTTTTATACTTTCTCTATTTAAAACATTTACTCCTAATAAACCTGTTTCCCCTATTCTAAAATGGTTTACTTCCTTAGGCATTCCACCTTCTAAAAGTAATGGTATTCCTGAAGAATTTGCTCCAGAAATATATTTTAAATCAAGATTAAAGTTTTTTTCTATAAAATTTTTCAAGCTAACAAGTAGTTTCATGTTTTCAACAGATGGAGCAATACCACCATAACATGCGAGATTTGTTCCTATTCCAACAATGTTAATATTTTTAAAATTGATTATTTTTGAAAAAAAATCATAAACTTCATTTTCCCAAAGTTTTTTTTCAAGAGATTTAGCCTCTTTCGGAATTATTCCTTCTCTAAGGTCTCCAAGATCTATCATAATTATTATATTATATTTTTTATTAATTTTTGAACAAATCTCATCAATTTTTTTAATTGTTTCATATTCTGAAACCAATGAACAATCTGTTAAGTTTATAAGGTCAGGAATTTCAGAAAAGGCTGGAATTCTTAAATTTAAAAATTCTATTTTTTTACCATCTTTAACAAATTCTTTATAAAAACTGGATTCTTTTATTCTAACTACATTTTCAAGCCTTGATTCTGCAAGCCCATAATATCCATTCTCGATAAAAACTTTTGCAATTTCAGGATCACCACAAACAACTTTAGTTACTCCAAAAATTTTACCATTGTTAAATTCTTTAATTTTTGAAGAAATAAAAGAAACATTATGTGCAATCTTTTTTAGATTTATATTTAATATTGCTGCCATTTAAACCTCTAAAGTTTTTATTTTTAGTTTTTTACTTTTTTTAATTTAATTTTTATTTATTTTATCTAATATCTTTTATTCTATTTTTAATTAATATATTTATAATTGTTTTTAATTTTAAATTTTCAATAGAATAAAGTTTAACTAAATAATGAAGATAAAGCGAGTTTTTTCGCTACATCTTTATAATATAAACCTATACACCCACAAGAAGAAAAAATATATTTTTTATCAATTAAAACTTTTGCAGATTCAAGTGGATATAATTTTTTTATAACTTCTTTAATTCTTATATTTTCAAGTATTTTTTGCCCATCTTTTAGTCTTGTAAGTGCACCACCTGTTCCAATGATATATTTTATTCCTGTTAAATCCTTACCAGTAATATATATTTTTTTACCAGAAGGTGTAAAACTTTCGATTATTTTACCGGCATGTCTATCAAGTGAAGTTTTTACTGCTTTTTCTGTTAATTTTATTGAAATATAGTATTCCTCATTTGTTCCTGGCAGAGGTTTTAAATAATGTAGATCAAGAAATTGATTTTCTTCTTCAAGAAATTTACTTACATTTTTAGCATTAACATATACTCCTAAATCTCCTTCAACAGTTCTTTTTGAAAAAGGTTCGGGAGATAATAAAAGATTTTTATACCTTTCAGAACCTTCTGTAACAGAATGAACATCTGTTGTTGCACCACCAACATCAAATACAAGTAAATCTCCAATTTCTTCATAAAGTAATTCGCTAATTTTTAAAACTGCATAAGGTGTTGGAATTATATCTTTTTTTACAAATTCTGAAAGTTTATCAATTCCCTTTGCATGAATAATATGTTTTGAGAAAATTTCTTGAATTTTTCGTCTTGTAGGTTCAATATTAAATTGGTCAATAGATGGATAAACATTTTCAACAATCTCAAGAATAAAATTTGAATTTTTAAAAATCTCTCTTATATCGTCCTCTAACACTTTGTTTCCAGCATATATTAATGGTATATTTAAGTTTAAATTAGCAATCTTTTTTGCATTTTCAAGTACAATATCCTGTTCACCATAATCAACACCACCTGCAAATAAAATTATATTTGGATTTGCTTCAACTATTTTTCTAAGATCAGTATTTGATAAAGGTCCAGCTGTTAAATAATTTAAGACTGCCCCTGCACCTAAAGCTGCTTCCTTGGCTGCTCTTGCTGTCATTTCCCAGGTAAGACCTGTTGCAACCATTTTTAAACCACCTGCAGCAGAAGAATTTGCAAAAACTTCCCCCCAATTCAAATTTGTAATATTTAAATTTGACTTTAAATTTTCTATTGCTTTTTGTACTCCATTATTTACATCAGTCGAAACAGTAGTAAGATCTATGCCCTGACCAATATGAACAGGTTTATCTGTATCAATTCTGTCAAATGCATTTATTTTTGTAATAGTTGAGCCTACTTCTATAACTAATAAATCAACATTCATAATAAATCCTAGTTCTTATTTTAATTTATAATCACTTTTATTTATTTCATATGTAATCTAATAAATTAAAATTATTTTTCAAGGATGTAAAAATATTAACTATATTTTGATTTTATAGTTAAAAAATATTTTTCAATTTGACATTTAGATAAAATAGTATTAATTTTTATTAACAAATAAATTTATAAAAATTAGTAAAATAACAACCATTTATTAAAACAAGTGTAATATTTTAGATTAATTTTAAAAAAAAGAAGTAAAATAATAAATAAAAGTATGAATAAAAATATAAAAAATAGAAATAAAATTATAGATTAAGATTTTTTAAAATCAAGTATAAAAAATATTTTCCAAAAATAAAATAAAAAATAATATTTTTAATTTATATCAAAATAAGGGTAAAATCATGGAAGCAATTAGAAGTGCAATAACAGAAGGAAGATTAATATCACTTGAAGAACATTCTAAGGATGGAGCTATAAGAATCTTATGTGACTCTATAGAAAAGAGCAACCTTATTCCAAAAGAATTTAATCTATTAAAATCTGTTTTGGAAAGAGAATCTATTACAAATACATATTTGGGATTTAATATTGCCTGCCCTCATGCAAGAATTGCATATGAGGGTAATATTATTTGTGCATTGGGTTATTCACATGAAGGAATTGTTTATAATGATAGTACAAAAGATACAGCAAAATTAATTATCCTATTCATAATTCCTAAAAATAAAGGTAATGAATACCTTAATATAATGTCAAAATTTATTAAATTTCTAATGAAATATGAAAATTTAAGAGATTTTGAAAATATTTTTGATTTAAATGCAATACAAGCAAGAATACTTGAGTGGATATATATAATTGAAAATCCAGAAAATGAAGAGGTTGAATCTATTTCTACCCATGCAAATACTTCACTAATAATAGATATGATTTTACCAGATATTATAGAGTTAATAGAATCTAAAAGATTCAGTGAATTACAAAAATTTTTAAACGAACAAGATGCTGTTGAAGTTGCTGATATTATTAATTCACTTCCTGAGGAATCATCAGTAAAAGTTTTTAGATTATTATCAAAATCAAAAGCTGAAGAGGTTTTTTCTCTACTTGAAATTGATTTACAGAATGCATTAATTAATAATCTTGCAAAGGAAGAAATACGCCAAGTAATTTCCAGTATGGCATCAGATGATAGAACTACCCTTTTCGAAGAATTACCAGCTAAAGTTGTTAAACAACTTTTAGAACTTTTAGATGAAAATGAAAGAAAAAAGGTCCTTTTGCAGTTAAATTATCCAGAAGACAGTGTTGGAAGACTTATTTCAAATAAATATATCTCAGTTTTTCCAGATTGGACAGTTGGAGAGGTTCTTGAACATATAAGAAAAAAAGGAATTGATTCTGAAAGTATTGAAAAGATATATGTTGTCAATGATAAAGGAAAGCTGATAGATGACCTTCCTCTTAGAAAAATTATATTATCCGATCCTTCAACACCTTTAGAAGAAATTCTTGATGGGTATTTTGTAGCTTTATTTTCAAACCAGGATAAAGAGGAAGCAGCACAGATATTTAAAAAATATGATATGTATGCTATGCCTGTTATTGATTCAGATGGTATTCTTTTAGGTATTGTTACAAATGATGATATCTTGGATGTATTAGATGAAGAAGCAACAGAAGACTTCCACAAAGGTAGTGCTATTTTACCATTAGATAAAAAATTCTTAAACACTCCAATAATAGATTTGTGGAAAAGAAGGATTTCATGGCTTATAATACTTGTAGTTGTAAATATTTTTTCTGGAGCAGGTCTTGCCCATTTTGAAAATTTGATTAGTTCTGTAGTTGCTCTTGTTTTTTTTCTTCCTTTGCTTGTTGATAGTGGTGGAAATGCTGGTGCTCAATCTGCAACTATTGTTATAAGAAGTATGGCTTTAGGTGAACTAACAACAAAAGATTTTTTTAAGGCAATTGTAAAAGAATTATCAGTTTCATTATTGCTTGGTATATCTATGGGGATTGCCGTATTTATACTTGGGGTAATAAGGTCTAATGTAACAATTGGTTTAATAGTTGCAATATCCATGACTGTTATAATAACAGTTAGCAGTTTGGTAGGACTTCTTTTACCATTTTTGTTTTATAAATTTGGAATGGATCCAGCTGTTGCAAGTGGTCCTCTTATCACATCTATAGCAGATATAATGGGGATAATCCTCTATATGAATATCGCAACAGTTTTGCTAAAGCTATTTCATAAGTTATAAGTCAATTCAATGAATACCAATATTACCAATTTTTCTACATCTTTTATCCACAAAATTAAAATAAAGAATTCCTAGCACTGGCATAATTATTACTGATATGCTCATAATAAGTACTTCAATGTTTGAAGAAACTAGTGGCTGCATCTTTAACGATATGACTCTCAAGTAATCTATAAAATATGTTGCTGGAATAACAAGTGAAATAGATAACAAAAATTTAGGAAAAACCTGGGGAGGATTTTGAGAACCACTTAAAGTCATTACTAAAAATGAGGACAAATCAACTAAAGTATTTGGATTTTTTAATTGAAGTATTAAAGCTGCAAAAAATATTCCAAAGCCATACATAACAATTGTAAAAGGAATAAAAATATAAAATGCCTGCCAGAATTAAAATGGTAAAACAAATCCAAATACATATCTAACAATTAAAACAGAAGCAACCTCAGAATAAATAGTTTCTACAAGGTTATAGACAGATTCTCCAATAGTAAAATGAACATGATTCATTGGATAACTCCAGATTGTTTCAAGAACTCCAATATCCATAAGTCTTTTCAAAGAAAAACCCATCCCCCAGAATATTTGAATAATAAAAAGCCCACCAATCATTCCAATAAGATAATATGAAAAAAACATCTTTGTTCCAGTATATGCATAAAGGCCGTAAGAGACACCATCAGGAGCAAATGAATAGATTAAAAGATAGATAGGTAAAGTCCAGAAAATAGGGAATAATACAACAAAGATAGAATTTGCTGGATATCTTATCAATTCTAAAAGATTTTTCTTTAGTGAAGCTTTTGCAACAAGAAAAAAATGGTAAAATTTATGGCAATATTTTTCATTCATTTCTACAATATTATCCATCTCAATCACCCCAATCATTATTAAATTTTTATAGTCAAATGCTCTTAAGCTCGATTGTTTTAGTTTATTAAAAGATCCTTCATCTACAAATTCCAATATTTAAATTTTCTCAAAATTTTATAAATTAAATTAATATCCAGAAATCAAACCTTTGCTTTTTGCATTTTTTTCGACCAATGCAAAAGTAATTATTCCTGTAAATAATATAAAAAAACCAGAAAGAATCATGTAATATATTGAAGGAAGTTTATCAGAAAGTTTTACACCTAAAATTATTGAATCCCTTAAGCAGTTTATGTAATGTGTAATAGGAATAATAATGCCTATTTTTTGCAAAAATTCTGGTAAAACATTTAATGGCAGTTGTAAACCGCATAAAATAGATAATAAGACACGCATGGCTTGTACCACCAAACTTGCTTCTTTAGATCTTAACGATAAAGAGGCAAAAATAAGTAAAAATCCTATTATAAATGGAAGGATAGATAAAGAATAAATGAATATATCGATAGGTTTTGCATTGAATTGCAGAACTTTTATAATTCTAAAAAATATAAATGAAAATATCATTGGAATAAAATTTAAAATCAAAGAAGATATTGTAGAACCAAAAATATATGAAAGTTTTGGTGCTGGAAAAGTCCAGATTGTATCAAGCATTCCTAATCTTCTTAGATTATTTAAAGAAAGTCCCGCATCCCACATTAGTATGTTTAAAAACATCCAGACAAGATTTCCAAGTATTATAAATGAACCAAAGTCGGTTGTTCCTGTAAGTTTTGCAAAATTATAAACTCCTTCATTTGAAGGACCTGCAAGACCCTTACCTAAAAATAGAAATGTAAAAGGAAATACAATAGGCCAGATGACAATAGAAACAAACCAAGATTTATACCTTATAAATGTCAGGATATCTCTAATCATCACAGCTTTCATAGCTTGCAAAAAATGTAATACTCTTTTCATTTTAAACTGCCTCTGCTTCGGTAAATTTTTTACCTGTTTCTTTTATAAAGACATCTTCGAGAGTTGGTTCGGATAAAGTTATATTTTCAAGAATAATATTTTCATTTGAAGCAAGTTGAATTATTTTGGAGATTGCATCATCCTTTTTTCTTAAAGAAAAGTATAGCTTAATAAGTCCATCTTCCGTTATTTCTTTAATAACCTGACAGGAAAAAAGATTTTTGATTTGATCAATAAAAGTTTCAGATATTTTTTTTGATGATACTGTAATATTTCTTTCTATATCTAAATTCTTTTTTAAGTTTTCTGGATTGTCTAAATCTACAATCTTTCCTTTATTGATTATAGCAACAAAGTCAGAAAGTTCATCTGCTTCAAACATATAATGAGTGGTTAATAAAATGGTTTTACCTTCTTTTTTTATTTCCAAAATCAAGTTTCTTAGGTTTCTTGCTGCTTCTGGATCCAGTCCCAAAGTGGGTTCATCTTCCTGGAATAGGATGGTTTCAAGCCATACAAATCTGCAAAATAAGATAGGTTTTCTTTAACTGATAATTTCTAGAATAGTGTTCTTTCACCAGGTAAGACTGTGCCAAGATTTCTTCTAACTTTTAAATCTTCTTTAATATTATATTTTTTAGATATATTTTCATTATCTAATATTTCCACTATTTTTTCATCTATTTTACTTTCTACATTTTTATCTTTACTCTTTTTCTTTTTTCTTACCTTATAACCCCCATAAAATATAAAGCTTATTATAAGAAAAATTGGTATTATAAAATACTCTACTTTATATTTTTCACTTATTTCAAAACAATAAAAATATCCAATCCATGAGGCAACATATATTCTATTTCCAACAACCCATAAAGGATTTTTAAGACCAAATGAGGTATATATATCTTCTATTCTTCCAATTTTTTTACCACTTGCAATATCATATATTATTATTGCTGTATTTGAATATACAGGTTGTACATACCATTTATTTTTCATTATTGCTCCCATACCATGATTGTCTTTACCCACATCCATTGATGGATCTTCATATAAAGAATTATCTGTAAACCATAGTAGTTTGCCATCATTGATGTCAAAACAACCAACATAATTATTAAAACATGGATATATTACCTTACCATTTGGGCTTTCCCATATCTTTTCATAATCTTTACTTTCATCATAACAAGTAAATCTATAGTCTAAACCTGATAAAAAATATGAACTAATTACTTTATTATCTATGACTTTTGGAGCAAGCCAGGGCCACACAGAATACACTTGTTCCTCTTTTGTTTTTATTATACACTCATCATCAGTATAGGAAGGACCAGAAAGTTTATCACAGTCAAGAACTATTAGAGTGTTCTCTTCAGGATAAGTAGAATTTAAATACATTCTCCAATTGAAAAATCAAACTCTGCTTTTAAAGACCAAAAAATGCCATTTTATTTTCAATATTTGAGCCAATTGAAATACTAAAATCCCTGTTTTATAGTCTTTTGAATAAAAAATTCCAGGAAAAAGTAAGGTTATAAAAAAATTATTTTTTATTTTTATATATATTTGACCATTCAATGTATACTAAATTGAGAACTGTTTGTGGTTAAATTATATATTTCCTTTGAATGACTTATGTCTAAATAACTTATTTGTCCAACTTTTATCTCCTTCAAAAAATGCCCATTTTATTTGAATTGCTGGTCGAATATTTATTTTATCAGAAATTTTAAAACTATAAGAAAATCCTAAACTATCAAATGATAATATTTGATTTTTATCAATATTTGAGCCATCTGGACTACTAAAATCCCAATATTTATAATTTGGAATAGCTAAAAACATGCTAAATGTATATAAAATATAAAAATTATGAAAAATTTTAAAATAAAAAAAAGAACTTATACCCCATGGAATATTTTTTTCAGTTGGATAATATATTATAGAATTATGTTCAATAGAAAGTTGACTATATCCTATATCTAAACCAATAAAACCTGTAATATCATCAAAATTATAGCTATTATTTTCGTTTTGCTGAGCAAAAACAGTAATACTAAAAAATAAAATACTTACTAAAATAATAAATTTTAATTTGAAAAACATTTTTACCTCCTCCAATATTAATACTTAATCTATATTTTCTATGATATTAAAAATATTTATAAGAATAAAAAAAAATTTACTACTTTTGTAGTGTTCCTTAAATTGAGTAACTTCGCATTATTCCATATTTAATATTCTTTACTCCCACTCTTTTGTTTATCAATCTTTCTTTTTCATAAACTCTATCTCTTTTTAATCACCTAAAAAAATCTTCCTTGATATACCAAACATTTCTGCCACTTAATAACTTGTTTTCCCTTTCTTTAAATAAATTTTTCTCATTTTTAGTTTTACCTTAATTAGACTATTCTACTATATAATAGGCTATAGATGATTCCCCCTTCCTAAATTTATTTTAAGGTATTATACCTTAATAGGAAGGAGGAATCATCCAATAGGGTTAGCGCATAAAAATACTATTAATACTTGATAATTAGTTTTAATAATAATAGTCATATAATGCCCGTAAAAATGAAACTAATCCAACAATTATTATAATTAATTCTTTGTATTTGTTCCATGATTTAATAATAATTTCCTTTTGTCCTGGAAGACAAAAATATAAAAAACCAATAGGTGCAGCCCATGGTATTGTCATTTTATATACTATTTCAAATTGTTCTTTGTTAAAGTTTGCATAAATATCTGAACTATTTAAAGTAGCGCAATCATTTATGAAAATAGAATATTTATCGAGCCTATTAACAGCTAATAAATAAGCTGGAAACCCAGCATATGAAGCTATTTCAATTGCCAAACCCACCCATTTTGTACAATTCCAAAAAGGTGAATATTTATACAATATTTCACCTGCAAGAGCAGAAGCAGCAAAACCACTTGATACAATTATATCACCACTTGTATTATAGTCTTTTGACAAAATCATTGGAAAAGATCTTTTTTGATTTTCGATTGCATTATTATATTATTGAGCAAGATTTTCGTCCACATTTTCCATACACGATTGAATTTTATTTTGATCTTTTTCATACATTGCATCAAAAAGTTCCAGCTTTTCGATTCCTTTTTCTTCTTCAGATATTTCATTAAAAGTTTTTTCTGGATTTTGATAAAATTCTTCTACTTTTTGTAAATCTTCATCTTTTTCTCTTGAAATATTGTTAATATTAAAATATACTTTTTCAAAATTTACTTTTTCTTTTAATGCATATTTTGTTAATTTGTTTACTAATATACTTTTTTTCTCTTCATCAGAAATGTTATTACAAGAGAACAAAATGAAAATAAATGCTATTATTGCAATTGAAAATAAAATTTTTATTTTATAATTATTTTTCATATAATACCTCTTTTTTAATTTTTTTTAGTTTTTAACATTTAATAATTTTTAATTTTTTATGTTATAATAATTATATAATTCGATTTTTCAACTAATTCATATAAAGCCAGAGGTATAAAAATATTTAAATTCCCTAAATAAAAAAATAAAAGAAAATTGAAATTTTAAGACTCGAGAATTTATGCGATAAGAGATAAGAGATATTGCTTATTCATAATTAATTTATATATTATATTTTGATTTTATCAAGTATTTTTTGAAAAATTTGCGTAGCAAATTTTGAAACTTTACACTTATCTCAAAAAAAGAGACTTAACAATAAAAAAATAAATATAACATTTTCTTTAAAAAAAAAGATTTAAAGGAGATGAAAATTTGGTATTAAAAAAAAATATTGTTTTTCAGTTTGAAAAGGTTGATAGTAAAGAAATTACAATGAAAAATTATGCTAAATTATTGAAAATGCTGCCGAACCTGGTTATCTATCTTGTATAATAGATTTGCAGAAAGGTAAGCCTTTAGAACTACCTAAAGGTCAAAAGAATTTCTCTTCTTACACAGAAACAAAAGGAAGAGTTAAAAATTTTATATAAAGAGTTGTCTTATGAACAAAAAGGGATTATCTATTCACCATCAATGCAAATATTAAAAAATATTGCAGTAGAAAAAATTGAAGACTTTCCAGATATTAATATTGAGACCATGAGAAAGATATTGAATAAGGATAAAGTTTATATTAAACATATTAAAGTTAAAAAATATAGAAAAAGATTTGAAGCTGGATCGGTTGGTGAATAAATTTATGGCGATGTTTCTACTCACAATTGGATCCCAGATATAGATAAAAAATTTCATTTAATTTTATTTATTGATGATAAATCACGATATGTTTTGTATGCTAAATTTGTAGAAAATGATAATTTAGAAAATCATATAATTGCATTAAAAGATATGATAAAAAGATTTGGCTTCCCTGTATCAATTTATTATGACAATGATTCTAAATACAACTATATTAAGCATAATGGATTATTTTTTGATTTAGAAAAAGATCAAACAAAACAAGTTTACCAAATACATTAAGTGAACTTGGAATAAGACTTATAAATTCAACACCATACCAACCACAAGGGAAAGGAAAAGAAAAGAGAAAATTTTTAACATTTCAAAATCAAATTCCTTTTTATCTAAAAATAAGAAATGCAAAAGATATTGATGATGCAAATAAAGTGCTTGAAGAATATATTATAAAACATAATTCAACATATTCTAAACCAATTAATGATACACCTGAAAATGTTTTTAGAAAAAGTATTAAGATGTTTAGAGAGCTACGAAGACAAGATTTAGAGGATTTAGAAAATGCATTTA
>Ga0308414_1002416_pt1 | contig 12194 bp, 9 predicted proteins | sample HotsprSampleOS50_FD_205667 | JGI IMG/M metagenome (GOLD analysis project Ga0308414, IMG submission 205667) | Hot spring phototrophic mat microbial communities from Octopus Spring, Yellowstone National Park, Wyoming, United States - 20090730_OS50 ... | reverse complement strand
AGTCTGTGTGGTTTGGGCAAGACGGCTCCCAACCCGGTTTTGACAACATTACGTTACTTCCGCGAAGAATATGAGGCCCATCTTCGTGGAGAATGCCCCGCCGGAAAATGTCCCGCGCTCATTCACTATCGGATTACGGAAAAATGCATCGGTTGCACACTTTGTGCCCAGAATTGTCCGGTGGGGGCCATCTCCTTTCAGCCGTACCAACGTCACATGGTGGATGACCACAAATGCACTCGGTGCGATACCTGTCGGCTGATTTGTCCAACCGGGGCCGTGGTGATCGAATCGGGCGGTCGACTTGTGACTGCTGCGGCTGGAAATTCGACTGCTTCCGCCGACGTGACCTCGCCTGAGTCAAGCACTGTGGCAAAAGGCGATGGCAAAAAGGGGAACAATTTCATTTCCGTTTTTCAAATCGGTAATTTCCAGAGTGTTTCGGCAGCCAATCAGACTACATCGAAGTGAAAATGAATCCCAACCAATGCCGTGTCACTATCGACGGACAGACAATTCGTGTTCCACATGGGACCACTGTTTTACAGGCCGCCCGCCAACTGAAGATTGATATCCCGACACTTTGTTATCTGGAGGGATTCAAGCCTCAGACGTCGTGCCTTGTCTGTTCGGTCAAGGTGATTGAAAATGGCCGCGCGCGAATGATGCCGTCGTGTGGCACACCCGTCTCTGACGGGATGGTGGTGGAGAGCGAGACGCAGGAAGTCGCTCACGTACGGCGAAGGGCGCTTGAATTGAACCTTAGCGATCATGTGGGTGATTGCTTCGCACCGTGTTATTTTGCCTGTCCCGCCCATATCGACATTCCTGCTATGTTGCGACATATCCAGGCTGGCCGCATGCAAGAAGCCATCGCCACGATTAAGCGTGATCTTGCCTTTCCAGCCACGTTGGGCTGGATATGTCCGCGGCCCTGTGAAAAGGGGTGTCGTCGCCACCTTCTCGATGATCCCGTGGCGATCTGTGACGTTAAACGACTCGTGGCTGAGGAAGACTTGCAAAGTGGCTCGCCGTATGTTCCGAAGTGTCAGCCGGAATCCGGTTATTCTGTTGCCGTGGTGGGGGCTGGTCCAGCAGGACTGTCGGCTGCCTATTACTTGAGACAGGCTGGCCATCGCGTGACAGTCTTCGATCAAAACTCTCAACCCGGCGGACGGATGCGAGAGGCACTTGATCCCAGTGGAAAACCTGTTCCCGTTGAGATCCTCGACGCTGAGATTAAAACTGTGTTGGAATTGGGGATCGAATATCGCGGCGAAACACTGCTTGTGCCTGAAGGGCAATCAGGTGTAACGCTCTCTTCACTTCTCGAACAATTTGACGCGGTTTTGCTCGCCTTTGGGGAACAGAATCGCGACGTGTGCCAGGCACTTGGATTGCCGTATGACAACCGTGGTGTGATGGTCGATCGGGCAACGTTTCAGACGCCGTTGCCGCGGGTCTTTGCTGCGGGAAATGCCATCCGCGGACGTGGGCTGGTCGTCCGTAGTTGTGCAGACGGGAAACTTGCCGCCCAATGTATCGATCAGTTCATGCGAGAAGGTGCCGTTCGCGGTCCCACCCAGCCTTTTGCTGTGAAAGTCGGCAGGATGGAGAGAGAAGACTTGGAAAAGCTGCGGGCATTAGCCGAAGGTGCGAGCGAGCGTCGGCCATCGGCTCCGGCGGAAAAATGGGACGCGGAAATGGTAGCTCAACAGGCCGGACGTTGCCTGCACTGTGACTGTCGGGCACTGCCCGTCTGTCGCTTGCGTCAATATGCCGAACGCTACGGTTGCGATCCAGGTCGGTATCGGGCAGTCCGATCGCAATTTGAGGTTATCGCTCGTCCTTCTGGGATTATCTTCGAACCCGGAAAATGCATCCTTTGTGGGATTTGCGTTGAGATTACGGAAGCTGCTCGCGCACCGTTGGGCCTGACCTTCATCGGAAGGGGATTTGACGTAAGAATCGGGGTGCCATTCGATAAATCGCTGGACGAGGCCCTTGGTGACCTGGCCGAGCAGTGTGTCGCGGCCTGTCCGACAGGCGCCCTTTCTTTTCGAGAAGGTAAACCAATTCTCTCCTTGCCGATTCTTCACCCGAATTGTGCGCAACCACATAGCCCAAAATGAATACCCTCGGCCACGATGAGATGCTTGGTGCTACGGTAGGTCATCTTTAGAAAGAGGCGAACCACGAGCCCAGACGTTCCATAGACAATAATAGCGGCCGAGGGCTGTCCGGTGGCAAAACCCATGTTGCTCTTCCTGCAGGTCAAACCCAGCAGGGTCAGTGCGCGGCCAGAGACGAGCGCTCCGCGCTACCGAGTTGACCTTTGCTGCGACTTGCCACCTGAAAGCCTAGTCGGTGCCATACAAGGGTGCCAGATTTCGTCAGGGGAATATCGGCGAACCGTATCATCAAGGTTGCCATAGCACCGGCCAAGCTCAGCCCATCGGCCGCTTTCTGCCACAAAATGAAGAAACCTCCTCTTGGTCTTTTCTCGTCGTGGCCCGTAGCACACTCTCCCTGGGCCGCAACGAGTCCTGTTGTTTGTCACCAACGACCGTGCTGGTGTCAGCAAGGCCTCCGGCGAAACAACCCGAACCATGAAGGATTTCCGGTATGATTGACGTCGAGGCGAATCCCTGTATTCGGGTGACGTCCGTTTCAGAATCTGTTGATAGTGTACACACACGAACGAAGAATGCAAGTCGGTCAAAACTATTTTTTGAACAAACGGAGACGTCACGCTGCGCCGTTGTTAACGAGCACTAAAGATCCGGAACCCGTCTGGCGATGACGCGACGGCGAAATCGATTGAATTGTCAGGACCGGTGCCCCAATAATGTGGGGATAGATTTGTCTATGTTAACTAACATGTACATCTTAAAGTATCCGTTTCTCTCAGACATACGCTACGTGCTGACCTCGCCTTCAAAGAGGTGCCTTTGCAAAAAATGATCTTGAAGCTTGGCCATGGGGAAAAACTGCAATCGGTACGGTGTTCAAAACGACGCCCTTCCAGCAACGCGCAAGCTCCTTTACACTCGATCATCAGGGGTGGTTTTGCGGGAGTCATGATCTCAGCATTTTTTTCACGCTTGTTCAACAATGTTACGCGTGTCCCAACAAAAGGCGATCTCGAGTGGCATGAAATCCGAAGACAAGCCAGGACCTCCGTTTGTCAATAAATACTGGTATGAATTCAGCCGAGTGTGGGTCAGGCTGGCCTCCTGGCTCTTTTTTCGGATTCGATATTCGGGCGTTGATGATATTCCGCGAGAAGGCCCGGTCTTGCTTGTATCGAATCACCAAAGTCACCTTGATCCACCGTTCATTGGGGCGGGCGTTCCGCGGACAGTGAGTTATTTGGCGAGAAAGACACTCTTCTCCAATCCATTCTTTTCACGTTTGATCAGGTCCTACGGGGCAATCCCACTCGACCTGGAAAATCCGCTTGGTGGCCTGAAGGAGGGCTTGCGACGGCTCAGATGTGGAGATGCGGTGTTGATCTTCCCGGAGGGGACCCGTTCTCCCGACGGCGAGATCCACCCGTTCCGCAAGGGATTTCGAATGCTTGCTGTGCGATCCCAGGCGATCATCGTTCCCGTCGCAATTGACGGGGCCTATCAGTCCTGGCCGAGATCGAGAAGACTCCCACGACCCGGCCGGGTAAGGGTTCACTTTGGTCGGGGCATCCTTCCTGAAGAATACCGAGATCTGGACGAAGCCGAATTTCTACAAATGGTCGAAGCAAAAGTTCGGGAATGTCTTGAGACAATTCGCTCTTCCAGCAAGGACCTGCGTCTCGCCTGATCCAATCAAAGCCGCCACCGGCGCGGGGAGCCTTTAAAGTTTGCGGCATTCCACGAGACTATGGCGTTTGTGGCTGGTACGCATCGACGGACCAAGCAAGAACGGCCTGAGGAGTTGCCACAATCAGGGCGGGCTTGCCCGAGAATTGGGTAACTGCAACACCCGTGATCAACTCACCGACATTGAATTGATCAATAGGTTGACCATTGATGTCCAGGATGTGCAGCGAACCATCGGCCCCGACGATAACCCATTGCTGAGCGTCTTGGTTTGGCAGCAACCGGCCGTGTGCCACCTGTTCGACGGGGTATTCACTCATACCCCTGGGGAGTTTGTAACTCCACAACTCTTCCCCGTCGGAATTGAAACCAAAGGCCTCAACCTGGCCGTAATCCTTGGGATCAAGCCCGCACAGTTCGTAACGGCCATCACCGTTCAAATCGGCCGTGGCAAGCCAGGCGATTGTCCGCCCTGGAACGATGATTTCCTTCAATCGCTGGCCATCGTGACTGATCTGGACGGCACTTCCCCGGGTCGTATTCGTCGCGAGAATGCTCCGGTGTTGTTTGGCATCCGGTTCGAGGATACCAATCCGGAAGGCTGCCGCTGCCGTACGATTGGCCCAAATCCGTTGACCGTCGAGGCCTACGGCGTGGACACCCACCAATCCGAGAAAACCAACGACCGCCTCAATCGTTCCATCGCCTTGGAGGTCAACCATGTGCACGTCGGCGACTCCATCATGTGGTGGGCTATCAGCGTCGGGATATTGACTGATTGCTGAGAAACTCTGGTCGAAGAAGTAGATCCGTTGTGATCCCAACGACCAGGCTGCAAAAAACCGAGCACCTTGAGCATTGACGACCGTTCTCAAAAAGTCGATCTTGTCGGGCGGTGTTGGCTTCAACGGATGTTGCGACTTGATCTGTCCGTTCCAACTCAGTTCGGTTGCCGTATTGCCGTCTTCCACCACATACACGGTCGGCTCTTGATTAGCTGTTTCGACTACCAGTAAATTACCTGGTGCCTTCACCGCAGTACAGCGGAACAGTTGTGTCAGCCGCAAGTGGTTTGGTTGACTGGCTCCTGCCGCCTTGGCTGTCCCAGCAGCGGTGATTTCCTCCACAGGGAAGGCAAACAGCCCATGTTTCGCCGATTCCGCAACGAGACGCGCGAGCTCGTTTTTCATCTTCTCAAAGCCGGACTTTTCTTCTTCCACAAGATTGACGCCGCTGAGGAGCTTTTCCAGCGTGGAACCTAAGCGATCAATTAAATCCGGGGCCGATCCCAAGTGGTAAGCTTGAACAACGCCTTCCGAATTGAGGATGACAAGGCAGGGAACGGTCGCGGTATCACGGCGGAAGTAAACGTCAAAACACTTCTCTGCATCGTTTTGAGGATCGCGGAGAAGCGGAATCGAGACGTTCCATGACTGGAGTAAATTGAGTAATTCCTGGTTGGAAACAGCGCGGCTGTCCAACGTATCGGTAACAGCATCGATGCTGACCGCGAAAAAGGCCACACGATCTTTGAACTGGTCGTGGACAGCCTGGATCATTCTCAGGACAATTTGCGAATAAGGATGGTTCTTTGACCAAAACTCAAGGACCGCCGGTTTGCCCGCAAGGGTTTGCAACGTGACGGGCTTGCCATCGGCGTCTTGAAACTGAAATTCCTTCGGCTGAGTTCCCAGATAATCGTAGCCGTGCGGATGAAGCTCTGCCGTGATCCGCGAATCGGGCGGCACTTGAAACTGAAAAGCTGCCGGATCAATGTCGGCATCGAGAATCGCACTTGTAAAATCTGCGTAAATGGCCAGACTCTGCAACTGTCCGCCGTCAAGTGAACGTCGAATGCTTTCGACAGGGAAATCAACCCGCACAAGGAGCCGAGAGTTGCGATCAATCCAGAGGATGACATCACCATCCGACCTTGCCAGCCGGATGCGGTCACAGTTGAAGTTGCCTATGGTTCCCGGCGGGATCAATTCCGGGCTCTTGGAACGGTACAAGAACGTTTTGAGCGGATCGTCGGCCAGAAGAAGGACGAGCGGTGGCGGGACCAGGGAATAGACCTGTCCCGGCCCTTGCATGAGGGCGTTAGCCAGAACGGTGTCCCGAAACAAAGTTTCCAGCGTGAATTGATCAGGTGCACTGGTCTTGAGCACCTGACCGGGGAGAAAATTGACGAATCCCCACATGTCTTTGCCATCGCAGATCAAAGCCGCTTCTCCGGCAATCAGCCGAAGTTTGTTTGGACGCTCGAACGCAGTCAAGTAATTGGTGCGATTTTCGAACGGCTGGCCGTTGAAAGTTCCCCGCATCACAATCCGTCCCTGGTCGCCATATGATTGGGCTTTCTTGTAAGTTTGCACCATTGCTTGAAGAATCTGCTCTGGCGTTTCTTGACTCGGTGGAAGAGAGGAGGTTTGCTGGGTTTCGGACCTGGCGTCCGGTTGTGACCCCGAGGTCTTTGCGGAATCTTGCCCCGTCGGTTGGCCCTTTTCCTCTGCCGGCGAGCTAGCCGCACGATCAGGTCCCGAAGGCTCTTTCTGTTGTGGCGTCTGAACCGATTCGGAATGATCCTTCCTAGTTGCCGGACAACCGGAGAGCGTCAGCAGAATAATAAGAAACAGCATGCATCGGACGGGCCACAGAGCGATCGCTTGGGATGCCACAAGTCGATTGGAGATATCGGTAAAAAAAGCCATTGAAAGTTTGGCAACCGATCTCAACTGCTTTTTCTCATTGCTTTTCATAGACAACTCCGTTTGCCATCTCCTGCAAAAAACACGCGCCGAACATGTCGCTTCACAAATCGTCGTATCCCGTCCTAGCTTATGGACCAGTGCCTGCGGATGATAGTTGAGTTGGCCAATGATCTTTCGCTTCTCACAGTCTTAGCGGCAATTCTCCGATATGTTAAGCCCATCTTAGCAAATCTGGGCCATCGGGGATACCCAACTGGGAGTCATGGCATTGATGAGAGAGAATAGAGAAAGAGAAGACGGAAAACCTGGGTGCTTTTTGGAATTGATGATCCCATGGGTATTCGCGTTTTGTACGGTGCGAACCGGGTCCTTGAATTAAATAGCAAGATCCCTGTCACAGTGGTGAATCCTCTTGGTGCCGAAGTACCACCGATCCAGGATCTGGATCAGGCCATGCGAGAGATGTTATCCGATCCTCTGAAGCTGCCGCCGCTGGCCAAATGTGTGACGGGAAGTGATCGAGTTATCTTGGCTCTGAAGCGGGGAACGCCTCGGGGAAGCGAAATCCTAGCAGCTGTCGCGAGATATCTGCTACCTGTTTTGACGCCAGAGGGACATTTGACGGTTTTGCGAACCCAGTTGGATGAAGAGATGGGACGAGGCGATCCGCGTCCTTACTTGCCCGTACAGGGACGGGAATTGGTAGAAGTCAAAACGCATCGCTCGGACATTCAGGAAGACTTTGCTTTGCTGGGGCGATTTCATAACGGACGACCATTGCGGCTCCATCGTGACCTAGTCGATGCGGATGTGGTGATTCCCATTGGCTGGAGCCAACCGGGCGGAGCATGGGGAAGTTACGGAGCTTCGGGGGCGGTTTTTCCGGCGTTCTCCGATCGTCAATCACAGCTTGTTCACTGGCGGGAAGCCGTCCGTTCGGCAAATCGGGATCCGTCAACGGGTGACAGGCAACGTCATCGGCGAGGGCGGATGAACCACGAGGCCAACTGGCTTTTGGGAATGCAATTTGCCATTGAGGTCATCCCGGGACCGAGTGAAAATATTCTTAGAATTGTGGCAGGAATGACAAAGTCGGTGGCTGAGGTGGCCGGCGAGAGTTACAGAAAGTGGTGGTGTCCCACAGTGGACCACAAGGCCGACCTGGTCATTGCGGGTGTGGACCACGATCCCTCACACACGCCGTGGGAAAACCTCGCTCAAGCGGCCTGGTCGGCAGCTCGGCTTGTGCGGCGGGGAGGCTGCATCGTCCTTGTCACCGATTGGGACGAGGACGTGCTGTCGCTGCCGATTAATGGTCACAGTTTGGCGGAGGCCTCTGGCATCTGGAGTTGGAGCGAGTTTCTCCAGCGACACGGTGACCGAGGCGTTCCTTTCTGGCTTCTTGCCCGGGTCAGACACCGGGCCAGTCTTTGTCTTTGGACGGCGGAACCATTGGGGGACGAATCTCTTGGCGGTTGGCGGGATCGATTATCCCTCGAAACAGCTTCAGGAATGGCAGTGATCGAAAGATTGATACACAATGTGAACTCATGTACCGTTTTTTGCCATGCATCGATAGCCTGGCCCACAGTTTTGCGAAAGAGACGTGGTGTTGAAGAGGGGGCCCAAAAAGAACGGTGATATCGTTGGGTTTGGTCGTAGTCTCGAGTTAACCAATGCTAGATGCAATCAGGCCTATCCTCGAACGAAACTTAAACCATGTTCGCCAGCGGATAGCGGACGCTGCTGCACGGTGTAATCGCTCGCCGAAAGAGATCACGTTGGTGGCGATCACGAAGTATGTCGACGTAAATATCATCAGGGAGTTGCTTGACCTGGGACAATGTGCCCTTGGTGAAAGCCGACCTCAGCAATTATGGGAACGAGTCGAGGCCCTCAGGGATCGCAAGATCGAATGGCACCTCGTGGGTCCCCTGCAAAAAAACAAGGTTCGGAAGACGCTCCCCCTGGTCCAGTGGATCCATTCCGTTGATTCGGTTGGGCTTTTGGAGGCGGTTGATCGAGTTGCGGGGGAGCTTGGGGTGCGTCCTAAGGTGTTGCTGGAAGTCAATGTCTCGGGCCATCCGGCTAAGCATGGATTTCATCCAAACGAGATGCCAGAGGTCGTGACGCGTGCAGCGATGTGCCAGAATATCGTAGTTTGTGGTCTGATGGCGATGGCCGGCGTTGAAGGTGACCTGGAAGGAGCCAGACGCGACTTCAGGGCCTTGCGTAAACTTCGCGATGAGCTACAGGAATTACCGGGGACACGACTTGCCCTGACGGAGCTTTCGATGGGTATGAGTGGTGATTTCGAGATTGCCATTGAAGAGGGAGCGACGATGATACGGGTCGGGTCAGCCCTCTTTGAAGGGCTACCCCAATCGGAAGAGTGATCGGCGTCCGTATCAGGGGGATTGTCTGCCGAGATTCTCGAGGGCGGATGGATTCACCAGGAGAAGGATTATCGAAGGTGTGGCCAGTTTCAGAACATCCAAGTGGTGTGGTTCTTTCGATTAAGGCTCAGCCCGGCGCGAAAAAGAACGAGGTCCGCGTGGAGAAGAATGGCCAGGTCAAAGTGTGTGTTACCCAACGTCCTGAGAAAGGCAAGGCCAATCGGGCAATTCTTGACACGCTGGCAGAGTTCTTCGATGTGCGGGAATCACGGATAGAACTCTTGTCGGGCGAGACATCGCAGCATAAACGGATCCTGATCGTCGGCTGCTCCACGGAGGAGGTGACCGAGAAGCTGAAGGAGGCTTGCTCTGGATAGAACGGCGATTAACTTCGGAGACGGCCCGACATAGACAGTTGGCGCAAAACAATCAGAGTGAAAATGAGGCATTTCGCTAAGAATTTCGTCAGGATTTTTAGGAATTGAATGTGCAAATGGAAATGAAAAGTCTGGAAATCGTTCCCGAAGCCGTTGTTTTCGACATGGATGGACTGATGTTCAATACGGAGGATCTTTATTTTGCAGTGGGCGAGGAACTTCTCCGTCGACGGGGCAAGAAGTTTACCCGAGAATTGAGCGATGCCATGATGGGCCGTCCTCCTCAGGCAAGTTTTGAGATTATGATCCGATGGCACAACCTCTCGGACACATGGGAGAATCTCGCTGCCGAATCTGAAAACCTTTTCATTGAGCGGATTCAAGGGCGGGTGGCACCAATGCCGGGGCTCTTGGAACTCTTGGCAGCCCTGGAATCGGCTCGTATTCCCAAGGCCATTGCCACCAGTAGCAGTCGGCGGACCCTGAGAGCTGTCCTGGCCTGTTTTGAACTTGAACCGAGGTTTGATTTTACGTTAACCGCCGAGGACGTGATCCAGGGAAAACCCCATCCGGAAATCTATCAGAAGGCTTGTCAACGATTTGGCCTGCCGCCGAACAAGGTGGTTGTTCTCGAAGATAGCGAGGCCGGTTGCCGGGCGGCGGCTGCTGCCGGTACAATAGCCGTCGCAGTGCCAGGGCCGCATAGCGCACGACACGATTTTTCTTCGGCAACGGTCGTGATCGACAGCTTGCGGGATCCCCGCTTGTATGAGCTGTTACGGCTTCCGCAGAATGGTTCTGCCGAATAAACAGTTGCGGTATGGCCTGGCTGCGATTGACAACCAAATGAGCTAGGTTTTCGAGGTCACGTTGCAGGTGTGTCCAATGTTCCAAAGGGAGAGAATATCATGAAACCGAGATTGCTGGGCCGAGCACTCAAGGCTCTTGTGGTTCTTTGCGTATTGTTTGGTGCGTGCTTGCCGCTCAATGGCGAGACTAATGACGATCTTTGGCGGTCGGCAGAGTCGCGAATTGAAAAATATCGCAAAGGCGATGTTACGATTACGATTCGGGACAAGGATGGTCGCCCCATTCCCAACGCCAAAGTGCGATTGCAGCAGACGAAACATCGTTTTTTATTCGGTTGCAACATCTTTAATTGGGGAAGAATCGAAGATCCGCAGTTGCAACAGGCCTATAACGAGCGTTTTGCTGAGTTGTTCAATTACGCCACAGCACCTTTTTACTGGGCCGCATACGAACAGCAACGTGGTCAGCCGAATCATGATTATACCCGCCGACTGGCCGAATGGTGCCAAGAGAAGGGTATTGTCGTCAAAGGTCACCCTTTAGCGTGGAACCATGCTGATCCGGCTTGGCTTCCCTCCGATTCAAAGGAGATTCTGCGTCTTCAACTCGCGCGGATCGATGATTGTGTGTCTCGTTTTCGCGGTCTCATCGAGAGATGGGATGTAGTCAACGAAGTCTCGGAATACGATCGCCCAGAGTTTATGACCCGACGTGCGCCGAAGATGTCGGCTATGTGGAAAGAGGTCGGGCAGATGGAGTTTACGCGGCAATGCTTTGAGACGGCGCGACAGGCCAATCCAAATGCGACGTTGATTATCAACGACTACGTCACAAGCCCAAAGTTTGAGCGGGTTATCGAACAGCTCGTCAATAACCAGGGACAACGACTTTATGATGTGATTGGAATCCAAAGCCATATGCACGGCGGTACCTGGCCGAACGAGAAGATTTGGGAAATCTGCGAGCGGTTCTCGCGATTTCAGGTGCCGATTCACTTCACCGAGACGACCATCGTTTCGGGCCAAAGAGGTTGGGAACGCCCGCGTCCCTGGGAGACAACGCCCGAGGGCGAGGAATATCAAGCCCGAGAAGTCGTTCGCTTCTATACCATGTTATTCTCCCACCCCGCCGTCGAGGCGATTACCTGGTGGGATTTCTCGGATTTCCGGGCATGGCAAGGGGCACCGGCCGGCCTTGTCCGCCGAGACATGTCACCGAAGCCGGCATATGTCGAACTTCATAAGCTAATCAAGGGACAATGGTGGAGTGATATCACGATGACGACAGATGCAGACGGCCATGCCACAGCCCGCGTTTTTGGCGGCGACTTCACTGTGTCCGTCCAGGCACCTGGATTCTCTGATTCCAAACAGGCCGTAGAGATCCATCCGCGGAAATCAAATGAGGTGGTCGTCACTTTGAGTAAAGAAAGCTGAGACTACGACCGCGACATGCATGCTGGTTCGCTTGAGCTGGCTGGTCCTGCGCCATCAAGTGGGCGATGTACGCCAGACATGGCAACTCTCGAAAACAAGCCAGTCGGCGGACATGGAGGCGGGTGCACCAGATTTAGAGGTGAGGCAGCCGCGATAACCGGCTTGAGGCGTTCCTTGTCGTGCCCTGTCGGAGGGGTCTCCTTGTCACACCCGCCGAAGCGCAATGGACAATCCAACGTTGCGGAGCGGACCCGACAAGCGCATTCCTCCGAGCGGACCTGACAAACAGCTCCCTTCGAGGGCGTGATCGGAGGCGAGTGCTTGCCGAGCCCGTTGAGGTTGCCGCTTAATCGATAGGAGCAACTCGGGCGGCTGTGCAGAGTCGTATCAGACCGTGAAGCTCATGGCGAATTTGCTCGTACGGGGCTTCGTGACGGATCGATTGCTCTAGCGTTGACGCGGCTTCCGTAATTACGGAAAAGCCGTAGCTGCCGGCTGCACCTTTCAATTGGTGGATCGCACGGCGAAGTTCGTCAAAGTCGCCAGAACGGAACAACTCCTCATACAGGGCCGCTCTGTATGGCATCTCATCAACGAACAACTGGATGAGATCCCGAAGTTCGGGGTCGTCTGCCAGTTCAGAATA
>Ga0308414_1002415_pt1 | contig 12196 bp, 6 predicted proteins | sample HotsprSampleOS50_FD_205667 | JGI IMG/M metagenome (GOLD analysis project Ga0308414, IMG submission 205667) | Hot spring phototrophic mat microbial communities from Octopus Spring, Yellowstone National Park, Wyoming, United States - 20090730_OS50 ... | reverse complement strand
CAGGCTGAAACGCACGTCGAACGGAGTGGGTTGTGGTTCTTGAAACAAAGCGGCTCACCTCTTCTGATCAACCTGCGAACAGGGGAGAACGCCGAAGCGAATTCCCGTTTTTCCCCGAGAATAGCCGCCATCCGACGGTCCGGCGAAGCAAGAACTCTACGCAGCCTTGCTGCACTGCACGTCGATCTCTTACGCCGCAGCGGCATCGACGTCGGCCGTCGCCTCGCCTTCGGCCGGCCGCCGCCAATGCGGGCCCGACAACGGGGAGCCCCGCAACGTGGACAGAAGGTACTCGGCCGCCCGCGCCGACGCCCCGCCGTGAGCAACCCGATCTTTCAGTTGCTGCAACCGCTCGACCAACTGCGAATAGCTCTTTCGATCGTGCAGCCAGCCGATGATGTGCGCCGCAACCTCCGTCGATCGATCTTCGCACGTGAGATACTCGGGGAACAGGGCCTCCGCGGCCTCCGGAGAATTAGGATCGTACAACGAAAGATCGTCTTCCGCCAGCGCATCGCCGGCCAACAGGTTGACGAGCGTGATGTACTTCACCTTGCGGAAGAATCCCTGCACGAAGAACGCCAGGCGGCTGATGCGATAGTGGATCACCGTCGGCTTGAGATGATAAAGCAATTCAAGCGAAACCGACCCCGAAACGGCCATGCAGCAGTCGGCCAACTGAATCAGCTCCGGCGTCTTGCGGCAGAACACCTCGATCGGCAGGCCCGTGGCGGCCGCTCGCGGCCGAGCATACTCGGCATGTTGGGGCTTGAAGCAGGCGACGGCGAAGCGGACGTTCGGCACGGCCTGATAGATCGTGCGACAAGCAGCGAGAAAGACATCGAGATTGCCGGTTACCTCCTGATTGCGCGATCCGGGCAGAACCACGACCAGAGGGCCTTCCCTGCGGCGCTGCTCGGCCAGAAATACCGGATCGCCCTCGTGGCGGCATGTTTCGTCGAAGAATGGATGCCCGACGAACTCCGTCCGACAACCGCGTTGGGTGAACCATTGGGCCTCGAAGGGTAGTCCGCACAGCACATGATCGACCCAGCGCCGCATCTTCCCAATCCGCCACCGCGCCCAAGCCCAAATCTGCGGCGGCATGTAGTAATACACCGGGATCCCTCGCCGCTTGGCCGCCTTGGCGATCCACCAATTGAATCCGGGATAATCGACCAGCACGACAGCGTCGGGCCGATGCGTTTCGAAATAACGTGCCGCTTTGCGGTAGAGCCGCCAGAACGTGGCGATATTCAGCAGCACTCGGCCGAACCACATCACGGCCAATGCCGTCAGGTCGTACATCAAGTGACACCCGGCCCGCGCCATGTGCGGACCGCCGTAGCCCACCGCATGGACCTCAGGACACCGCAACTGAATCTGCCGAATCAGATTGGCGGCATGTACGTCGCCGCTCGGCTCGCCGACAGAAAAGAAAATCTTCAGAGATTGCGATCGATGAGGCATGACCGCTCGGCTCCTTCCGCACGGATCATCCAAGTAGTAACCTACCGCACATGCAGACGGCTCGGCCATCTGCGGGGTGCAAGTATCGCATAGCTTCCCCCGGCAGAGAAGACGAATTCCCCAGCGTTCGCCCGAAACACCCAACGGCCTGGGTATCCGTTTGCCCCGGGGCTTGCAACGAAGCCTCACCGCCCTAAACCTTACGGAGTATTGAAATTTCGCGTGAGTGATTCGCGCAATTCGACCAGCGTGCCAGCAAAACCCATCTGTTCCGAACATCAGGCAGAGAAGAAGCGGCGACTCCGCAATATAGCAAAGGCGTGCATTCTGCGCGTTCTACGAAATCTGAATACGGGATGTATCGGGCAGTTGATAAGGTTCTCATTGCAGGGCGGGTGCCCTCGCATCCGGAAAGATCGGTCCGTTTGAAATAGTCGGAGCGAGTCTCATCGCCCTCACATTTTGCCCAATTGCGCTAACCCTCATAGCGGTTCGCAACCGATGGCATTACATTATGGGGGTCCTCTGCGCACATTGAATGCTCGGGACAACGGACTGATCAACGCATTGTGTAAGGAGTGCAGGTCGTGCGTCGAAACCTGGTCTTATTAATGGTGTGGGCGATCTGGGCAATCTGTTCTGCGCCGGCAATTGGCGCCGAAGAAGTCCGTCCGAGCGAAACGTACCTGCCGAACACGACGGTGGGCTTCATTTCAGCGGCAAACCCGGAACTGGTCGTTGAGCAGTTCCGCAAAACCCAGGTGGGCCAACTGGTGGCCGACCCCGTCATGGAACCGTTCATCAAAGACATTCAACGTCAATTCGAAGACCGCATTGCCAATATCAAGGACCACTTGTCGGTAACGATCGAGGATCTCAAGGGCGTTGCCGGAGGTGAAGTCGCATTGGCGGCCGTGCGGCCCGCCCCGGGCGTTGCGGCCATGGCGCTGACCGCCGACGTGACGGGAAGAGTGGACAAAGCGAAGGAGCTGCTAGGCAAGATCACGGCCAACCTGACGGCCGAGGGGGCTAAAAAGACCGAGCATTCGATGGGCGATGTGAAGGTGCTCATTTTCGAGTTGCCCCAGCCCGAGGGCGCCGACATGGACGAGGAAGGCAAAGAGAAAGGCCCGCCCAAGCCTCGTCAGGCCGTATATTGCCTGGCGGGTGATTTGCTGATGGCCTCCGATCGGCTCGACATCATCGAGGGGATGCTGGCGCGGGTCGTCAAGCCTCAGGACGATTCTCTTGCCGACCATTCGGCCTTCAAGTACGTGATGAACCGATGCACGTCAGACGCCAAGGAGGCGAAGCCCCACCTTCGTTGGTATGTTCAGCCGTTGGGCTATATCGACGTGCTGCGCGCCGGAACGCCTGAACACCGTCGCCGCAAGGGAAAGAACATCGTTGCCGTGCTTCAAGACCAGGGATTCGCCGCGTTGCAGGGCGCCGGCGGGTTCATCACCCTGGCTGACGAAGGCGCCGAAATCCTTCATCGCACCGCCGTATATGCGCCGCGGCCCTGGGAAAAGTCGATGAAGCTGCTCGCCCTGCGCAACGCGGAGGATTTCGCCCCGCAATTCTGGGTGCCCCGCGAAATCGCCACTTATGCAACACTGTATTTCGACATTGTGGCCGCCTTCGACAATTTCGGCCCGTTGTACGGCGAGGTCTCCGGTCTGAAAGATGAAAAGGCGTGGGCCGAGGCCGTCGAGGGCCTGGCCATCGATGTGAACGGCCCGCGGGTCCACCTGCGAAACGACCTGTGCGCCTATCTCGGCCCGCGGATCACCATCATCAGCGACTACCAGGTGCCGATCACGCCCAACAGCGAGCGGCTGCTTTTCGCAATTGAAACAAGCAACGAGAAAAGCGTGGCCAAGGCGATCGAGAAGCTGATGAAGGCCGAAGAGGGCGTCAAGCGACGCGAGATCGACGGGTTGGTCGTGTGGGAGATGACGCCGCCGACCGACGACAGCGGCCAAGAGATCCCGGTCGTTTCACTGCCGACGATCGGCGGGCCCGGCCTGGAGCTGCCCGGCGAGGCGCCCAAGCCTGAAGAAGAAGAGCAGCAAGTCAAGTTGCTGCCCCATGCGGCAGTCACGGTGGCCCACGGGCATCTGTTCTGCGCTTCGCACATCGACTTCTTGATCAAAGTGCTTAATACAGCCAAGCAGCCGCAGCCGTTGCAGCGCGATGCGGCCTACCAGGCCGTGGAAGAGATGATCAACTCGTTTGAACTGAAATCGCTTTGCGCGCGAACGTTTTCGTTCACCGACGAAGAGGTTCGCCCCACCTACGAGCTGATCCGCATGAACAAACTGCCCGAGTCGGAGACCATGCTGGCCCGCGCCATCAACACCTTTTCGCCCGACGCCAAACGAGGCCAAATCCGAAAGGCGAAGATCGACGGCCGCGAGTTGCCCGAGTATGATGTCGTCCGCCGCCATCTTGGACCGGCCGGCATGGCGGCCGCGTGCGAAGACGAAGGCTGGTTCATTAAGGGTTGTCTGCTCAAGAAACAGTAGTCGGATTAGTGGCGACGCCGGCCGCGGGCGATCGCGTCGGCGACCGCACGGCAAGGCCGACTGTCGCCGTCGTGCGATGGGTTGAAAGCAGCGCGGCCTGGGCCGAGGCTGTTTGCCGCTGTTTCGCCGCCCCCTGAAGCCGATTGCGCCGAATCCGCCGGGCGGTTCCGAAAGCGGCCCGCGGGTAGTTGCGGCTGCGTGGGCCGGAGGTTCTCTATGGAACTTGCTCCATTGGCGGTGCTTGCGGTCGGGTTGTTCGTCGTCCTCGGCGCGATGCTCGTGCTGCGGCTGCACGCGTTCCTTTCTCTTCTGATTGCGGCCGTCGTCGTCAGTCTGCTTTCGCCGGGCGCCATCGATCTTCGCGTCCGTCGCGTGGCAGAGGCTTTCGGCAGCACGGCGGGCAGTATCGGCATCGTAATTGCTTTGGCGGCAATCATCGGCAAATGCGCCATGGACAGCGGCGCGGCCGACCGCGTCGTGCGCACCGCCTTGCGGCTGTTTGGCGAGAAACGCGCGCCCTCGGCTCTCTGCTCGGCCGGTTTTCTGCTCGCGATTCCCGTGTTCTTCGACACGGTGTTCTATCTGCTCGTTCCGCTGGCGAAATCGTTATACCGGCAAACGCGCAAACACTATGTGCTGTACGTGACGGCCATCAGTTGCGGCGGCGCGATCACGCACACCCTCGTGCCGCCGACGCCCGGGCCGCTCTTCATGGCCGAACGGTTCGGAATCGACCTGGGGATGATGATCCTTGTGGGCGTGTTGATCGGCATTCCCACGGCCGTCGTCGGCCTGACGGCGTGCCGTGTTCTGAGCCGATGGACCGATGTGCCAATGCGCGGCGACGAGTCGTCCGGTTCGGACGAAGCCGCCGTTGGCGTTGTGCCCGACGAACAGTTGCCGCCCCTGTGGTTGGCAATCGCGCCGGTGCTGCTGCCCGTGCTGCTGATCTCGTTCAACACGTTTGCCGCGGCGTCGGCCGACGGAGAGCGGGCGGCGCGGCTTTCACCGGAACAGATTCGCCGGCCCGGGTTGTTCTTCGAAGCAACCGCTCCCGCCGCCCCTGCACCCAACTCTTCCGATGCTTGGCCGGCCAAGGTCGCCGGCCACGTCGGGGCGCGGCTCACAGCCGTTTTGCCGGCCGATGCCGCGAGCGGTTCGCCCGAAATCCTCGCCGAGGCCCTCAATCAACTGCTGGCCGACCGCCAACTCTTCGCCGGCGAACAGTGGTCGGCTTTGGCTTATCCGGCCGAGGCCGAGCCGTTGCGCCGCAAAGGGCTCGACCGATTGACAGCCGCGGAAGTCGAGCGACTGAACCGACTGGTGATCGAAACGTATTTGCCCGAAGCGATCGTCCCTCATCAATGGGAAACGCCTCGTCGAAAGCTCTCGCGGGCGACCGCCGTGCTGGGAGATGCCAACCTGGCACTGCTGATCTCCGCATTGATCGCGCTGGCGACGCTGAAAAGCTACCGCGGCTTGAATCTGCGGCAATTGACCGCGGCCAGCGAAGAGGCGCTGCTCAGCGCCGGAGCGATCATTTTGATTACATCGGCAGGCGGCGCGTTCGGGGCGATGCTCCGCGAGAGCGGACTGCGCGAAGCGGTCGCCGCGGCGTTCGGCGGGCAAAGCGCCGGACTGGGCGTCATGGCGGCGGCGTTCGCCGTTGCCGCGATGCTCAAGACAGCCCAGGGTTCGAGTACGGTTGCCATTATGACGACCACAGCGATGTTCGCCGCGGCCGGGGTGAACTCCGGCGTTTTGGGCTATCATCTCGTCTATCTGGCCTCGTCGATAGCCGGCGGCTCGCTGGTCGGTTCGTGGATGAACGACAGCGGCTTCTGGATCTACGCCCGCATGAGCGGCCTGACCGAGACGGAAACCCTCCGCACCTGGACCATCCTGCTAGCGACTCTGGGCACTACCGCCTGGTTGGTCAGCATGGCGGCGGCGGTTCTGCTGCCGTTGGTGTGAGCAAGGCGCCGGCCGCGTCTATCGACTTGCAAGAAGCACGGGCAGCGGGCAGCCTCCCCCGCGCCGCCCCCTTCACACCTTCAATGCGCGGTCGGACCGCCGATGCCCTATCCTGCCACCGATGCACTGCCGGGCTGCGTCCGAAACGCGCGCTTTCATCCCGTTTATCGATGCCACGGCGGGGCGAGCCATCCGGTTGCTTCGTCAAAGGTCGCCTTTCGGCGAAAATCGACGGCCGGATTGTATTCCGGCACCTTCGGGTCGGGCTGGAGCCAGCGCGGATGCTGCCGGCCGAAGTAGCTGCCGTAGAACTGGTAGTTCGTATCGATCCAGCGGAACAGAATCATCCGTTCCATCGACGTGAGCATCTTCGTATGGTCTTGCTGCGCGTTCCTGGGATGTTCCGGATTGACGAGCATCTCGGCCAGCGTGCTGGCATGGCAGCCCAACCGTTTCGGCGGCAGATACGCTCCGTTGTAGTTCCCCTGGTCGCCTCGGGCAAAGGACATGAACTCGGCGATGATCGGGCCGGCGAGTTCCTTCTTCGCCAGTTCTTCATACGACGTGTTGTAGAACTGGGTGACTTCGCCGGTGAGACGGAGATCGCCGGCGGGTTTTGCTCCACTATGGCATTCGACGCAGCGGCGATCGAAAATCGGCTGAATGTCGCTCGGATAGTGAATCACCTGCCCGGCGCGGCCGTCGCCGTCATTCTCGGCCAAGTCGCAGGGCTGCGGCTGAGGGCGGCTCGGCGGGCGCGACAGCGCCAGCAACGTGGGCACGACTTCCGCGGTGCGATGCCCTTGCCCGTGACAACCGGAACACGAACGCACTTCGCCGGGAGCGTAGTTGACATAGGTCCGCTCGCGTTGAATCTCGCGGAACTCGGCGTCGAGCGCCTGGAAAAAGACCGCCCGATTCGCCGGGACGACGAAATGGGCCGAGCCGTCAGGCTCCACCGGCACCACGCCCCACTGCACCCGCGGCCAAAGGGCCGCCTTCCAGCTTGAACTGCTCAGCGAAGGCTGCCACCGCCGCGATGTGGACCAATAGCGCGGCAGGGCCTCGTTAATGCGCAGCCATTTCACCTCGCCCGGTTTGACCCCTTCCATCCCCTGATACACGTTGTTGACGACGCACAGCGCCAGATTCTCGGCCTCAAGCTTGGGATCTCGATCGACGACCCGCAGCGGCGGCACCGGTCGGGGACGCACGGGCGTCGGATGCCAGCACGAGAGTTGCGAATCGGCATGAATCACCTGCCGCAGACCGCGTCCGTCGATCAATGCGATGGCATAGGCGTTGGGCGCGTTCTTGTAGTGCGCAGCCGGATCGGTCTTGTACGAGACGAGCACCAATTGATCATCGACGGGAAACGGGTGGGTGAACAGATGCCCGCTCCGGCCGTCGCGATCATCGACAAACTTCCCCTCCGGCGTGCGAAAACGCCATCCGGCCTCCGCCCGTCGCGGCACGAACACCTCCGGCGTCAGAAAAGCGACCGGATAGCGGGGATCGTCTTGGCGGTAGTCGGGCTGATCGGGATCGGGGCCGCGCTGCTGCATCCCCACGCCGAGATTGACGCGCAAGATCGTGCCCAAGCAACCGCCCTGCGGAAAATGGCAGGTGCCGACGCAGACAAACTGCTCCGGCCGGCCGGGAACCGGCTGCGGGTACATATAGACCGTGGTCGTATCTTCCGCCAAGCCGAACAACTGAACCGACTGCGTGCCGTCGGGATTGATCGCCCAAACCGTTTTCGACACCCGCGCGCCCCGATCGACGTATTCCCAGCGGTGGTACATCACCCGTCCGTCATCGAGCACCACCGGGCAAAGCTCGCTCACCGGGCTTCGGGTCAAGGGGCGAATCTGCGATCCGTCGGCGTTCATCCGAAAGAGATTCGGCGCCACCAAATGGGCCGAGCCGCCGCAAAGGATCGTGTGCTCGCAGCGAGTCGAACAGAAGACGATGCCGCCGTCGGGCAAATAGCAGGGGTGGATATCGTCGGTATGCCAGCCCGGCTTCCAGCGAGCGGCCTTCTCGGCCTCGTCTTCCGGCGGGAACGACACCTGTCGCAGGCCCGAGCCGTCGAGGTTCACTTCCCAAATGCGAAAACCGGCCGCGGGATGCTCGCGGAAATCGAACAACACGCGCTTCGCGTCGAAGGAAAGACTGATCTTCCCGATAAAGCCCTTTCCGCCAGGCAACTGGGCGGCCGTCACCACGGGCCGCTCGTTGCCGGTGCGCAAATCAAGCACGTAGATCCCGTTCTCCGGCAGGAACCGATCGGCACTGACCCCGTTGTCGATGTCGGTGTAGTAGTGATCCGACGAGTACGGCTTGCGTTTGACGAAGACGATTTCGTCGAACCCCAGCCGCCGCCGATCGACCGAACGGGGCAAAGCCGCCGCAACGCCATTCCCCTCGTTCGACACCTTGGCCGCCGGCCCGTCCTCCGCCTTCGGGTCAGCCGATGCGGGGGCCGTTGCCGTCGAACACGCAACCGCCGGCGGTTTCGGCGGGCCGTCTGCGGCCGGAACAACCGCCACGGTTACGAACAAGCCGAACACGACGACGGCCCACAACGCCACACCGAACCACAGCGCATGCGGAACATTCCGGCCGGCGGCCGACCGCCGGGACGAGTCCCCCAATCGACCAGCGGCCGAAGCGCAGACGTGGTCATCACATGACGCGCGTCGAGGGGCACGCCAGGAGCATGGTACAAGCCGTCTGTCGCCAGCCGCGCAATCGCATCGTTTCATCAATTCAACTCTCCCAACCCAATTGAGCTTCCGAAAGCCGCGGTTCGATTGAGCGATCGGACGCGGACCAGCCAGTTGTTGCTATCGGTTTTGGGTGGTCGTGAGCGACTCGCAGCGGCGGCGATAATCCCATGCGGTCCAGCCCAAGAAGAAGTTCAGCCCCAGCGACGCAAACAACAACGCCCCGACAAACACCAGCGTTCCCCAAGGTTTTGCTTCCGGCGCGACAACAGCTTGGCTGGCAGACGACGCGGCCTCGAGCGATTGGTTGCCGAACGACGCCGTTCCCGGCGGCCGTTCCGAAGGGCGATTCGTCGGGCCGGCAGAACCGAACGGCGCGGCTCCCCCGCCCCTGTTGGGCATCGCAGAGGGTGCCGCTGCGGCCGTGCCCGTCGACCGCTCCGGCGGCCTCGCCGTCCCGCGATCGATGTCGGATATCGGCAACAAAGGCCGCGGGGGCGAATCGCTGCGTTCGGCCGATGCCGGCGGCGGCACCGATGCGTTCGTTGGTTTCGCAATGTCGGATGCCGCGCGGGGCGCAAAAGCATCGCCGGCCCCGGATCCGACGCCGGGCGGCCGATACTCCTGATCGCTCCGCTGCGCCGCCGCGCCGATCCCGGCCGAAGCCGAACGCTCCAGCGGAGGCAAATCGCCCAACCGGCTGGTTGCCGCGGCCGGCTCGACCGATCGCGGCATCGGATTCAACGCATCAGGCAAATCTTCGATCCGGAGCGTTCCCCTTGCCGTCGCCGACGCATCCCGACGATCGCCGCTTGATGCCGGCGAGCCGCCCGTTGCTGAAGACATTGGTTGGCTGGTTGCCGGAGCCGCCCATCGGCCCGATGGTTCGCCAGCCGTCCGCTCCGCGGTATTTACCCGCCCGGCCGAAGCGCTCTCGCCATCTCGGCGCGGCAGATCGCCGCGTCCGGCCGTGATGCGGTATGATGCCGTTCCGCCGCCCGGCAGCGGCATCGTTCCACAGACAGCGTAACCTTGCCGAAGCTGGTCCAGCGTTTCGGGCGCAAGCTGGATGAGATACTCTCGTCCGCCCTCAGTCGCCGGTTGCCAGCCCAACACCGCGGGCGGATCGGCGGCGCACAGGGATAAGATCAGCAAGAACGCAGCCATCTTCAGTATCTCCGCCGGCAACCGCATCCAACGATGATTATCGCCGCCTCGGACGAGCAACGCAACAATCATCTCGCGATCACGTCGCCCGCCCCGCGATGCCCGCCGACAGCCCATCACGTTTCCCCGCCGATGCCGCGCCCCAAAGCCCTCTGCTCTTTCGCCCTTACGTCTTTTGCTCTGCGGACAATACGGGCGCGGCCGACCGACCTGTGCCGCCCAACGCCGCCATTTCCACGTGGAACATGGTCAACAACGTTTGCAGAAACGCCACGACCATCGGCCCGACAAACAACCCGATCGGCCCCAGCGCCTGGACTCCGCCCATCACGCTCAACAAGGCCAGCAGCGGGTGCAAGTTCGCCCCGCCCCTGAGCACCAGCGGCTTGATCACGTTATCGATCGACGAAACGACGATGACCGAGTACACGGCCAGCGCGATGCCCGCCACGTGCCGCCCCTCGTAGAAGTACACATACAAACAGACGGGCGCCCAAACGACCGTGGCTCCGACAAAGGGCACCATCGCCATCAAGGCCGTGGCCACGGTGAGCAGGGCCACCGACCCCACCCCCGCAACAAAATAGCCCACGCTGGCAAGCAGCCCCTGCGCCAGTGCCGAAAGCAAGGTGGCCAGCACGACGGCCCGGGTGAGCGAATCGAACTGCGCAATCAGTTGTCTTTCGTATTCGTCGTCGAGGGGCGACAGGCGCATGAGCGTGGCCAAGATTTCCGGACCATCGGCCAGAAAGTAGTACAGGGCGATGGCCATGACGAAAAAGCCGACGATCATTCCGGCAAGCCATTGTGTGGTGCTCAGCGCCAGCGGCGTCAGCCATTGTTGAAGCCAGCTATTGATCGACCGCTGCAACTCCTCGGCCGAGAGGTTCAACCCCAATTGCGCACCGGCAGCGGCCAGCGCTCGCCCTAGCCCCTGCGGATCGAAAATGTTGTCCGTTTCCGCAGGCCCGGACTCCGCTTTCTTTTCGACCAACGTCTGCTTGTCGCCCGGTTCGTCGGTCCGATCTTCCGTGGGCGGCTGCACGAGATCCATCGCCGGCAACGGCGGCCCATTGTGGTTCCCGGGACCCTGCAACGATCGGACGACCTGAATGCCTTGGGCCGCTGCCAACGTCAGAAATCCGGCTGCCGGCACGAAGACGAGCAGCAGAATGATCAGCGTACTCGCTCCCGCCGCCAATCGTTTGCGTCCTCCCAAGCGACGCTTGATCGCGCGATGCATCGGCCCGAAGATCACCACCAACAGCAAGGCTAGAAAAAGCGGCAGGATGAAGTCGGCCATCACCCGAACGAACAGGCCGCCCATCAGCAGCAACACGGCGCAAAGGACGACAAAAGAAACGATTCTCGCCATTGTCTCCCCGCTCTTCTCATCGAAAAACCCGGCGAACGCCCAACCGATCCGGTTGCCGGCCGCCCTTCCGATCGACCGGACCGCCCTTTGACCAACCGCGCCGTCTTCTCGCGTGCAACCAAAAACATTGCGCAATCGCCGCCGAAAACCTCCGGCAAGCCGCGCCGACATGCGTTCTCCCGCGCGCGGACGGCCGTGCCGACGGCCGCTTCGGCCCGTAAGCGGACCTCCATAGTCTAGTCGTTCCGACCGATGGTGCCTATCGACTCCGTCGCCACCGTCTGAACCCGTTCTCCCGCCGCTCACGGTCGCCTTGCCTCATTCCCCATTGCCGCTTCGGCGCCTTGCCCGATCACTCGATTGCGATCGATCATTCGAATCGGCGCTTCGCCCTTGCGTTGCCGCCGCCGGGCGACCACAATTGTGATCGCCCGCCTGCAACGGCTTGTCACCGCCTCTCCCGGACAATCGACGACGGCTCAGTCGCGCGGCCTTTGAAAAGAACCCTTTCAACCGTGTCCCTCTCCGCCCAAAACAAACGATGGCTCATCGCCGCCGCCAAGGTGCTCTTGGTGGTTTTCGTGGCTTGGTTTGTTCGGGCAACGCTGGTGAAGGCCTGGGATCAAATCCGCCACGATTCTTTGCAGGCCGATTTCCGCTGGCTGGCCCTTTCGACCCTGCTCTACGTTGCCTCGCTTTTCCCGGCGGCATGGTTTTTCTGGCTCACGCTCCGAACGCTGCATCAGCCGGTCGATTGGCAAACCGCCCTCCGCGCCTATTGCGTGGGGCACTTGGGCAAGTACGTTCCCGGCAAGGCGATGGTCGTGGTGCTTCGGGCCGGCATGGTGCGCGGCCCCGGAGTCAGCACACCGTTGGCGGCCGCGGCCGTCTTCTACGAAACGTTGACGATGATGGCCGTCGGCGCCTTTTGGGCCGCGGCAGTGCTTGCCGTT
>Ga0308414_1002413_pt1 | contig 12199 bp, 9 predicted proteins | sample HotsprSampleOS50_FD_205667 | JGI IMG/M metagenome (GOLD analysis project Ga0308414, IMG submission 205667) | Hot spring phototrophic mat microbial communities from Octopus Spring, Yellowstone National Park, Wyoming, United States - 20090730_OS50 ... | reverse complement strand
ATGGTGTCCCCATCAATTTCCAAAGCCCGATAATTGGCTCCGCTCACCCCAATATCGCCAATCACATGGAGAATCAAATCCTTTGCCAGTAGGTAGGGCGGCATTTCCCCCTCGAAGGTAAAGTGCATGGTAGCAGGCACTTTTAGCAATAGCTTCCCCGTACCCATGACAAAGGCGGCATCAGTATTGCCGATCCCTGTGGCAAACTGCCCAAAAGCCCCTGCATTACAGGTGTGGGAGTCAGTACCAAATAAAACTTCCCCAGGGCGGGTGTGTCCCTCTTGGGCGAGGGCAATGTGGCACACCCCCTTATAGTCTGGGTTGGCTTTGAAGTTGCTCAGATCAGTGATGTCGTAGAAGTATTTGATGCCTTGCTCTTGGGCAAACTCCCTCAGAATGTCAATGTTGCGGTTTGCCCGCGCATCTTTGGTAAATATATAGTGGTCGGGGATCAGGACAATTTTTTCTCTATCCCAAACTTTGGCATTAGCACCGAACTCTCGCTTGAATACCCCAATCGTACCAGGACCGCAGACATCGTGGGTCATCAGCAGATCGGCATTCACCCATACATTTTCCCCTGGGCTAAGGCTAGGGCGATTAGCGGCACGGGCGAGGATTTTTTCGGTCAAGGTCATGCCCATAGGAGTATTTGCCAAACAAATAGTGAATCATTAGCTCAAACATTGTAGCATTTTGGGGTAGTCTGACCGTTCTGGCGTGCTAGTCATCTTCTATTTGGTGCTGTGGTTTTTGCTGATGGGGGTGGCAATTTTTGCGACCCAAAATATGGAGTCGATTGAGGTTAAATTCATCACCCTAACCTCGATCCCTGTCCCCTTGGGGTTAGCTTTGGTCAGCAGTGCAGGTTTGGGGGCTGTAGCTATGACACTGTGGCAGTCTCAAACTAGCTCTAAAACTCCTGTTTCCCACCGTGCTAAGACAAGTGGCAATTCCCCTAAGCAGACGCAAAAGGATAGTTTCCGAGCTTACGATCCAGATTATGATGATGCGGATGATTTTGACGATCCTGTGGATGACGATTGGGACTAGGACAAATCCCGCCTTTCTATCGTAAAAACTTCTATTTGTTCCTCTCTGCTAGGCATGGAAAAAGCCCCTAAAGAGATTAGGTTTGACATTGGCGATGGTATAGTTCAGTGATTCCAGTAGAGAAGCCACGCAGTAAACTCCCAGCGATCGCTGACAAAAAAGAGATCAAAACTCTCACATAATCCAGCTTTAGTTCATTACTATTGGCTTGATCCAACAAGTGGCTACTGATTCTCTTGCCAATGACAGCGGCGGCATTCAATTACCCACCCCAATTCACCTAGAAGGGAAGTCTAGGCACACCCGGTACGCTGGGCACGCTAGGGACTGAGGGAATGCTGATCGGGAAACTAGCACCAGGGAATAAACCTTCAAAAACGCTACGGATATTGCCAATACTGGGCAGTTGGCTAGAAAATCCTTGAAATAAAGCACCTTTTAACAAACTCTCAAATTCTGCTTGGGAAATTTTCTGGATCGCGCTGAGAACTCCATTGGCATCAACATCCAAACTCTCTCCCGCTTTGAGAACTACCTCACTTTGGGCTTGAGGGGTTGGGGTGGGAGTAGGACTGGTACTCAAAATAGGCTTGGTTTCTGTTGGTCTGGCATCAAGGGGAGTGGGAGGTCTAGTATCCGTAGTGGGAGTAGGTAAGTCAGTTTGGGCAAGAAGGGCTGTCTGAGTTTTAAGATTTCCCTTAGTGGTGAGCGGGGAAGCAGTGTGCTGTCTGGCAGAACGAGAGCTGTTAAGTTTAGTTACTTCTATAGTGGTTTCTGCTGGTTTTCCATTGGTAGGGGGCAGAGAAGCTAAGTGTTGTCTGGCAGACCTATTCACCTTGGATGGCTGTACTTTGGGTGTGGCTGGTCTGACATTTGTAGTAGGGGAGGGAACTGGGGTAGGAGACTGGAGAACCTGAGGGGTTTCCACTGTGGGTTCCGCAGGGTCTGGGGTGGTTTCCCTTCTCACTACTACCTCGCCTTCCAACACTTTGACCTCTTGCTTGCCTGATTCATCCACCTGCAAAACATAGGTAGTACCCCGCACCGCCGCTACGATGGAGGAGGTACAACCGTTGACCGCTCCATTCACTAGCAAAGTACCCCTTTGCAAACGGGCGCATTGCCCTACGGTAAGAATGGAGTTTTTGGCTAGCCTAGCTACCACTCCATTGTTGAAAGTCAGTTCCGCTCTGGCATCTCCCGTGCGTACTCGCTGGCGCAGTTGGGCGACATCGTTTACTTTGGCTTGCTGGTTTTGGATAAATACCTGAGTGCCGTCGATAATCTCTTTAACAGTGGCTTGGGTGATCCCCTGATTGGTTTGCGCAGAAAGAGCTTGAGCAAGGCACAGGCTCAAACACAGTCCTAAGCAGAAAAGGGTGATGGACTTGAAGAGGCGCAGAGGAACGGGGTGCATTTTAGCTCCAAGTTAGATTCACATCGGGTAGGGCTGGAAGCCCCGTACTTCAGTGCGGGGAGGAAAGCTCCTTTAGCAACTTCAGTTGCTTTAGGTTATAATTGCACTGCGGACACCAGAAACGGTTGTTCAAGGCACTGGTAACGGTCGATTGGGGGTGTTGTAAACCACCCCAGAGGCTCGCGGTTGGCTTGCTAACTGCAGGGCTACTGAAAGCTCCCCGCTTTAGCTGGGAGTAGTTTACTACATTCTGACGCATAAGCAGTATAGATGTTTCAGCTAAATCTATAAGCTGTTGATGGCGCGTTGCAAATCGGCTAGCGACTGATTGAAGCCAATAATTGCTTGCAGGCGATTTACATCGGCTCTGGTTACATCTTCCTCCGCTCGGATTACCTCTAACTGCGTGCCTACTCCTGCACTGAGACGCAGACGGGCTAGCCGCAGGGCTTCATTTGCTTGCTCTAGGGCTTTAGTGGCAGTGGCGATCTGCTGGCGGCGAGCTTGCAGGGTGAGAAAGGCTTGCTCCACATCAAAGCGAATCTGGTTGGCATCTTGGGCAAATCTACTCTCGGCGATCGCTTTATCAATGGTATTTTGGTCGGCTCGGGCTGAAGCGGCACCACCGTCAAATAGGGTCATCTGAAATCTAGCACCAAACCGATAGCCCATAGCAAACCCGCCAGGGGTGCTGAGATTATCGATCAGGTCATAGTTGGCAAATAGGGAAACCTGTGGTCCAGCATTGGCTAGGGAAATAATGGTGCGATCGCGGGCGACTTCCCGTTCCAGTTTGCGAATATCCAGCTCGGAACGATTGCGCAGTGCCAAGATAATCGTTTCCTCTAGAGACAACCGCCAATCTGCCTCAGGTTGCACAGGATCAGCGGCGGTAAAATCCACCCGTTCGGGGTATTGCAGTTGGCGGGCAATTTCCCGACGGGCGATCGCCTGATTGGCTCTGGCTGTAAGTAATTCTTGGCGGGCATTTGCCAAACTCACCTCAGCTTGAAGCACATCAAACTTAGTTCCCGTTCCCGCTCTCTCTTGGGCTTGAGCATCTTTGAGACTGCGCTCCGCATTTTCTACTGACTTTTGGCGAATGCGCACGGTTTCATCGGCATTTTGCAGGTTGTAATAGGCTGTAGCAACCCGCAGACGAATGATCTGGGTGATGCGGTTCAGTTCCGCTTCGGCAATCCGCAGATTGTTTTCCGCTACCCGCACGCCAGCTTCCACGCTTCCTGAGTTAAAGAGGTTGTAGTTAATACCTACTGTCCCAGTCAGGGGCTGGCTAATGGTGCTACTGGGGGGGGTATTAGGGGGACGGGCAATGTTGCCCAGACGGGTAGTGGCGGAGTCATTGAAGTTGTATTCTACAGAGGTGCTGACGGTGGGCAGACGGGCGGCTTCCGCTTCCCGCAAAACCGCTCTGGCTCGTTCTACTGCGAGGCGAGCTTGCACTAATTCTGGGTTGGTGCGCCCCACCAATTCAATAGCTTCAGACAGCTTGACTGCTTGAATCCGCTCAAGAGTTACTTGACTGGGATTGGTAGGCACTACCAATACGCGATCTTCTCTGCCCGATAACTGTTGGGCAAACAGAGCATTGGGGGCAAAAGGCAATATCAGGCTTGATATGGTACTAGAAAACAGGACGAGCCTTAAGGCACTTTTCAGCATGATACGGTCTTTACTCCTCCACAATCTAGACTCATATATTATGCGACGCAGGATTGTAAATCCCCTTTTGGCATGAAATAAAGCTAGTATTGTTTTTACAACTTTTTTGTAGGTGAATGGCTAGATGGAAATTCTGACTGCGGCGATCGCTCCTGTGGATTGGTCGGGGGACGGTTTAGTGTTGGGCGTTTTTGGCAATGGCAAAGAAGTGATCACCCTGACTGAGACTCTGGCACATTTGGATAAATCGGTCTTGGGGGGTACGCTGGCTGAGTTAACTGCCGAGTCGGAATTTAAAGCGGAAACTGGGAGTAGTGTGGGGGGCAGGGTTGGTAGCTCTAGTCCCATTCGCAAGGTGCTGTTGGTGGGATTGGGTGATCCCAGCAAAGCCACCACAGATACTTGGCGCAAGGCAGGGGCACAGGCGGTGCGCTGGGGCAATCAGCAAAAGTGCAAGACCCTGGCGATCGCTTGCCCTCTCTACAATGCCGACAAGGCTCTCACCGTGCAGACCCTCACCGAAGGTATTTTGCTTGCCAGCCATCAAGACAAACGCTTTCGCTCTGAGCCAAAAAATGGCAAAAATGGCGAGCCAACGGTGACAAAGGTGGAGTTATTGGAGTTAGATGATCAATCGCAAGCGATCGCCACTGCTAGAACCATTGTGCAAGGGGTGATCCTCGCACGGGAGTTGGTATCAGCCCCCGCCAACATCGTAACCCCCGGCAAACTTGCGCAAACTGCCCAAGAAATTGCCAATTCTAACCCGCTGATCAGTGCTGAGATTTTGGAGAAAGAAGACTGCGCCAAGTTGGGCATGGGCGCATTTTTGGGAGTATCCCAAGCCTCAGCCCTGCCACCTAAGTTCATTCACCTCACCTACAGAGATGGCACTGGTACAGCACCGCAGAAAAAACTGGCACTGGTGGGCAAGGGTTTAACCTTCGATTCTGGCGGTCTCAACCTGAAAACTGGGGCGGGCAGTAGCATCGAGCTGATGAAAATCGACATGGCAGGTGCGGCGGCAGTGCTTGGTTGTGCTCAGGTAATTGGTCAGTTGAAACCTCAAGGGATTGAGGTGCATTTCATCATCGCCGCCTGCGAGAATATGATCAGCAGTACCGCCATGCACCCTGGCGACATTCTCACTGCTTCCAATGGCAAAACCATCGAGGTGAACAACACCGATGCCGAAGGGCGACTCACTTTGGCGGACGCTTTGGTGTTTGCCGATAAATTAGGCGTGGATGCGATCGTGGATTTGGCAACCCTGACAGGGGCGTGTATTGTTGCCCTCGGCGATAGCATTGGTGGATTGTGGTCAACCAGTGATGAGTTGGCGGGTGAGTTGGAAAAATCGGCGAAGTTGGCGGGCGAAAAAATTTGGCGAATGCCGCTGGAGGAAGCATACTTCGAGCAGATGAAATCCGTTGTGGCTGATATGAAAAATACTGGCTCTCGCAGTGGGGGAGCGATTACAGGGGCATTGTTCTTGCAAAAGTTTGTGGAAAACACCAAAGCGTGGGCGCACCTCGATATCGCAGGTCCCGTGTGGACGGACAAAGAATCTGGCTATAACAATGCGGGGGGGACAGGCTATCCAGTACGCACCCTCGTCAATCTAGTCTTGAATTTCGCCCAGAGCGCATAGCTGGCGTTACCTAGATTTCCAATTTGCATAGGGTGAAACATATCGGCAAGTTTTTATGGCGCAACAACCCAAACTGATTATTCATGGCGGGGCGGGCGATTCCCCCGACAGCAAAGGTGGTGTGGACAATGCCAGAGCATCCCTCTATGGCGTACTCGAAGCGGTCTATCCCCTGCTCTTGGCGGGAGCGACGGCGGAGGAAGCGGTAGTAGCCGCCTGTACCATGCTGGAGGATGATCCCCGCTTTAATGCTGGTACTGGTTCGGTTTTGCAATCGGACGGGCAAATCCGCATGAGTGCCTCGCTGATGAATGGCGATCGCCAGAGTTTTAGCGGCGTAATCAATGTGTCACGGGTGAAAAATCCCATCCAGATGGCACAATTTTTGCAAAGTCAGCCCGATCGCCTGCTGTCTGACTACGGATCAGCGGAACTAGCGCGAGAACTGCACATCCCTCCATATAATCCGCTCACAGATGAACGCCTAGAGGAATGGATTGCAGAGCGCAAGAGCAACTTTCAGCGCAAGATGGCTGGGGTGTTGGGAACTGTTGGAGCGGTGGCACTAGATCGGCAGGGTAGGTTGTGCGCTGGTACTTCTACGGGGGGCAGGGGTTTTGAAAGAATTGGTCGGGTGAGTGATTCAGCTACCCCTGCGGGCAATTATGCCAATCAGTATGCTGGGGTGAGTTGCACTGGCATTGGGGAGCATATCTTGGATGAGGGTTTGGCGGTACGGATTGTAGTGCGGGTTACAGACGGCATGAGCTTAGAACAGGCGATCGCTAAATCTTTTGCCGAAGCAAGGAGTCGCCAGCGGGACTTTGGGGCGATCGCTATTGATCGGACTGGAGCCATCGGTTGGGGCAAGACCAGCAGTGTGCTGTTTGCCGCTTATCACAATGGAACAGAGATGGCAGATACGCTTACGGAGACTGCCTTCCCTCGCTCAGAGATAGGCGGTAATTAAGGCGATCGCCACTGACCGAGCCAATCCAAATCTCGTACTTCCCCTCAGACCACGCTCCTATAATCTCTGGGTTCAGCCCTGAACGGCACAAAATGCCATCTTTGCCCCGCACAAGGATAGTGATGGGGCTGGGGGCAGTAACCCGCAAACTCAACGAAGACATCGCTTTGGTGATGTTGAGTACATGACTAGGGTTAGAACTTGCCAGCCCTTGACAAGTCGCTGCTATTTTGGCATCGCCCACCAGACTTTGCATGGGGGCATTCCCTTCAGTAGTGCCAGAATAGACCTGTGGATCGGGGGTAAACTGGGGGGCAATGGGCTTTAATACTCTCTGTGCTTGGGACGGCACGCCTGCCACCAACAAGCTAAAACAGGCACTAGCCAGCCAAAACTGCCAATTTTTATTGGTCATCTTTGTTTAATTTCACTCAACGATAGGGTGTAGCGCAGTGGCTTGTTTGCCTCCCTAGAACCAATCCACAAGCGGTAAGTGCCTTTGGGCAGGCGCATGGAGATTTGCGGATTGCGCCCCCGATTTTCATTATCAGCACAGATCACCATGCCGTTATCCCCCATCAATAACATGGTGGCATCGCTTTCCACATCGTTGGTGAATGCCAATACATCCAAAAGGGGGAAGTTATCGCCCAGATTTAGTGTGTAGGACGGTTCTGTGGTACTAAACCCCCGACAACCTCTGGCTCCCCCAGACAACTCGGCTAAGCTCACACTGCCCGAGCTACTGCCATCAAAACGCAGGGGATCGGGACGGAAGTTGCGCGATAGATTGAGCGGCTGGGCGGATAGGGGCAGGGCGATCGCTAGCAATCCCGCCAAAACCATTAATGATTGGGACAAAGCAGACATTTTCCCCCTCTACAGCTATATCTGCATCAGGCTACTCACTAACTGACTCAGCAGTTGCTATTTTTGTTCCCTTCTACACGACTATTGCCAATTTATTAGGGCAAGTTTGCACTGCCACATTCCACCAATCCCCCTCACTCCCCCAGATTGTAGAAGAACTTATGCAATGGTCGTGTTCTCTCCTCTTTTGAGGACAGGAGAAAGTGTGTCCTAAACAGCCTGTCCCCTTTGCATCATCAAATTTCCCCTCCATCGTTGGATAGTGAGGAGGATAAACATAATACCTCATATGAAACTTTTCCCGCTTTGGTCAAGTTACTGCTTTTGGAGTGCAGGACTGATAGGAGTGGGTTTTACGGTGGGCAGTCTAACACTGGGGGGAGAAGGGCGCACTCCCCGCAATGCTTCCTTGCCAAAGTTATAAGAATAGATGCCTGCCGCTGTGCCAGAGCCGATCATCATGATCAGTAGTACCATACTATAGCTGAGATGTGATCGCCAGAGTTTCTGTTTTTCTGCGGTTAGATCTTTAGTAGCAGTCATAGACCTAGATTACAGCCTCAGTTACTTCTATTCCTAATCTACATAAATTATTAAGCTAGGCATACTGAAAGTCGACATAAAACTTCACACATAAAAGCACCAGAGCGTGCGGCAGGAAATCATAGCTCGAATGGCGATGGTAGCCTTTGCCTTAGTTCGATTATAAACAGCGTAATCTATCAAAAAGTTTAGTGCCAGCAAACGCTGATATTGCCATAAACTGCACAATTAACAATCATAATTGAGTTTCGCACAAGGTTTACATGGACACTGCTTACATACTTGATTCTAGGCAATTTCTATTCCCTAAGTGAGCAGAGTTACCACAAATACCTCTCCGATTGTGGACGAAAGACTTATGGTATATAAGCCAAAATTTCTCCTCATCAAGTAGGCAACTGGTATATACCCTTTTCTCAGGTAGTTGTGAAAACGGGTAATAGGAAATCAAATGAAATTGGTGGTTTTCTAACCCTTTTTCTACTCTCTAAGCTAGAGGTGAAAAAAGGTCGTAAATTGCGCATACTCAGATTAAACTTTATATTCAGTAGCAAAACATCAAATACCTCATTCTCTAAGGTGCATACTCATTTTTATAACAGATTTGGAATTTTAAGAACTGAATCAAGAGTTTAGGGTAGTTGTACATTTGATTGTGTAATGCCAGAAACTGAATTAGGTTGAAACTCCTGCCAATTTGTACACACCTGCTTATAGCACTGGGGTGGAGAAATGGGTAAATTTTTGAGATATAAAAAAGTAACCTGTTTCCCTGATTCCAATAGAAATATCAGTTCTTTTGTGGGGTCATAACTATCAACAGCCTCCATAATGTGAACACTCATAAAGTGATGGCGCAAAATCACTGTGTCGGGAGTAGCAAACCAAGCATTTAAAAATGCCGCTAAACGCGATCGCCGCACAAAATATGTAGAAAAAGACTCTCCATCAATACCAATTTTGGGAGTATTGGTACTGCACACCAGAGTACCGCGTCCGCTGTGGAGATAGCCCAACCAAGCGTTATAGCCCATGACCAGTAAATTTTTGGCAATGAAATCATTTTGCCAGTCCCTCTGTTCATCTTGCATTCCAGCCCCCATGGATATTTTTTTACCCAGAAAATTTAGACTAGCATTATTCCATTTAGTAGTAGATTTCTTGGGGAGAACTCCTAGATAGACTGACTATAGCTCTTATCAAGAATAGAGTTCACTCTCACGGCAAGTACTACTCAACTATTGAGTTGATTGCCTGTGCTGTCAGACACCAGCAGTTCCCCCAACCTATGGAAGACAGACTACTTAAGGACGGTCTCCTCTCGCATAATTTTCGCCGCTTCAACCATATTCTTCAGGGCAGGTATAACTTCTTCCCAACGACGGGTTTTTAATCCACAGTCAGGATTCACCCAAATTTGTTTTAGCGGTAAATTAGTGATACCAGCTTTGAGTTGGCGCACCATCTGCTCTACTGTCGGCACTACTGGGCTGTGCACATCATAAACCCCGTTCCCTACTTGGTGCTTATAACCTGCATTGGTAATTTGCCAGAGGGTTTCGTTGTTGCTACGACTGTTCTCAATGGACAACACATCGGCATCTAAGCGTTCAATGTGCGGCATGATGTCGCCAAATTCGGAGTAGCACATATGGGTATGAATCTGGGTTTCTGCCTTAGCAATTCCTGCCGCCAAACGAAAGGCATCTACTGCCCAAGATAGATATTCATCCCAACGCTCCCGTTTCAATGGTAAGCCTTCCCGCAGGGCAGGTTCATCAATTTGCACCATCTTGGCTCCAGCGGCTTCTAAATCCGCTACCTCATCCCGCAATGCTAGGGCAATCTGCATTGCCTGGTCTCGCCTAGACAGATCATCTCGTGTAAAAGACCAGTTGATCATGGTTACGGGTCCCGTCAGCATCCCCTTGACAATTTTTTGAGTAAGGGACTGAGCAACCCGAAATTCCCGCACTGTCATGGGTTTAGGTCGTGCTATATCACCATAGATAATTGGAGGACGCACACAACGACTACCATAGCTCTGCACCCAGCCATGCTCCGTAAAGGCAAATCCTGAGAGCTGTTGACCAAAAAATTCCACCATGTCCGTGCGTTCAAATTCCCCATGCACCAGCACATCCAGACCCGCTTCTTCCTGATAGCGGATACAGCGTTCAATTTCCCCATCGATCGCCGCTTCATATTCTGCTTGAGTGATTTCACCCCGCTTCAATTTGACCCGCAGTTGGCGTACTTCGGAGGTTTGGGGAAATGAGCCAATGGTAGTGGTGGGCAGGGGAGGCAGTTGGGGTTGTAGATGCTGGCGTTGTTCGTAGGGCAGGGGGCGTTCTAGGGTCTGCGGGGTTACCTGTCTCAACCTTTCCCACACCGTTGGATTAGCAGGGCTAAACTGGGCAAACTCCTGCCACTGAGCTTCTAACTCAGCTAGCTTATACGCTGTGCCTTCCCCTAAGTGAGCAAGTAAAGTAACTTCCTCCAATTTCTGCTCAGCGAAGCTGAGAACTTGGCGCAAGGGTTGGGGCAAGTTTGTTTCCCGCTGGGCAGAGTAGGGAACAAATTGCAGAGAAGCGGAGGGCTGAATGCGTAGATTGGTAGTCATGTTTTTGATTGCTTCTAGGACGGGTAGTACCCCCTGTGGGCGAATCCTCCAAACATTGCGACTATCCACCAAACCTACGCCTAGTTGCTTGTCGCTGGGGAAACCGTACTTTTGCAGTAGTGCTAAATTTCTACCCCTAGTGAAATCCAAACCAATGCCCGCTACTGGTAATTCCACTACCCAAGGGTAGGTATCCCCTAAATCATCAAAGTAGGTCATCACATGGATAGGAACACCTACAGGCGCTAGATGGTTGTAGGTGGTTGTAATCGCTTCACGCGTCTCGACACCTCGGCTGGTTACCAAAATTGGCTCATGGAATTGCACTTCAGTAATGCCTCTAACTTTAAGCTGGGTCAGCAACTCAGTGTATAAAGGCAATAAATGCTGTAAGTGTGCCATGAAATCTCCCTCAGTGCGACTGAGACATAGCAGGGTAACAGGACTGAGAATGATCGGGACAGCTCTTTGTCCTAGCACTGTTCGCACCTGATCTACCACTGCTAAAAATTCGGCAAAATTAGGCTTTGGTTGGGTATCAATGGCAATTTCGGGTACTAAGTAGTGGTAGTTAGTATCAAACCACTTGGTCATTTCTAGGGCAGGAATACCTTCCTGTCCCCGCGCCATGGCAAAGTACTGCTCAAGTCCTGTCAAATGTTGAAAGCGTCGGGGAATCAATCCCAAACGCACCGTCCAATCCAAAACTAGATCATAGAGGGAAGTATCTCCTATGCCGATGCGATCAATGCCTGCATCCAGTTGGGTATGCCAGTTAGTTAACATCACCTGTTGTAGGGTTTGCTGGAGGGTTGTTGCATCAGATTTTTGACTCCAGAAGGCTTCAAGTGCTTTTTTCAACTCGCGATTTTTACCAATACGAGGGTAGCCTAAGGTGGTGGTGAGAAAACTCATAATTTATTGTCCTCAGTTCCTTAATTTACAAAGAAGAAATAGACTGATTTTTTGAGAAAAACTAACAGTACAAACGGCAATAAAATCACAGTTAATACCACCTTCACATAAATTTTCCAACTACTGTTCTCCACTACAAGGTGGGTAGTCAAAAATATGCTTAGTTCAAAGGTTAGTCTGCCTCAAAATTTGTCGGTGAGATCAAGTTTTCCAGTGGAGCACTTTAGCTCCAATCCTACTTGGAAATGAACGCACCGTATCTGCTGTCAATCCTAACCCTGAACTGTTTAGGACTAATAAATAAAATAGTTGGGCTGTGGGCGGTTGTCGCTGAAAGCTATAGCCTGAGAACTGAGAGACAGTAGTTAATAGCAAAAATTGCGTTAGTTGTTTTCATCTGTACCTCGCAGATATTTATTGGGTTTACTATCGGCGGGCATTCTGACTTAGGGAGTTAAATTTCCCCTCACAGCT
>Ga0308414_1002412_pt1 | contig 12200 bp, 11 predicted proteins | sample HotsprSampleOS50_FD_205667 | JGI IMG/M metagenome (GOLD analysis project Ga0308414, IMG submission 205667) | Hot spring phototrophic mat microbial communities from Octopus Spring, Yellowstone National Park, Wyoming, United States - 20090730_OS50 ... | reverse complement strand
GTCAAATTCGTCTAAGTTCAATAACTATGTGGTTAAATATAATTTACATAGTTACAGCTCTTTTAACTGTAATTGCCTCTCCTAGAATTTTAAGTCAGCATGAAATTACTTTCCCAGAGTTTTATCCTCTCATTTTATTTGCAGTGACAGGAATGTTTTATATGACTACTAGCTTAGATCTAGTAGTTATATTTGTTGGATTAGAACTACTTTCAATTTCGCTCTACGTTCTTATAGGCATGGCTAAAAATGAAATGAGTAGTTTAGAGGCTACTTTAAAGTATTTTTTACTTGGAGCTTTTTCCTCTGGATTTATGCTCATGGGTATAGCCTTTTTATATGGAGGAAGTGGAACTACTAACTTAGAGGGAGCTTTAAAACCTCTCTATGACTTATCCTTATATACAGAGACATCAGTTTATACTCGTATAGGTTTTGGATTTTTACTTGTAGGAATTGGATTTAAGATTGCACTTTTTCCTTTTCATTCTTGGACTCCTGACGTTTACGAAGGGGCACTTACTACAATGACAGGGTTTATGGCTTCAGGTCCTAAGGCAGCAGCTATGGGACTTTTACTTGTTTTATTTACAACTTTCCCAGTTATAGATACAAACTCTAGTTGGGCATACTTACTTGGAACAATTTCCATTCTCTCTATGACTTTTGGAAATATTTTAGCTATTCAACAAGACAACCTCAAAAGAGTTTTAGCTTACTCTTCTATTTCGCATGCGGGATATGTAACAGCTGGAATTGTATGTGGGGCAACAAATGAAGTAATTTACTATCTTTTGATGTATGCTTTTATGAATATAGCAGGTTTTTCTATTATTGCTTACTTGGAAAATGGAAAACATATTGTTACTTATGATTCTTTAAAAGCTTTAGTTTTAAAGAAACCTTATACCGCATTTGGGCTTTTAGTTATTTTCTTTTCCTTAGCTGGAATACCTCCTTTAGGTGGATTTTGGTCAAAAATTTTTTTATTCCAAAAAATTGCTGAATCAGAAAATCCTTTAAATAGAATTTTACTTATAGCTGGTATGCTCAACTCAGCTATTGCCATTTACTATTACTTACGAGTTACAGTTTCTGCCTTTATGGCTGAAGAAAAAGGAGAAAGCACAATAGAGTCCATTCCTATGAGTTATGGTCTAACCTTTTCTTCTACTGTAAGTGTGCTTTTTGTCTTATTTGTTTGGATTTTTTATCAACCATGAGTTTCTTAGGAAATCTAATTTGGATAATCTTTGGTGGCTTTTTTGTGTTTATAGGATATTCGATAGGCGGATTGCTTTTGTGTATTACTATTGTAGGAATTCCTTTTGGACTACAAGCTATAAAGCTTGGATTTGCAAGCCTTGCTCCCTTTGGTAAAAAAAATGTTTCTACTTCTCATACAGGATTTTGGAAATTATTTTTTGATATAATTTGGCTTATATTTTTTGGTTGGGAAATAGCAGTAGCTCATTTAGCTTCTGCTGCTTTTTTTGCTATTACCATAATTGGAATTCCCTTTGCTTATCAACATATTAAACTTATTCCTGTAGCTTTATTCCCTTTTAACCAAAAGTTAGAATGAAGGGCTTTATATGCTACCTAAAGATAAAGTATATTATAAAATCAACTATTTATTTACTTTTGTAAAGTAAGATCTTCTATTAGAATAAATGCAACATAAACTTTCTACAAAATCAATTTTTAATAAAAAACTTATTTACTATATTGTAAGGTATTTAAATCTAATAAAATAATTACCGCACAACGCTTTAATCTTTCTAAGGTTTGGTTAGAACCAAGAAGTTTTTTGGCTTCAGAGGTAGGAATTGAAAAATCTGTTTTGTTTTTTCCAAGACTTGTAAGAGCTAAAACAATAAAAGGCTTTTTACCAATTCGAGGGTCTTTAATTGCTTCTTCCAATGAAACATGGTAACTTACTAAACCTTTGTCAATAGCCATATTTTTATTTACCATACGACTAGAATAAATTTCTAAGCCTTTGTCAGTGAGAATTTTAGGAAAAAGAGCTGGATTTGCTTCTAAATGTCTAGCATCTAAGATGAGACCTGTATAGGTAGAAATAAAAGTTTGATTAGAAAATTCAGGAAATTTTTCACTATCATATTCTTGAAGTAAAGCTTCAAAAAGCCCGTCTTTTCCTTGAAAATAAATTAAACCCTCAGCAAAAAGTTCATCTTCTTGAATTTTAATCTTATACTCTAAATTTTCTTTTAAAATAAATTGATTAAATCTTTCTCGAAAAGCAAGACTTTGTTCAATTTTTTTCCCTAATGTATAATTGTTATCAAATTGAATTTGTTCTAAAGAACGTACAGTTTGTAAATTAATTTTTTCCTTAGCTAAACTCATAGCTTGGTTTCTAGCTTCAGAAATATTATAGGCAAAATTAGTAGCATATTTTTGTTGATTAGTATCTGTGATAATTTTAGGAATTTTTTCTTTAGTTGGTACACTTAAAGTAAGCTTAGTCCAATTGATTGAATTTTTAAAAAAATCTTGAGTAATGAGTTCAGGTTGGCTAAGCAGAGATAAGTTTAGAAAAGCACTACATACCAGAAAAATACTTTTTATCACAGTTTAAGTATCGGTTTAAAAAATGGAAGTATAAAGACTTTTTAGTTTTTAGATATCTCGTAAACTTTCAATTTCTAAAATTTCTTTAGGAATATTTTTAGTTAGCACAATTGGCTCTTCTCCATTTATGAGTACATCATCTTCAATACGAATTCCAATACCACGAAATTCTTTTGGAATGGCTTCATCACTTGGATCAAAATATAAACCAGGTTCTACTGTCATCACTTGTCCATTTTGTAAGACTTGACTTCTTCCATGTGTGTAGTAGCGTCCTACGTCATGTACATCCATTCCTAGCCAGTGTCCTGTCTTGTGCATGTAAAATTTTTTATAAAGTTCTTTCTCTAAAATTTCATCTAAGCTTTCTTTGAAAATTCCTAGAGCTTTTAAACCTTCACTTAAAAGACGAATTGTACTTGTATGTATATCCCAAAATAAATTTCCTGCTTTAGAGTTTTGAATTGCTTTTTTTTGTGCATCTAAAACAACTTGGTAAACATCTTTTTGTATAGTAGAAAAATTTTTATTTACTGGAAATACTCTAGTTACATCAGCAGTATAGTAATCAATTTCTGCCCCACTATCTACTAAAACTAAGTCTCCCTCTTTTAGTTGAGATTTATTTGTAGTGTAGTGTAAAATAGTAGCATTAGCACCACTAGCTACAATAGGATTATATCCACTCTCACCACCACTTTTACGATATTCTCCTTCTAAAATAGCTTCTAGTTCAAACTCATACATTCCTGGTTTTGTTGTTTGCATAAGTTTCTTATGAGCTTTTTCAGTAGCTAACACAGCCTTACGTAAAATCTCTAACTCTTCAGGAGATTTAATCATTCTCATTTCATGCAAGAATTCAGGAATAGAAATTTGAGAAGGACCAAATTTTCCATCTCGCAGCTTTTTTTGAAGAGTATTACAAATTTCTAATATTTCTCTATCACGTTCAAAGTCTTTTCCAAAAAAGTAATAAAGATTAAATACATTAGTGAAAAGTTCTTCTTTTTTGGTATTCCAATCTGTAAGTTCAAAAGACTCATCTACTTGTAAAATTTCTTTACAAGCTTGCTTACCTAAACGAATTCCTGTCCAAATTTCTTTTTCCTTATCTTTAGGTAAGCAAAAGTGACAAGAGTAATCAGACTTTAAAAATAAAATTCCATCTGGTTCAGTAATTCCTGTTAAGTAATAGTAATCTGAATCTTGACGAAATTTATATTCTACATCCCGATTGCGAATTTTATGCGAAGCTGCAAACAAAACTAAAGCTTCATTAGGTTTCAGATAAGATTGAACTTGCTTTCTTCTCTGTTGGAATACATTCATAAAAAAAAGATTTTTTAGATAAGCTATTAGGTAAAGTTTTTTTACTTTTCTTTTTTGACACATAATTTATTTTTTTTTCATCCTTATGCCAGTACATAAAAAACAAGCTTTGTTAGTTGGGATTTCTAATTATGAGTATTTACCCAAGTTAGTACACCCCGCAAAAGATGCAGAAGCTTTAGCAAAGGCTTTAAAAAAACGTGGATTTAAGGTAAATTTATGCATAGATACAGGGCTTGTGGAATTAGAAGATGAGATCTTAAAGTTTATGGATGAAATTAAATCTAAGGATTGTGAAGTAGCTTTAGTTTATTTTTCAGGACATGGAATTCAGGTGAATGGAGAAAATTTTTTAATTCCAGCTGATATGAGAATTTTAGACGATGAAAGAAAAATTATTCGAAATACCTATGCTTTAAACGATATATTTCGAGATTTAGAGTCTGCACTAAATAAGGTAAACATCATTATTTTAGATGCTTGTAGAGAAAATCCTTTTGAAAAACTTTCAAAATCAAGTTCTAAAAAAGGTGGTTTAGCTGGGATTGCTTCAGCTCCTACAGGTACTTTTATAGCTTATGCTACCTCACCTGGAGAAATAGCTTACGATGGAGACCCTTCTGATAAACATGGGATTTTTACAGGAGAAATTTTACGTGTACTAGAAATAGAAGGACTTACCTTAGAAGAATTTTTTAAAGAAGTGAGAGCAGGTGTCATTCAAATTACAAATGGAAAACAAAAGCCGTGGGATCTTTCTTCTCTTACGGGGACTTTTTATTTTAATCCACCTAGTTCTATTATATCTAGTATTAATCCAAAATATATTCCACAAGATAAAGAAGTTATTGACTTAAGAGAAAAAGTTTTTTCCATTATGGGAAAATTTGCAGACCCTAAAACTATAGAAGAAGCTTTCAATGAGTTTATTGATTTTGCAAAAGACTTTGCTCACATTCCTGACTTATTTAAAAGAGCCATTGATTTAAAACAAGATTATTTATTTTTAGAAACAGATTTTAAATCTAATTTACTCACTTCCTCAGAGTTTAGAATAGAAAGAAGAGAAATTTTACGTAAAGTTAGTCAGGTCATGGATGAGATCTTAAATGCACTAGGAGATAACTACTATTGAAAATTTGTAGGAGGAAGTCATGAAAGGAAAGGTATTAAAAGAAATTAAATCTAAGTTAAAATCTCTTCCAAAAACTAGAGAAGAGTTAGTAGAAAATCTTCCTGAATATGCAAAAAACTTAGAACTTCCTTTAAGTGAGCAAACCTTAGCTAGTTCTTTAAAATTAGATTATTCAACTTGTGAAGGTGTAGAAAGAGAAGAAGTATTTCAAGAGGTTAAAGAATTTTTGGAAAAAATTATTTATAATCCAGAGTATTTTTTATCTGAAGAAGAAAATGGGCATACCATATCTCAACCTAAAATAGTAGTCTTAGAAAGAAAATCTGAAGTAGTTTTTCGTTGTGAAAATGTTTCTAAACGTTATGCGAAATTTCATTTACATAACGTCAATCTAGAGCTAAAAACAGGAGAAATTACTGGTGTCGTTGGCGAAAATGCAAATGGAAAAACCACTTTATTTAGAGTAATAACAGGAGAAATTACTCCTGATACAGGAAAAATAGAATACCCATCATGGAATTGGGAGTCAAATTTTAACTATCTTTTTATTAAGAAAAAAATTGCCTATGTGCCTCAAGAACTACCTACCTGGAAAGGAAATTTATCACACAATCTTTATTTTGAAGCTGCATTGAGGGGTGTCCCAAAAGAAGAAGTAGAAATGCGAGTCAATTATATTTTAACTAGAATGGGTCTTTTAGACTACCAAGATAAAACTTGGGCACAACTTTCAGGTGGATATAAGCTTAGATTTTCTTTAGCTAGAGCCTTAGTTTGGCAACCGTCTTTACTTGTAATTGATGAGCCTTTAGCATATTTGGATATAAAAACTCAAATTATAGTATTAAATGATATTCGTGATTTAGCTAAAAGTTTTAAAAATCCTATTGCAGTTTTAATTAGTTCCCAGCATTTACGAGAAGTTGAAAAAATAGCTGATAACTTAGTTTATTTACAAAGAGGAAAAGTTATTTTTAATGGAAAAATAAATGATTTCATGAAAAATGAAGCTGAGCAAGTTTTTGTTTTAGATTGTGATATTAGATTAAATTCCTTGAAAGAAATTTTTAAAGATGTCCCAAATATAAAAATTAGTTATAATGGCTTTGAATATATTTTAAGAACATATGAGCCTTATGGGAAATTTTATATTTTAGAAACCCTTGTCAAAAGAAGAGTAAACATCAAATATTTTCGTGATATTACTAGATCTATTGAAAGGAATTTTAAATGAAAAAAACATTAGACTTAGAACCTAAGTGGAAAAAAGAAATAAAAATTTTTTTCTCACTAATTCCAACTGTACTAAATGATTTGGCAAAAAATTATTCTCCAGATTATATTAAAAAACTAGATTACTTTTTACTTCTTCATTATCCAAATCTTTGGCTAACTCGAGTTCATTTTATTTTACCATTAGCGAGTATTCTCATATTGCTTTCGCCTTTATTAGGATTTTTTTTAGCTTTTCCTCTTCAAAATCACGAGACGTACTATTCATTTGTATATGGGTTATATTTTTCTTATTTAATTTTTTATGCTTTTTGGATGATGAAAGACATCTCTCCCAACAAAGGTGGTAAGATTCTAGAAAATCTTGTTTGTGTGATTGCTGTCTACTTTTGTATAGTTATACCTTATTTAGTTTGTACTGGTTTTTTTTGGGGCTATCATTATAAAATTCAATCCTTATTTAGTGAGGAAGTTTACTTAGATAATTTAGAATTTTTAAATCATGGCACGAGGCTATACAAACAAAAAGAGTATTTATTTTTAAAAGAAGGTTGGAGTGATTCTAGAAATTTTTATTTTAAAGGAAATTTTTTTATAGAAGAAATAAAAGATTTAAGTGATAGAACAGAAAAAGAAATAAAAAAAGAAATTGTAAGATATGAATCCTTATTAGATGAGGAAGGAAATTTACTTGAGAAAAAAATTATTAGTGATAAGGGCATTACATACAAGGAAGAGTATGTAAAAAAAATAAAATCAGTAGTAGGTATACTTAAATTTAAAAAAAATCATGCAGAGAAAAAAGAAAAAAATAATTTTAAAACTATTCATATTTTATCTGAAAAAGCTTTAGATACATTACAGGATTATCTTTTAGATTATCACTATAGTAAAGAAATTATTCAAAGAAATTTTTGGGATAAAGTAGATGAAAATAAAGTAGGAGAGTCCCTATACTTTCATTGGTTACTTACTAGTTACTTTATATTTTATATTTCTGTAAGCTTAGTATTTCTATATTTTTTAATTACTCAATTTATTACTAAAGATAAATCATGGCTTTGGGTAGTTTTATTTACATTTCTTTTAGGGCTTATAGTATGTCTTATTTTATTTCATTTTCCTACCTATTCTTTTCGAGGAGATTTTTTAGAATATAAAAAGTATAAAATTTATTTCTTTGAAATACTTTTCATTCCTTATATAGTACTTTTAATTTTCTGGTTAGTTGGAAGTTACTTTACAAAAAGAAGGCGAAAATTTTTTTACGTTGGAATTTTATTTTTACTTTTACTGACACCTCTTATCTTTTTCTTAGGCATAGAACTTTTTACTTTAGACTTAGTAAATAATGTAATTTTATATTGGATTTTTGGGACAGGACTTTCTCTTTTACTAGGAGCTTTTCTTTTAGCTAAAATGGAACAAATTCAAAGTTTACCTGAATAAGCTAAATCCAAATAAACATTTCTGTTTTAGGTTTACGAACTTTAGGAAGTTTCACTAGCTTATCGTTTTCAAGATCTCTATAGCCTAAGGCACAAAGTACTACAGAACCAAGTCCTTTTTCTTCTAAGTTTAAAACCTCATCTACTCCTTCAGGTTTAAACCCACCCATAGGGGTAGCATCTACTTGTTCTAAAGCAGCAGCAAATAAAGCATGACCTAAGGCAATAAAACACTGTTGGCTAGTCCACTGGAAATTTTGAGTAGAGGTATTATTTTTTGCCATTTGTAAAATATTTTTTTTCAAGCCTTCTAGTGATTCTAAAGATACATTTCGAGTTTTGGAAATTAATTGTATGTAGTCTTCTACTTTTTGATAGGAAATTTCTTTCCAAGCTGAAAATACTAAAAGATGAGAACATTCTAAGATTTGAGGTTGATTAAAAGCTTGTGGAAAAATTTTTTCTCTTGTCCCAAAATCCTCTACAACTATAACTTGAAAAGGTTGAAGTCCATAAGAAGAAGGTGTAAGCCGCACAGCTTCTAAGATTCTATCTAGTTTTTCTGTAGGAATTTTTTGTTTTGTCATGCGTTTTGTCGCATAACGCCAATTTAAACTTTCAATATAGTCCATGAACTTTCCTTTTAGTTATAATTTGTTGTTTAGATTTATCTAAGGACAAATCCATTTTCTTTAGCTAAACTAACTAACTTTTCAGTAATCTCATGAATTTTTGCTTGAGTAAAAGTTTGTGTATAAGTAAAAAGCTCTGCTCTATATGTGACAGATTTTTTGTTTTTTTCAAGAGGTTCTCCTCTAAAAATAGAGTGAACATAAATATTTTCTAATTCTTGGATATTTTGCTCATAAACTAAATTAGCAAAGTCAGCAGTAGAACTCTTCTCATCTAAGACTAAAGAAATATCGATATTAGCTTGAGGGAAAACAGAAGGAACTTTAAATTCAAAAACTTGTTTCCTATTTTTGTAAACTTCTAAAAGAGGTTCAAAATAAATTTTTGCAAGCAATACTCTTTTTTTAAAACCTAGTTTTTTTTGAAATTTAGGATGTAAAATTCCAAGCTCTGCTAAGATATAATTTTCATGCCAAAAGCTTAAGGAACTAAAAGGATGAAAATAATTTTTTTCTAACTTTTGAAGTCTTATATTTGTTAGGTTTAACCTAGTAAATAAAGTTTCTAAATTAGCTCGAAGTTCTAAAAGATCATTTTCTATTTCTAATAAGGTTTCTTGTTTACGATTTTTATGTATGGCTAAGGTAAAAAATTTTTTTTCACTACCTTCTCGAAAGTAAACTCTACCAAATTCAAAAATTCGACACTCTTCAAACCGATCGATGTTTTTTATAAGAGATTGTAAAATAGATGGATAGGTAGAAGTACGTAAGTAAGTTTGTTCGGGTGGCATTTGATTTACAATTTTTAAAGCTAAGTGAGAATTTTCTTCAAACTCTATGTCCTCTTTAGAAGCAAAAGAATAGTTATAAACTTCTTGAAAATCTAGTTCAAAAGCTAAAATTTTTTTCACTGTCCTCTCTAAGTTTCGTTCTTCTTGAAGTAGAGCTGGAACTATATCCATTTTGAGAGGAACAGTAGAAATTTCACTGTAACCAATAGATCTACCTACTTCTTCTACTAAATCTTCTGCAATAGTAATATCATAATTTTGGCGATATTTTGGGACAATTACTTCTATCCCTCCTTGTATTGGAGAAATCTCAAAACCTAGTCTTTCTAAGATATTACAAATTTGAGAATCAGGAAATTTTTTTCCTAGTTTTTTATGTAGGAATTCATATTGAACTTGAAGCTTTCTTTGAAAGTTTGGTTCTGTTACAAAACCTACAGGCTCAAAAGCTTTTAAATTAGCACAACCATTTTCTTTGAGCAATTGAAGAGTTCGCACAAGGACAGGATAACTCATACTAGAATCTAAACCTTTTTCATAACGCATAGAAGATTCAGTGCGTAAACCTAATTTTTTTATGCCAGCGCGAATATCTTCTCTTTTAAATACAGCAGATTCTAAAACTAAAACTTTAGTTTTTTGGGATACCTCTGTATACTTTCCACCTATAATACCAGCAATAGCTATAGGTTTTTTATTGTTTGAGATAACTACAATTTCTTCTGTTAGAGTTCGTTCTACTTCATCTAAAGTTTGGATTTTGACGTTATATCCTTTCTCGACGTTAATTACATTGGATTCTAAAGTATCTCTATCAAAAAAATGGGTAGGTTGTCCCATTTCTAGCATTACATAGTTAGAGACATCTACAATATTAGAAATACTTCGTATTCCACATTTTTCAAGGCGCTCTACAAATTTTGGTAGAGAGGACTTAACTTCTATATTTTCAATTACACAAGCAAAATAGGAATGAACATTAGAATTTTCTAAGATAGTTAAATTACTTTTATCTTGGAAAGAAATTTTTTCCTCATAAGGAGAATAGTTAATAGGAAGATCAAACTGTGCAGCTAATTCCCTTGCAAATCCAAAGTGCGACCACAAGTCAGGTCTATGTGTAATAGACTTGTTGTCTATTACAAGGATCTTATCGTCTTTGAGTTCTTCTATTTCTTCAATCTCACAAACTGAAAGAGTAATTTTCTTTTGAATTTCTTCAAAAGGTATAGACTTTAAATCTACATAGTCACATAGCCAATCTAAAGATAACTTCAAACCTTGCTCCTACTTACAGGTCTTAAGAAGAGTAGTAGTTAAAAAAATTTCGACCTCACTCCAAAGCTTACTTACTCCATCTTTACCTATATGTAGAGCATGACACTCTTTGTTGAGAGCTTCTAAAGAATTCTTTGCATTCCACTGTAAGACATCTAAGGTTCCCTTTAAACTCAACTGGTTGTCATTTAAAGTGAAATTAATGGGAATAGTTCTCTCTTGTTGATTCATCTTTAAGATAAGTTCTGCATTTCCAGAGTTAGAATTTAGCTGTATATTTCTAAAATATCCTGTGATTTCTGAGGTTTTTTTCATTTCTCCAAAGAAAAATTTTTTAATTTTCCCATCGCGTTCGGGATTTCCAGTATTGATAGAATCTACCTCAATTTTAAATTTTACTTTTCTACCAAAATCTACTAAGTCTTTACCTGAAGGATTTCCTAAAACTTGAAATTTATCGAATTTTCCTTCTACCCTGACTTTTTCGGTAAACTTAAAGGCAGCAAAGCCTAAATTTGTATCCTTAGGTTGAAAAGAATAAGTACATTTTTCTGAAGGAAATAGAGAAACAGTTAAAAAAAGAGTAGAAAAATAAAAAATCAGTTTCATAATTCCAATATAAGTAGGCTTGGTTTTTTGTGCAAGAGAAATTATAAGTGACAAATTCTAGGGGGAGGAAAATTTAGAACTATGTCGGGTATCTTTTTACCAGATATAGAAGAAGAAACAAAGATCCAAGAAAAGCCACCCGGAGGCCCTTGGAAGGTTGTTTTATGGGATGACAATGAGCATACTTATGACTATGTAATTGAAATGCTCATGGATGTCTGTAGCATGGATGCAGAAACAGCTTTTTATCATGCTCTAGAAGTAGATGTAGAGAAAAAAACTATTGTATTTACAGGGGAGTTTGAGCATGCTGAGCATATTCATGATAGGATTATTAACTACGGACCTGACCCCCGTATGAAAGAATCTAAGGGTTCTATGACAGCTACTCTAGAGCAAAACTGATGCGTAAAGATTATCTTTTGATAATTGCTGGGGTCATTCCCCTTTTTTTTCTAGTTTATATCTTTAAGTTTTTTAACTTAGATGAAAGATACTCACAGTTTCAAAAAGCTTTACTTTTAAACTCCCAGAATTTTTCCCAATTACAAAAAGATCAACTTGTAGTTATCAATGGTAAAATTTCTTCTACTCAACCTATTCTAGAAAAAGATTTGGTTTTTTTACAAGAAGAAGAAAAAGTAAAACAAAAAGATCGATCTGTTTGGACTACTCAGCAAACTCAGAGTCTTCCACTTTTGATTGAAATTTCTCCCGAACTACAAGCTAAGTTATTTTTAGATACAGAAGGATATACTCTATGTGGTAACTTTGTCAAGATTTTACCAATAGAAGGAAAAGATCCTAAAAAGCATAGAATACTTGGAATTTCTAGAGGAACCGAAGTTACTGCTTATGGAAAAGTCCAAAACTTAAATCCGCTTGAAGTCCATGTAGGTAAAAGCCTCTGTGCTGAAACTTTAGCCGAGTATAAGTCTATTCTTCAAAAAAAGAACTTAGGTTATGTACTTGCAGTACTTTTTTTATCTATACCTAGTTTATTTTTAATTTACCTGGGTTTGTTTAAAGGTCTTCCAGAAAAAACAGAAAACCAATTTTAATACTAAATAAAATCTTTCAATTTAAAAAACTTTTGAACTTGCCCTATCTCAAAAAGTAAGATTTAAATTTTTTTTAAAAC
>Ga0308414_1002411_pt1 | contig 12202 bp, 10 predicted proteins | sample HotsprSampleOS50_FD_205667 | JGI IMG/M metagenome (GOLD analysis project Ga0308414, IMG submission 205667) | Hot spring phototrophic mat microbial communities from Octopus Spring, Yellowstone National Park, Wyoming, United States - 20090730_OS50 ... | reverse complement strand
GCATCGTCGGCCACTTCGGCCTGCCGACCCCGCCGCCGACGCTCGAAGCGCCTGGGTAACTGCGGTTTTTAGGTTCAACGCCTCGATAGAATGCTTTCTCGATCCCGGCCGCCTGCTGCCCACGCGCCGCCCCAAGAGTGCCCTGGCTCCGCTTCCTGCTGCTGGCCGCGATCCTGGCATTGCCGGGCGTTTGCGCCGCCGAGGGTGCGGCGGCGGCAGCCCCGGGCAGGTCCCTGCCGCTGGCACGTTTCGAGCTGCTGGCGCCCGCCCCTCGGGAGGTCGTCGACCTGCTCGAGCGGGTGCAGCGCAAGGCGGCCGAGGCCGATCCCATCGACCGCGAGGACGACGAGCGCATGCTACGCATCCTGCGCGGCGACACCATCGACGTGCTGGCCACCGAGGGCTACTTCACGCCGGAGATCGGCGTTGGCCTCGACGACAGCGGCCAGGCCCGCTATCTGCTGCTGCTGAACCTGGGACCGCGCGCCCGCGTCACGGAGGTGACGATCGAGTTCACCGGCGCGCTGGCGGCGCAGCCGGCCCGCGCCGACGAACTGCGCGCGGCCTGGGAACTGCCGGTCGGCGAGCCGTTCCGCGACGAGCGCTGGTCGACCGCCAAGACGCGGCTGCTGAACGCGATCCGCAGCCGCGACTTCGCCGCCGCCCGCATCGCCGATTCCGTGGCGCTGGTCGACGCCGGCAGCGCCACCGCGCGGCTGCGCGTGGAGATCGACTCCGGCCCCGCCTTCACGATGGGCGCCATCGAAGTGCGCGGCCTGGTCCGCTACGAGGCGCAGCTCGTCGAGCGCTTCAGCCCGTTTGCGCGCGGCGACCGCTACGACGCCGACCGCCTGCTCGAATTCCAGCGCCGGCTGCAGCGGGCGCCGTTCTTCAGCACGGTGATCGTCGACGTCGATCCGAGCGGCGCCACGGGCACCGAGCTGCCGGTGCTGGTCGAAGTGCGCGAGGCGCAGACCAAGCGCCTGGCCTTTTCTCTCGGCTACTCGACCGACATCGGCGTGCGCGCCGAGGCGGCTTACCGGCAGGCGCTCGTCTTCGGCCACCCGTACTCGCTGCAGTCGGGCATCGGCCTGGACAAGATGCGCCAGGTCGCCTACGCCGACCTGTACCTGCCGCCGAAGCCCGGCGACGAGCAGGACGCGCTCGGCGCGCTGCTGGAGCGCACCGACAGCGAGGGCGTGCAGACCAATCGCTGGGCGGTGGGCGCGCAGCGCACGCTGAGCCGCGAAAGCGGCCGGCGCAGCTACGACACCCAGCTGGCGCTGAACTTCCAGCACGAGGACCGGCGCGTCGACGGTGCGCCGCAGGAGGACACGGTCAACGACGTCGTCTCCGCGACCTACGCCTGGACCCGCCGCGACGTCGACTCGATCACCCTGCCGACGCAGGGCACGCTGCTGACGCTGTCGGCCACGGCCGGCCTCGGCCGCAGCAGCGTGACCAACTTCCTGCGCACCGCCTTCGTGCGCGGCTACGGCCGCTACGCGCTTTACCTGCCGCTGTCGCCGCGCGACCAAGTGATCCTGCGCACCGAGCTGGGCTATGTCGCCGTCGACGACCCGCGCGTGGTGCCGAACGAATTCCTCTTCCGCACCGGCGGCGTCGGCACCGTGCGCGGCTACGCCTTCCAGAGCCTCGGCCGCAAGGCGGGCACGGCCACCACTGGCAGCACGGCGCTGGCGGTCTTCTCCGCCGAGTACGTGCGCTGGCTGTGGGACGAGTGGGGGGCGGCGGTGTTCGTCGATGCCGGAGACGCTTCCAACGAGCTGCGCCAGATGCGGCTGGCGCGCGGCTACGGCCTCGGCGTGCGCTACCGCACGCTCGCCGGCCCGCTGGCGCTCGACCTGGCGTGGGCCGACCGCACCGGCGGCCTGCGGCTGCACTTCTCGGTCGCGATCGCGTTCTGACCTGACGCGATGAGCGCCGCTCCAGACACCCCGCCGCCCGCGCCACCCCCGCTCGCGGCACCGCCGCCACCAGCGCCGCCGCCACCGCCGCGGCGGCCGCGGTTCGTGCTGCGCTCGGCCGCCAGCGCGCTGCTGAGCCTGCTCCTGGTGGCCTCGGCTCTGGCCGCCAGCTTGGCCTGGCTGCTCGCAACCACCCACGGTATGAACGCGCTGATCGCGCTGGCCAACCGCTTCGCGCCGGTGCAGATCGAGACGCGCGGCAGCCATGGGGCGCTGAGCCGCGAGTTCGGATTCGACGAGCTCAAAGTCACCGTCGGCGGCACCGTGGTCACCGCCGCCGCGGTCCGCGCCCGGATCGCCGCGCTGGAGCGCAACCCGCCGCGCATCGACTTCGCCTTCCTGTCCGCCCGGGCGCTGCGCGTGCAGGTCGTGACCGACCCGACCGCCGCGCACGAGCCGGTGCAGGACATCGGCATCCCGTTGCGGCTGACCTCGCCCGACCTGCGAATCGGCGAACTCATCATCGCCGTCGACGCAGCCGAGTTCCGCCTGCAGGACATTGCCGCCCGCGCCGACGCAGGGCCGCTTGGATACCGCATCGACGACGGCCGCGTCGCACGGGGGGCGCAGCGGGCCGAGGTCGCCGCCACCCTCGCCGCCGCGCGGCCGTTCGCCTTCGAGGCGCAGGCGCAACTGGCGGCGCAGGTACAGCAGCAGTCGATCGGCGCCGCGGTGCGCGCCACCGGGTCTCTGGTGGACATGCAACTGGAGGCGCAGCTGTCGGGCGCCGCCAGCGGCACCGCCAGCGCCCGCATCGCCAGCTTCGACGCGCCGGCGGTGCGCTCGCTGGTGCTCGACCTGACCGGACTCAATCCGCGCCATTGGCATCCGGCTGCGCCGCTGGCGGATCTGAGCGTGCGCGGCGAGCTGGTCCCCAACGAGGCGATGGACCGCGTCGCCGGCAGCCTGTCGGTGGTCAACCGCGCGCCGGGGCCGATCGATGCCGGCCGCATCCCGGCCCGCGCCGCCGCGGCGCGGGTGGAACTGACTGCCGAGCGGTTGAGCCTCGACCGCATCCGCGCCCAGCTCGCGCAGGGCAGCGCCAGCGGCGAGTTCGCGCTCGTTTTCGCCAGCGGCACCTGGCAGGCGGCGGCGCGCCTGGCCGACGTCGACCTGGCGCAGCTTCACGGCGCGCTGCAGCCGCTGCGCGTCGACGGCCGCGTCCAGGCGCGGCAGACGGCCGCGGCGCTGGAGGTCACGGCGGCGCTGGAGCACCGCGGCCGGCCCGAGGCCCGCCTCGACTTCGACGGCCGCTTCACCGCGCAGCGGGCGACGATCGACCAGGCGCGCCTGGCCCTCGGCGACGGCTACGCCAGCGCCAGCGGCCAGATCGAACTGTCAGGCAGCCAGCGCGTCGAGCTGCGCGGCGAGTTGCGGCGCTTCGAGCCAGGCCGCCTGGTCAAGGGCGTCGACGCCCGCCTGACGGGCACGATGCTCGTCGACGGCGCGCTGCAGCCGAAGCCGGCCGGGCGCGTGCGCTTCGAGCTGACCGACAGCCGCGCCTGGGGACGGCCGCTCACCGGCCGCGGCCATGTCGACCTCGACCGCGCGCAGCGGCTCGAGGTCGACGTCGAGCTCTCCGTGCGCTCGGCCCGCCTGGTGGCCAAGGGCGGTCTGGGCGCGCCCGAACGCACGCTCGAGATCGCCGTCGACGCGCCGGCGCTGGCCGATCTGCTGCCCGCCGCCGCCAGGCCGGCGCTGGCCGGCAATCTCACGCTGGCGGCCAGCGCGCGTGGCGACTGGACCGCGCCCGCCTTCGATCTGCGCTTGGCCGGCAAGGACCTGCGCTATGGCGAGCACGCGCTCGCCCGCGTCGAAGCGGAGGCGAGCTACGGCGGCGGCGAAGACGGCGCGCTGCGCCTGCTGGCCGGCGTCGCCGGCTACCGCTACGCGCCCCAGCCGAACGCGACCGCGCAGTCGATCTCGCTCGCCGCGGGCGGCCGACTGTCGCAGCACGCGATCGAAGTCAAGGCCACGCTCAAGCCTCGGCAGGGCGCGATCCTGCTCGCCGACGGCGGCTGGCGCGACGGCGCCTGGCGCGGCCGCGTGCGCGAGACCATGATCGGCCCGCCGCTGGAGCTGCGCCTGCTGCTGCCTGCCGCACTGGTCGTCGGTGCGCGCGAGGTCGAGTTCGGGCCGGCCTCCCTCGCGGTCCAGCACGTGCGCTTCGACGACGTGCGGCTGCGTGCCGATGACCTCGGCCTGGCCACACAGGGACGATTCAGCGGGCTGGAGCCGACGCGCTTCGCGCTGCCGGTGGAAGGCGCGCTGCCGCCGGTGCTGCCGCCGGAGCGGCGCGCACCGCTGGTGCTCAGCGGCGGCTGGGATCTGAAGGCGGCCGATGGACGCATCGACGGCCGCCTCACGGTCGAGCGCGCCAGCGGCGACCTGTACGCCGGCCGCGGACCCGATTCCGCGCTCGGCCTGACCGACGCCCGCGTCGAAGCGACCATCGTCGCCAACCGGCTGGCGGCGTTCGCTCGCTTCGAGACCGCCGCCAACGGCGGCATCGGCGCGGCGCTGGACGCCTGGCTCGAACAATCGGCGCAGGCCGGCTGGCGGCTGGCGCAGGAGCGGCCGTGGCTGATCGCCGCCGCCGTCGACCTGCCGACGATGGACTGGATCAACGCCCTGCTGTCGGACCATCTTCGCGCCAACGTGCGCCTGGGCGGCAGGCTGGCCGGCACGATGCGCATCGAGGGCACGCCGGCCAGCCCCTCGGCGGTCGGCCGCCTCGACGGCGACGACCTGCGGGTGGCCTGGATCGAGCAGGGCGTGCGGCTCGAAAACGGCCGCCTGCGCGCGGTGCTGCGCGACGATCTCGTCGTGCTCGACGAGCTGCGCTTCAGCGGCCCGCCGCGGGTGCGCCCGGCCGATCGCCGCGCCGCCGCGGCCCTGCCCGCCGACCGCGTCGGCTCGGTCAACGCCTCCGGCCAGCTACGGCTGCGCGGGTTCTCCGGCGTCATCCAGGTAGCCGCCGATCACCTGCCGCTGCTGCAGCGGCCGGACCGCTGGGTGATCGCCTCCGGCGGTGCCAACATCGAGACCTCGGCCACGCACGTCCAGCTTAACGGCGCCTTCGCGGCCGACGCAGGCTTCGCCAGCCTCGCCATCGCCGAGCTGCCGACGCTGTCGTCGGACGTGGTGGTCGTGCAGGCCGGCGAAGAGCCGGCGGCACGCGAGCGCCGCGTCACCGTCGGCTTCGACCTCGGCATCGACCTCGGCGAGCACTTCTTCCTGCGCGGCCGCGGCATCGACACCCGCGTCGAGGGCGCGGTACGCCTGCGCAGCGCCGGCCGCGGCGCCGTCACCGCCGTCGGCACGCTCGAGGCGGTCGACGGCATCTACGAGGGCTTCGGTCAGCGCCTGACGATCGCCCGCGGCCGGCTCAACTTCCAGGGCGCGCCCGAGAATCCCGGGCTGGACATCCTCGCCTTGCGCAAGGGCCTGCCGGTCGAGGTCGGCGTCACCATCACCCGCACCGCGGCCGACCCGCTGGTGCGCCTGCACAGCGACCCGCCGCTTTCCGACGCCGAGGCGCTCTCCTGGCTCGTACTCGGCCGGGCGCCGGACCAGGGTGGCGGCGACAACATCGCGCTGGCGCGCGCCGCCGCCAGCCTGCTCGGCGGCGACAGCGAGGGCTACCCGACGCGCGTGGCGCGCGCCATCGGCATCGACGAGCTGACGATCCGCAGCGGCAACTTCGGCATCGCCTCGCTGTTGCCGTCGCGCGGCGTGGCCGGCTCGCTGCGCAGCGACGAGACCTCCGCCGCCACCGTCGCCGGCGAGATCATCACCCTGCGCAAGAACCTCTCCGAGGCGCTGGCGGTCAGCTACGAGCAGGCGATCTCCGGCACCACCCGGTTCCTGCAACTGAACTACCAGCTGTCGCGCCGTCTGTCGGTGGTCGCGCGCGCCGGCACCACCAATGCGCTCGACTTCGTCTACACGATCGCCTTCGACTGAAGCGCGCCGCCGCCTGCTGGCCGCGCTGGCCTGCGCGCCGCTGGCCGCCTGCGGTCGCAAGATTCGGCGCTACGCGCCGATACCTCCCGGCAGCACCGTGCTGGCGCTGGGCGACTCGCTGACATTCGGCAGCGGCGCGCCGGCCGAGGCCGCCTGGCCGGCGCGGCTGGCCGCGGCGACGGGCTGGAACATCGTCAACGCCGGCGTGCCGGGCGACACCAGCGCGCAGGCGCGGGCGCGCCTTGCTGCCCTGCTCGCCGAGCACCAGCCACGGCTCACCCTGCTGTCGATCGGCGGCAACGACCTGCTGCGCCAGGTGCCGGAAGCCGAGGTGCGGGCCAACATCGCCGCCATGCTCGGCGAGATCCGCGCCGCCGGCGGCGAGGTGGTGCTGATCGCCATGCCCAGACCGGCGATGATGGCAGCGGCTCTGCGCTCGCTCGACGACCATCCGCTGTACGCGACGCTGGCCGCGGATCACGGCGTGCCGCTCTTTGCCGGCGGCTGGGCGAAGGTGCTTTCGGACCCGTCGCTGAAGGCCGACCACGTCCACGCCAACGCCGCCGGCTACGAGCGCTTCGCCCGCGAGCTGCACGGCTTTCTGCGCGAGTCCGGTCTGGCGCCGGCGCGGTAGCCGGCTGCGGCGCAAGGCGGCGCGGCGGCTGCCGCGCATTCGGCGCGCAAGTGCGGGTCGATGCGCGCGGCCGCCCTTCTGCCCGCCTGAGCAACGCGGGCGCCGCGCTGCGATGGCTCGCGCCGCGCCGGTGAGCGAAGCGATCATCCCGTGCGGTTGCTCGACTGCCGTCGCGGCAGCTCACGGCGGCGCCGTCGCGGCGGGGCGGCGAGGCGCCCTGCTCCGGCACGAAATCGCTGCGCAACGAGGCAAGCGCGCAGAACGTCGCAGCCGCGCTGCGCCGCGCGCCCTCGCGCCGTGGTGACATGTCATGCCGCCGCGCTGGCGCGAAGCGCTCGCACGCTGCTAGCCTTTCGACCTTTCTGCGGCCTGCAGCGCCGCCCACTCGCAGAGCAAGAAGATCCTCATGAACGCCATTAAGGCCATCCGCAAGCACCTCGAAAAGCATCCCGATGCGCCCTCGTCGAAGGCGCTGGCGCGGCTCGTCGCCGCGCTGGCCGAGGAAAAGACGTACTCGCTTTCCGAACTCTACGCGATGGACTACCAAGCCTTCGAGATGGCGCTGGAGCTGCTACGCGACTGGCGGCTCGACCGCTACTACGCGGCGCGGCTGAAGCTGTTCGACTTCGTCACCAGCACCGTGATCCCGGTGGAAGGTTCGTCGGCCGCCGAGAAAGCGGAAAAGGAAGGCAAGGCCGCCCGGCGCGACTGAAGGGCGCGCAGCGCCGGCCCGATGGCGAGGCAGGCGCCGCGGCCAGACCGCGCGGCACGCCGTGCGAGCGATCGAGGAACACGAATCCCGGCCCCGACAGCGATGGCGGTCGCCCGACCGTCAGGCAGGACGGCGAACAGCGCGCGATCTACTTGCGCCGCGAGACGTCCCGGTCGACGCCGTCAGGCGCCTGGCCGCTGCCAGCGGCGCTTGGCGGCCTCGTCGGACTCGCGCGCGTCGACCCAGCGGCTGCCTTCGGGCGTGACTTCCCGCTTCCAAAATGGCGCCTCGGTCTTCAGGTAGTCCATCACGAACTCGCAGGCGGCGAAGGCGTCGCCGCGGTGACTGCTGGTGACCGCCACGAGCACGATCTGGTCCAAGGGCCGCAGGGTCCCGACCCGATGCACGACCAGGACATCGAGCAGCGACCAGCGCGCCTTCGCCTGCGCCACGATCTCCTCGATCGCGCGCTCGGTCATGCCGGGATAGTGCTCGAGCGTCAGCGTGCTGACCTCGGCGCCGTCGTTGCGGTCGCGCGCCACGCCGACGAACACCGCCACCGCGCCCACGCGCGGATCGCGCGCACGCAGGCTGGCGATCTCGGCGCCGGCGTCGAAGTCTTCGTGCTGGATGCGGACTGGCACGCCGCGCCCTCCCCGCTGCCGCGCTAGCCGCCGGTCACCGGCGGAAAGAACGCCACTTCGGCGCCGTCGGCGAGGCGGGCGTCGTCCCCGGCCATGGTCTGCGCCACCGCGGCGCGGATGCGCTTGATCTCGGTGAACGCCTCCGCGTACGGCGCACCGCGGGCGATCAGCCAGTCGCGCAAGGCGCCGACGGTGGCCACCTCCGGCGGCAGCTCGAGCGTCTCGCGGTCGCGGCCGAGTGCCTCGCGCAGACGGGCGAAGTAAAGCACGGTGACCTTCATCCGAGCAGCTCCGAGTACGGCAGGTAGCGCACGGTCTGGCCGCGGGTGATCGTCTCGCCGGCAGGCAGGTCGATCAGGCCGTCGGCCCAGGTGGTGGAGGTGAGCACGGCCGAGTTCTGGTTGGGGAAGATCTCCAGGGCCCCATCGCCGTTGACGCGCGCGCGCAGGAACTCGCGCCGCTTGTCGGGCCGGGGCCAGTCGAAATCGGCGCGCAGCGGCAGCGCCTTCGGCGCCACATCCTGCACGCCCTGCCGCCGCAGGATGAACGGCCGCGCGAACAGCAGGAAGGTGACGAAGCTCGACACCGGGTTGCCCGGCAGGCCGATGAAGGGCACGCCGGCCACCGCGCCGAAGGCGAGCGGCTTGCCCGGCTTCATCGCGATCTGCCACAGGTCGAGCGTGCCCTCGGCCTGCACCGCGGGCTTGACGTGGTCTTCCTCGCCCACCGAAACGCCGCCGGAGGTGACGATCAGGTCGGCACGCGAGGCCGCTTCGACGAAGGCGCGGCGCGTCCGTTCGTAGTCGTCGGGCACGATGCCGAGGTCGATCACCGTGCAGCCGAGCCGCTCCAGCAGCCCGCGCAGGACGAAGCGGTTCGAGTTGTAGATGCGCCCGGGCGGCAGCGGCTCGCCCGGCATCACCAGTTCGTCGCCGGTGAAGAACACCGCCACCCGCGGCCGCCGCACGACCGTGAGCCGCGCCATGCCGACCGAGGCGGCCAGCCCGCAGTCCTGCGGCCGCAGCCGGTGCCCGGCGGCGAGCACGGTGGCGCCGCGCTGCACGTCGAAGCCGGCGCGGCGGATCCACGCCCCCGGCTGCGGCACTTCGTTGATCGTGACGTGGCTGCCGTCGGCAACGGTCGCCTCCTGCATCACCACGGCGTCGGCGCCGGGGGGCAGCGGCGCGCCGGTAAAAATGCGCGCCGCGGTGCCCGGCTCCAGCGGCTGGCCGGGGTGGCCAGCGGCGATGCGCTGCGTCACGCGCAGCGTGGTGCCAGCGGCGGGAACGTCGGCGAGCCGCACCGCGTAGCCGTCCATCTGCGCGTTGTCCATCGGCGGCACGTCCATGCCGGAGACCACCGGCTGCGCCAGCACGCGGCCGTGCGCCGCGACGGTGGGCACCGATTCGGCATCGGTGATCGGGTGCGCCTGCGCGAGCAGCCGCGCCAGCGCTTCTTCGACGGTGAGCATCAGAGCTTCAGGCGCTCGGCGATGAACGCGGCAATCTTAGCGGCGTCGTTCAGGTCCAGGACCGGCAAGGCCGTGTCGATGCCGTGGTCGGCGGCGATCGCGATCACGTTCGGGTCGCGCGGAAAGATCGGCGGCTCGGTGTTGGTCGCGCGGCGCACCTCGATGCGCGGAAACTGCCCCTCGCTCTTGAAGCCTTCCACCAGCACCAGGTCGCAGGGCGCCAGTTGCGCGATCAGGCTGTCCAGCGGCGCCGGGCCGCCGCGCACCTCGGTCAGCAGCGCCCAGCGACGGTTGGTGGCGATCAGCACCTGCTGCGCGCCGGCCTCGCGGTAGCGGTAGGAGTCCTTGCCCGGCCGATCCATGTCGAAGCCGTGGTGCGCGTTTTTCACCGTGGAGACGGTGAGGCCGCGGGCCATGAACAGCGGGATGAGCTTCTCGATCAGCGTCGTCTTGCCGCTGTTCGAGTAGCCGATGAAGCCGATGATCTTCATGAACGTCCTTCGTTCTGCGCTCGACGCCCTCGCCCGCTTGCCGACGCACCTTGCCGCCGGCCAGCGGCGATCGCCGTGAGGCGGCGGCAGAATTTACTGCGCCTGCCGCCCGCGTCGGCTGCGGCCTTGCTGCGGCGATGCCCGGCGCCGGCCGCCGGCGCGCGGTGAGTCGCAGCCGTTCACCGCCGATCCGCCGCCCCTCGCAGCGCAGCGGCGGCGCCTGACCGCGACGGCTACGCCGCCTGTGGCGGGTCCTCGGCCGCTCGCGGCGGGTCTTCACCTCCTCGTCGCCGCGGCCGATGCAACTTCGGCGCCGCCGCGGCCAGGGGCGCGGCGGTCGGCTGAAGCGCACGCGCGCCACGCGACGGGCGGGCGCCGACAAAGGCTTGCCAAGACGGGCGGCGGCGCCCGCTCACGGCGCCGCGTGCGCCTCGATGTACGCCTTCAGCCGCGCCACGTCCACCGGCATGACCTGGTAGCGCTGCGGCGCCGACTCGATGCCCTCGTAGCCCGGCGGCCGCTCCGGCTCGCGGCCGATCGCCTCGACGATCGTCTCGGCGAACTTGGCCGGCAGGGCCGTCTCCAGGCAGATCGTCGCCACGCCCGGCAGCGCATGTTCCCGAGCGACCTTCACGCCATCGGCGGTGTGCGGGTCGATCACCAGCCGGCAGCGCACGTAGAGGTCGCGGATGGTGGCCAGCCGATCGGCGTGCGTGCTGCGGCCGGAGACGAAGCCGGAGGCTGCCACCGCCGCCCAGTGCGGCGTGCCGGCGAGATCGAAACTGCCGCATTCGTCGAGCTGCCGCCACAGCGTGCGCACCGTCTCGCCGCTGCGGCCGACGATGTCGAACACGTAGCGCTCGAAGTTCGACGCCTTGGAGATGTCCATCGACGGGCTGCTGGTGGCGCGCGTTTCCGCCGCCGAGCGGACGCGGTAGCGGCCGCTGCGGAAGAACTCGTCGAGCACGTCGTTCTCGTTGCTGGCCACGATCAGCCGCGCGATCGGCAGGCCCATGTTCCTGGCAATCCAGCCGGCGAGCACGTTGCCGAAGTTGCCCGACGGCACGGCGAAGGCCACCGCCTCGTCGGCGCTGCGCGTGGCGGCGAAGTAGCCCTTGAAGTAGTAGACCACCTGCGCCACGACGCGCGCCCAGTTGATTGAGTTCACGGTGCCGATGCGCAGCCGGCGCTTGAACTCGATGTCGTTGGACACGGCCTTGACCAAGTCCTGGCAGTCGTCGAATACGCCCTCGACGGCGATGTTGAAGATATTGGCATCCGCCAGCGAGTACATCTGCGCCCGCTGGAAGGCGCTCATCCGCCCGAGCGGCGACAGCATGAAGACCTTGATCCCCGGCCGGCCGCGCATCGCGTATTCGGCCGCCGACCCAGTGTCGCCCGAGGTGGCGCCGAGGATATTCAGACGCTCGCCGGTGCGCGCCAGCGCGTACTCGAACAGCGCCCCGAGCAGCTGCATCGCCATGTCCTTGAAGGCGAGCGTCGGGCCGTTGGACAGTTCCAGCAGGGCGAGCCTGCCGGGCTCGAGCCAGCGCAGCGGCGCGATCTGCGCGCAGTCGCTGTCCGCGCGACCGTGGCCGTAGGTGGCGGCGGTGTAGGTCTGGCGGCACAGCCGCTCGATGTCCGCGGCCGGAATGTCGCCGATGAACCGGCGCAGGATCGCGGCGGCGAGGTCCGCATACGGCAGCACGCGCCAGGCGTCGAGTTCGGTCCGCGTGACCTTCGGGTACTCGGCCGGCAGATACAGCCCGCCATCGGGTGCCAGGCCGGACAGCAGGATGTCGAGGAAGGATGCTTCCGGCGCGAGGCCCCTCGTGCTGACGTACTTCACGGCTTGGCCTCGTAATGAACCGCGCCTTGCCAGATCCGGCCGGCCGCGGCGAGCCCCTCGCCGGCGCAGCCTGCGGGATTGCCTGCCCCAGCCTTCGCTTCGACGGCAGCCATCAGCCCAGCTCCTCCTGCCGCAGCCGGATCACCGGCGCGAGCACGGTCGGCAGTTGCTCGATGCGCCTGACCGCCGCGTCGACGTCGCGCTCCAGCGCATCGTGCGTGAGCATGACGATGTCGGTCTGGTTCTCGCCCTCGCTCGGCTCGCGCTGGAACATGGTGTCGATGCTGATGGCGCCGTCGGCGAGGATGCGGGTGATGTCCGCGAGCACGCCCGGCTGGTCGGCCACCCGCATGCGGAAGTAGTACGAAGTCACGGTCTCGCCGATCGGCAGCCACGGCACCTCGGCCATCGCCTCCGGCTGGAACGCCAGGTGCGGCACGTGGTTCT
>Ga0308414_1002409_pt1 | contig 12204 bp, 10 predicted proteins | sample HotsprSampleOS50_FD_205667 | JGI IMG/M metagenome (GOLD analysis project Ga0308414, IMG submission 205667) | Hot spring phototrophic mat microbial communities from Octopus Spring, Yellowstone National Park, Wyoming, United States - 20090730_OS50 ... | reverse complement strand
AACTCACCTCTACACTACAGGTATTTTGTTGAATTATCAGATGAAAAAAAACCAGCATCACTCTCTCTTCTTTCAGAAGAAGACTATGTGGTAAACAGGACAATAGAAATAAACAAGAATATAGATGATGCATTTGTTGTATCAAGTGGTAAAAACTTTGCAGCATTTAAAGGAGTAGGTTTCCCAGAAGATATTTCTAAGTTTTTTATGTTAGAAAACTATAAAGGTTATGCCTGGACAGCACACAACAGATTCCCTACAAATACTCCAGGATGGTGGGGAGGGGCACACCCTTTTACTCTCCTTGACTTCTCAATAGTACATAATGGAGAGTTATCTTCTTATGGAATAAATAAAAGATATGTAGAGATGTTTGGATATGAGTGTACAATGTTAACTGACACAGAAGTAGTCGCATACCTTGTTGACCTTCTTGTAAGAAAACACAGACTCCCTTTTAAAGTAGTATGTGATATTTTCAGTCCACCAACATGGGACTACATAAACAATATTGAAGACAAAGAAATAAAAGAATATCATAAAAAACTGAGAATAGTTTATGGGTCAGCACTATTAAACGGTCCTTTTGCTTTTATAATAGGATTTAATGGTGGACTTGTTGGACTATCAGACAGAATAAAACTAAGACCATTGGTTGTTGTGGAATCAGGTAATACAACTTATCTATCCAGTGAGGAGTCTTCAGTCCTTGAAGTCTGTAATAAGATAGACAGGGTATGGCACCCTAAAGCAGGGGAACCTGTCTTTGCATTCTACAATGACTATAAAGGAGAATAAAGTATGGGATTGTTAACTATAGATGCAGAAAATCTTTATTATAGAGACCTTAATGCAAAAATCAAAGAAGCAGTAAGAAAACAAAATATCAAAAAAATAATAATAAAAAATGCAAGGGGACAAAGGTTTATAGGTACAGGATTGCAAGAAAAGGATGTAGAGATAATAGTTGAGTCTGGAGTCCCAGGTAATGACCTTGCAATGTTTATGGATGGACCAACAATAAAAGTATTAAACAATGCTCAAGACGGTATTGGTAACACTATGAATAATGGGAAAGTATTTGTCCATGGTGATGCAGGAGATGTAATAGCATATGGTATGAGAAACGGCAAAATATTCATAAAAGGCAGTGCAGGATACAGAATAGGTATACATATGAAAGAGTATAAAGAAATGATACCAAGTATAGTAATAGGTGGAAAGACTGGAGACTTCCTTGGAGAATATATGGCTGGTGGGATAATTTTAGTACTAGGACTTACTAAAGATGAGAATCCAATAGTTGGAAGATACTGTGCTACAGGAATGCATGGTGGAGTAATATATTTAAGAACTGATAAAGTCCCAACATATCTTGGAAAAGAAGTAAAAGTTTTTGAATTAAATGAAGGTGATAAAGCAAAAGTAAAAGAATTGGTTGAAGAGTTTTGTTCAGAGTTTAAAGAATATAATTCTAATGATATATTAAATGGAAAGTTTATCAAGTTAATACCTGTATCGAAAAGACCTTATGGAAGACTTTATTCCCCTGGTAATCACTTTCCATTACCAGAAGAAAATTACTTTTCAAACAAAAAAGTTGATATAGAAAAATACTACTATTAGGAGTCTAAGCCTTGAAGTTTACTTTTTCACTAAAACCAGAAAATTTTATAATAGAAAGAGATGATGAAAGATGTATAAGGTGTGGTGCCTGTGTTCAGCAGTGTGCATACAATGCTCACTATTTTCTTGAAGAAAAGAACAAAGTATTGGGGATAAATCATAACTGCGTAGGTGATGGAAGATGTGTTGCAATATGCCCTACTAATGCTATAAGGATAAGACAGGCAGAAAATCCATATAGGCCAAATCATAACTGGTCAAAAGAAAAAATGATGGACCTTTATGAGCAAGCTGAGAATGGCACTGTACTATTGGTAGGTATGGGTGCTCCTACTCCACACCCAGTATATTGGGACAAAATAATATTAAATGCATCACAGGTAACCAACCCTTCTATAGACCCATTAAGAGAACCAATGGAAGTCAAAACATATATAGGTAGTAAACCAGATAAAATAGAAGTGGTTTTTGACAATAAAACGAAGAAACCTGATATAAAAACAAAGATTTCACCTCAACTTGAATTAGAGGTTCCTGTTATGTTTGCTGCTATGTCTTTCGGTGCAATAAGCTTAAACGCATGTAAGTCTCTTGCAAAAGCTGCATCTGAGATGGGTACATTTTGGAATACAGGAGAAGGTGGATTGCATAGAGACTTATATCAATATGGCAAAAACACAATAGTACAAGTTGCATCAGGAAGATTTGGGGTACACTTAGACTATTTAAATGCTGGTGCTGCTGTTGAGATAAAAATAGGTCAAGGGGCAAAGCCTGGTATAGGTGGACACTTGCCAGGGGAAAAAGTAAATCATGAAATATCTGTAACAAGGGCAATGCCAGAGGGGGCTGATGCAATATCACCTGCACCACACCACGACATATACTCTATAGAGGACCTAAGACAACTTATATACTCTATAAAAGAAGCTACTGACTATGAAAAACCAGTATTTGTAAAAATATCAGCAGTCCATAATGTTGCAGCAATAGCAAGTGGTATAGTAAGAGCAGGGGCTGATGCTGTTGTAATAGATGGTATAAGGGGTGGAACTGGTGCTGCTCCAAAGATAATTAGGGATAATGTAGGAATTCCAATAGAATTGGCTATAGCTGTGGTTGATGAAAGACTTAGAAAAGAAGGAATAAGAAATCAGGCTTCACTGATTGCAGCAGGTGGTTTCAGAAACAGTTCAGATGTAATAAAAGCAATAGCCTTAGGGGCTGATGCTGTATATATAGGAACTGCTGCATTAATGACACTAGGATGTCATGTCTGTGGAATGTGCTATAAAGGTATATGTAACTGGGGGATAGCAACACAGAGAGAAGACTTAACAAAAAGACTTAACCCAGAAATAGGTGCTGAAAGAGCAAAAAATCTTCTTAAAGCTTGGAAACACGAGATTCAAGAAATGCTTGGTGCAATGGGGATAAACTCAATAGAAAGCCTCAGAGGAAATAGACTAAACCTAAGGGCTGTTGATATACACGAACCATATTTATCTATACTAGGTATAAAACCCGCAGGAGCATAAAAAGATGAAAAAACTTTATTTTAGAGAAGAATGGTGTGTTGGATGTGGAAGGTGTGAAGTTGTTTGTGCTATAGAGCATTCAGAGAGTAAACACCCAATAATAGCATATTTTCATGAAAAAATAAGACAAACTCCAAGAATTGTTGTTGAAAGAAAGGGAAACATATCTTTTGCAAACACATGCAGACACTGTGAAGAACCAGACTGTGTAAATGCATGTATTGCTGGTGCTTTATATAAAGATGAAAGTGGAAAAGTATTATATGACCCAAATAAGTGTGTTGGATGTTATTCATGTATAATGGCATGCCCTTACGGAGCTATAATGAAAGACATAAACAGAAAAGAAAGAAAACAAATAGTTAAATGTGACTTATGTAATACAAGGAAAGAGGGGCCTGCTTGTGCTGAAGCATGCCCAAATAGAGCAATAATCTTTGAAGAGAAAGAGGGTTAAAAATGAGCTATGTTATAATAGGAAATGGACCTGCTGCTATTGCAGCTTGTGAAAGTATAAGGACAACTGATAAAGAAAAACAGATAATAATAATATCCAAAGAAGATAAATATGCATATGGAAGACCTCTAATAACCTATCAAATAGCAGGTATTGTAGAAAAAGAAAACATGTTTTTGAGAAAAAAAGAGTTTTATGAAAAAAACAATATAAAAGTTTTATTAGGAAAAGAGGCAACAGGCATAGACCCAAAAAATAAGATAGTAAAACTAGATGATGGGGCACAGATAAACTATGAAAAACTACTTATAGCAAGTGGTGGCACTCCTTTTATACCCCCTGTATATAAAGAATATATGGATAAAGAAAATATTACCACATTTATAAAATGGGAAGATATGGAAAAACTTGAAAAAATGCTACCAGAAATAAACAATGTTCTTATAGTCGGTGGCGGTTTAATAGGTATAAAAGCTGCTGAAGCCCTCGTAATGAAAAATAAAAAAGTTTTTATTGCTGAACTTTCAAAGAGGGTATTGTCTACAGTAATTGACAATAAGGGTGCATACTATTTCCATAAAGAATTAGAAAAAAACAATATATTTCTATTCTTAGAAAATACTGTTAAGTCTTTTAAAGTAAAAAAGAATAGAATAGAAAAAGCTGTACTCCAGAGTGGTGAAGTATTAGATATAGATGCTGTAATAATGGCAATAGGCGTAAAACCTGAGATATCTTTTATCAAAGGTACTAACATAAACACGAATGTAGGTATATTGGTAGATGATAGTATGAAAACAAGTGTTGATGACATATATGCAGCAGGTGATGTTGCTGAATCTTATGACCTTGTGTATGGCTCAAAGAGAATAGGTCCTATATGGGTATCAGCATCAGAGCAGGGAAGAATTGCTGGATACAACATGGCTGGCAAAAAAGCAAGCTACAGAGGAAGACTAATAATGAACTCAATATCTTTCTTAAAAACAAGTCTTATATCATACGGTATAATAAATACAGATATAGAGTATGAGAAAATAAATGTATTTGAATATGAAAGACCAGACCTTAATATATACAGGAGACTAAACGTTGTTGATAATAGACTTATCGGTGCTATATTTGTAAACTCAATATATAGAAAAGGCATAATAACAAGATTCATTATAGAAAAACTACCTTTTGATAAGTATAAAGACATTTTATTAAGCCCAAACATAGGATTCATAGAGTTTGAAAAAGAATACAGAAATAGAGAAATAAACTCTGTAAAAGGTTATAGTAAGACAAAAACAAACTTAGAAAACACTGTTTGATTGTATTAATTACTTATGTAACTTAGAGAGTTGAAAGTTAAAACTATCTGATTTTTTAATATGAGCAGTTTTTAACTTTGTGACCTATAGTGTATAACCACTTATTTTGATTTTTTGTGTTTTATGTGGTTTTTAAAGTATTTAATCGTAGTGTTGATGAATTTTTAATGTGTTAAAGTTTATTTACTCTCCCAGTATATATAAATTAAAACTTAGATTATATCATTTGGTGTTTACTTGCTTAATATAAGCCATTTTAATAAAAACTAATTTTTTCTATAAAAGATTGTAAGCCTTATTAAAAAAAACCAGATTATCTTAGTAATTTTAATTTTAATCTTTTAAATATTTAAATGTTTAGATACAATTTTTACTAAATGTGGCTGAATTTAAACAATCAACTATCATTTTTCATTTACTAACTGTCATTCTCTATATCTTTTATTTCCAAGTATTTATAGAGATTCTTCCAAACTAAGTATTAAAGAACTTTTTTAAAATATAAAATTTTAACTTTAAAATTTTACTTTTTATATAAAGAAAACACTTGTTTTACAATATCAATGGGTATATTTGTTTCTTTTGAAACATCCTCTGGCTTTTTATTTAAAATATTCTCAATACTTCCATATTTTTTATATAATTCCTTAACCCTTTTCTTACCTATACCTTTAATGCTTTCAAGCAAGCTATATTTTAACCTTTTACTTCTTATCTTGTCATGCAAAACATTTGCAAATCTATGAGCTTCATCTCTTATACTTGTTATTAACTTAAGAGAAGATATTGGAAGTTTAATAATATCTTTCTTTGTGTATATACTCTCCTCTCTTTTAGCAATAGAGATAATATCTATCTGTATAAAGAAAAAGTTTAAAATCTCCAATGCAGCGTTCAACTGACCCTTCCCACCATCTATTATCATAAGATCAGGTAAATCCCTTTTTGAACCTATTCTCTTTAACATTAATATCTTAATCATCTCATAGTCATCAGGTGAAGAATAGTCACCCAGATTATAAGCCCTATAATTAGACTTATCTGGTTTATCAAGATAAAATCTTACAGAAGAACCAACTGCCCACCTTCCCTCTATGGTAGCAATGTCAAAACACTCAATTGTCAAAGGGTCCTTAGATAGTTTTAAAGTCTCTTTAAGTTTATAATTCTTTATTTTATTAGACTCTATAATAAACTGATGTTTTGCATTTTTATCAGCAATCTCTACTAACTTTAAAGACTTTTTAGGTTTAACAATCTTAACAACTCTTTTATGATAAGAAGATAAAAACTTCTGAACAGTCTTACTTATTTCAAATCTGCTCATAATAATACCAGCTGGAGAATTTTCTATATAATACCTTGAAATAAACTGGGACACAATATCATTATCAGGCAGGTCTATACCTTTCACCTTAATAATATTTTTACTTGCAATATACCCTTCTCTAAAAGATAAAACAGAAATATAAAAGGTATCACCACTATTAAACATCCCTATAACATCTATGTCTTTCTTAAGCCTAAAATAAACTATAGTTTTTGACTTTATCTTCTCTATAAATCTTATTAGGTCTCTAATCCTTGCTGCCTTCTCAAACTCCAATTTTTGAGCATGCTCTAACATTTTCTCATTCAATTCTTGTAATACATTTTTCCTATTGCCAAGTATTAAAGACTTAAACTTCTGAAGTCTTTCAAGATAAATAGATTCATCTATGCTTAATGTACAATAACCAGGACACTTTCCTATATGATAGTATAAACACACTTTTTTTGGTTTATCCCCTATCTTGGTCTTACAAACTCTAAGAGAAAAAAAGTCGACAGCAATTTTCAAAAAAGAGTTTAAGGTCTCAATATCAGTAAAAGGGCCATAATAGATTACACCTTTTCTGTGATTCTCTCTTGTTTTATAGACTCGAGGAAATGAAAGGTTATAATCAATAGCAAGATAAGGATAGGTCTTATTATCTCTTAACTGAATGTTAAACTTTGGCTTATATTTTTTTATAAGTTTGTCTTCAAGTATTAAGGCATCAACTTCTGAACCAGTGATTATAAAATCAATATTATCTACTGTCTTAGACAAAAGTTCTGTTTTAAGGTCATGTTTTTTTAAAAAATATGAAGAAACCCTTTTTTTTATGTTTTTAGCTTTTCCAACATATATTATCCTACCTTCTTCTTTAAATATATAAACACCTGGTTCATTAGGTAGGGTTGAAAGAAAGTGCCTATCTATCTTAAAAGCCATACTATCGTGGCTCCAGTACCACCATTCTCGGGCCTTTCATAAGAAAAGTCTTTTATAAACTTCTCTTTTTTTCTATACTCTTCAAGCCAACCTCTTATCCCATCCCTCAAGACAGGACTACTATGTTTCCCTTTACCATGTATTATCCTTACCCTATCACAACTTTGTATATTTTCAAGTATAAAAGTCTTGACTCTTTTTATAGCATCACATAGTCTTAAACCATGAAGGTCAATCTCAGGAATTGTATCAACTCTGTTTTTATCTTTTTGTATTCTATTTTGAATTATAAACTCTTCTTTTGAACTTAAATAAGAGAAAAACTTGTCTTTATTTTCTTCTAACCATTTATCAATCTCATTCATTTTTACTCTCTTTTTCAAAGACTATCTTAACAAATACCCTCTTTATTGGATTTTCTCTTATAAGAGAAAGTCCTTCAACCCCTGAGTCCCATTTTTTACCATTATAATAATCAAAAAAAATAGAATAAAGTACAGTTTTTCCATAAGTCGTATTAACCTTTATTTTGTTAATCTCTTTTATATTCTGTTTGTATTCAAATACTATGTTATTATAATCTACTATCTTATACTTAGTAGGATAAAAAATATAACTTCCTTTTTCTTTATCATATAGTGTGCCTTTCCACTCAGTTATCCATATCTCTTTTATATCCTTTAAAGTAATATCTTTATAAAAAACAAACCCCTCTTTTTCTGTTTTTACCTTAATCTTAAACTCTTTTATATCAGCATTGCCTTTTATCTTGAATGAAGATAAATATACATCAATAATGACTGGGAAATTATATTTTTCATTTTCTTCAACATCTAATTGAGTCTTAACTTCTGGTTCCTTTGGAAGGGTGATAGTATAAGATAAAAGAGAAACAAAAAAGAACAAAAAAACAAAAACTTTTTTCATTCTTTTTTCTTAAGGATTAGCCTCTAAAGCCTTTATAAGTGAATCAGTAAGGTCAAGGTCAGGGTCTGCAATGAGAACATATTTACTATCTATAACAAGATTATAACCCTGCTCTTGTGCTACCTTCTTTAAAACCTCCAGTGCTTTTTCATATAAAGGCTTTAACATACTTGCCTCTTTATTTTTAATATCAGAATTAGCATTCTTTGTGAAAATCTCAAGTTCTTGTCTCTTGTTCTCTATGGTAGTAAGATAATCTCTAAGCTGATTCTCTCTCAAGTCTTTTGACTTAACCTCAAGTTCTTTTTCAATTCTCTTTATCTCATCTTCCATACCTTTTTTCTTTGCCTCATAAGAATCTTTTAAACTCTGAAGATATTGTATTGCCTGTTTCCCTTTAGAATAAGTATTCATAACCTTTTGTATATCAACATAGCCTATTTGGATTATCTTAGCTTCTCTTGCAAAAACCTGAAAAGAAAATATTAATGCCCAAATAATTATTAATTTTTTCATCAATCAACCCCTCCATCAAGGCCCTTTGAAGCCTTTATTATTTCATCATTTACAATTCTATTAAAGTCCATGTATCTATCCATATACAAAATAACTTCAGGATCATATTGAATTATAAATCCAAAACCCAATTTGACTTTTGTAGTAATAATAAATTTAACCATTTTTTTCTTAACATCAATAAATAAAGGAGTCTTTGACAGTGAGTTTTTAAGGTTTATTTCCTCTTGTTCAATGTTAAAGATCTTATTATTTGACAGCAATAAATATGTCTCATGATACACACGTTCCATTATATTCGAATTATTGAGAAACTCACCACTCTCATTAAACTTTACTGAGACCTTAATAAAATTTTTAAATAAAATTTTATCCTTTAACTTATCATTAAATCCAGATATAATATCCTTTAGTTCCGGAAAGTTATCAGAAAGTTTTTCAAAGTCAAGCACACCAGGTTTAAGAACTATCTTAGCATCAACCGTATTAAAAACTAAAAAAATAAGAAAACAAATAATCCTTTTCATAGCCCTACCCAAAGTCTAGAAAAATCCAGCAATTGAAAGCAGGAAGTTAAGGCTACTTACGCTTCTTAAAGCACCATCTCTCCACTCCCTCCTCTCAGCAAAGTAAAGCCTTATAGGGAAAACTGGTAACTCTATTTTTATACCAAAACCATCACTGTATTTATAATCTTTTAAGTTAGTAGGTAAAGAAAAAGTGTTTTGTGAGACATTGCCTGCGTCAAAGAAAAAAGCCCACCATAAAAGTCTTTCGGTTCCTGGAATAGGTATTCTTATCTCACTTCCAAAACTTACTTTTCCAAAACCTCTTAAATTATCTTCATATACATAATCACCCCAACCCCTTAACTCTCTTATACCATCAAAGCTGAGTTTGTTTTCACTATAAGTCTGGGCTCTATTTCTTCCTGGTAAAGGGCCTATTGTCTCCAATCCCAAGTGATTAGCCCAAACTATGTTAAACTTAGCCCTTTTTATACTAAACACTGTAACATATCCTGATAGGTCAAGCCCTAAGTTAGTATATTTATTATAACCACCTTGTAGCCCATAAAAACTTATATTAGGTGCAAAAACAAATCCCTTTGTTGGAACCAAATTATCATCAGTTGTGTCATAACCTATTGAAAAACTTGTCTTGGTAACTACTGAATAGTTTCCATCTTTAAGGTTTGTTTTAAGCCTGTATTCATCACTCTCATATAAGTTATCAACTGTTATGTATTTAGGGTTATAATATTTTGCAAAAGCAACTGACTGTCCTATACCAACACCCCAATACTCAGATATAGAATAACCAAAGCCAAGAGAAAAACCAATTGTTTTTTTATCTATATACCTTTCTGTTGAGATATCATCGAGTGTATTAGGCCATTCAGGTGAAGAAATTTCACCACTATATGAAGGATTTCCTGCTCCATCAGTTGTTATAAAACTGCCATCCCTATCTACGTCATAATAGTAATTATAATCACTATTATTCTCTTGTACAAGATAGTACTTGCCGTCTTCCTTTAATATAATCTTATCAGCATATCCATCTTTGTTTCTGTCATATTTAGGCACAAAAAACAACCTTCCCCAAGAATAAGAGACTGAAAATTTATAACTTATAGGCAAATATCCTATCCATCCTGAACCAAAACTTGTTGTTATAGACCTTGAGTTTTTACCAATATCACCCCTTAGAGAAACATTATAACCACTACCAAAGAGGTTCATCTCTGAAATCTGAGCAAATCCTGAAAGACCACTTAGTGTACTGTATCCACCACCTAATGTGAAAATACCCGTCTTAGCCTCTTCAACCTTCCATATAATATCTATCAACCCTTCTTCGGATCCTATCTTTGGTTCAAACTCTACATTTTTAAAATACTGAGTTTTCATTAACCTTTCTTGAGACCTTCTTATAGCAGAAAAGTCATACACCTGGCCCTCTTTTATCCTAAGTTCCCTGTCTATTACCATGCCCTTTGTCTTTGTATTGCCAACTATATACATATTTTCTATATGCACCTTATCACCTTCATAAATGTCAAGAGTATAGAATATAGTATCTCTTTTTGTGTCTTTGTCTTCAATCGGTGTGATTTTACAATAAAAAAAGCCATCACTCTGATAATCAATATACGTATTTCTTAAAAAGTCCTCAAACTTATCATATAGGAAAACATCTCCCCTATCAAGAGAAAGATTATCCCTTATCTCTTTTTCAGACATTCTCTTATTGCCGGTTATATCTATTCCTGAGAATAAGTATTTATTACCTTCAAAAACATTAATAGTTATGTAAAAACCCATTTTGCTGTCATCATCAGTAAAGATTACTTTTTTATTTATTTTTATATCTCTTATTGAATTTAAATAGTTTGCCAAAATATCATCTATGTTAATAAAGAATAGCAAATTGTTTAGAACATAATTTTTGTCAGTATTAAAGTCTTCAATATCATCAGGGTCAATTTTAGATATATTTTTCTGGAAGAAATCATTTAAAAAGTCAAGTGACTCTTTAAACTTTTTCTCTTTCAATAATGGCAACAATTGACTTAAAACTTCTTTCTCTTTTTCTTTATCAAGATAATTTCTTATTAAACTCCTTAAATTCTTTACAAAAAATGAATAACTTATATAGACATCAAGATTAATTTCATTTATCTTAAAATCAACAAATCCATCTTTTTCAGCTTCTTTTCTAATCCTCTCTATATCTTTTTCAAACTCTTCTCTAACAAGATTATATGTCTTTATATTAAAAGCCCAAGGTTCTTTTAAACTATCTAAGACTGCCCTAAACCTATCTGTCTTCATAAAAATATTGCCAGAAAAATCAACTTTCTTTATTACTAACTCTTTACCCTCTGTTACCTTAACATTAAGCCTTATCGTATTTTTATCCTTATCAATAAAATCTGTTGAAATAACAACTCTGGTGCCTAAATAACCTTTTTTTAGATATTCTTCCTCAATCTTTTTTACATCCTCTTTAACAAGATATTTGTTGTAAAAAGATGATTCTTTGTTTTGAAGAAAGTCTTTTATTTTATCAGTCTTAAACTCTTTATTACCATCAATAGAAATTTCTTTAATAAAAGGTCTTTCAAAGATAATGTATTTTAAAGTTAAAGTATTATCCTCATTAACACTTATATCCAAAATAACATCATCAAAATAACCTAATTCGAATAAGTTTTTTATATCATTCTCAGCCATTTCCTGATCAAAATCCGAACCTTCATTAAGGAATAAAGACATTTTAAGCCTTTTTTCTTCAGAGTTTTTAAGATTTTCAAAAATAACTTTTTTTATCTTTTTTCCATCATAATCAAAAGAAAACAGATTGCTGAAAGATAGAAGAATTATAGTTATTTTCAAAATTTTAGTTAAAATTTTAATATTAAAATTTTTTATCACAAATAATTCCTTTTTTTCTTTTATAATTTTAGCATATAAAATATAATTATATTATATTTTTATTTGTTTAATTTATTTAATTTTAATCTTTTAAAGAGGTCTTAATATGAACAAAAAAATAGAAATA
>Ga0308414_1002407_pt1 | contig 12207 bp, 11 predicted proteins | sample HotsprSampleOS50_FD_205667 | JGI IMG/M metagenome (GOLD analysis project Ga0308414, IMG submission 205667) | Hot spring phototrophic mat microbial communities from Octopus Spring, Yellowstone National Park, Wyoming, United States - 20090730_OS50 ... | reverse complement strand
GCCCTCGAAGCTGTATTCTGCGCTGGCGATCTCGCGCCCGCGCGCGCCCAGGCGGCGGCGCAGGTCGCTGTCCTCGATTAAACGGCGCAGCGCGGCGGCCAGAGCGTCCGCATTGCGCGGCGGGACAAGCAGGCCGTTTTCGCCGTCGCGCACGATGTCCCTGCTGCCGGAGACATCCGCCGCCACAACAGCGCGCCCGCACGCCCCGGCCTCGATCAGCACACGCGGAATCCCCTCGCGGTACGACGGCAGGCAGACCACGTGCGCCGCGGCGTAGACCTGCGGCATGTCGCTGCGCCGCCCCCAAAGCTCAACCACGCCCTCTGCTTCCCAGGCGGCCAGCGTCTCTGCTGGCACATTGACTGGATTGCCCGCTTCGCCGTAGCCGACGATGGCAAAGCGCGCCTGCACGCCGGCCGCGCGCAGCCGCCGCGCCGCCTCCACGAACTCGCCGATCCCTTTCAGCCACAGCAGCCGCCCGACAAACAGCACTACCGGCGGGCCGTCAGGCTCTGGCTGGGGCTGGAACTCGGCCATGTCCACACCTGACCCTTTGATGAGGACGGCACGCTCCCGCGGCAGCAGCCGGTATTCAACGAATTGCGCCAGGTCGTCCGGGTTCTGGAAGATCGTCAGGCTGTTGGGATGGCCGAAGGCCAGCCGGTAAGCGGCGCTGGAACCGGCTCGCAGCAGCGCAGCTTTCGCGCCCTGTTCGGTGAACACATAGCCCAGGCCGGTGATGGCGTTGACCACTGCCGGCACACGTGCCAATCGCGCCGCTGCGCCGCCGTAGATAATCGCTTTAATCGTCACCTGGTGCACGATGTCGGGTTTCAGGCGGCGGTAAAGCGTGTAGATGGCGCGGGCGGCGGCCAGCTCCTGCGTCGGGTTCGTGCCGTGCTGGCGCAGCGGCAGCGGGTGGAACGGCAGCCCAGCCGCGCGGATCGTCTCGACATTAGGAGCGTCATCGCCAGCAGTGGCAACGTGCACCTCATAGCCAGCGTCACGGGCGGCCAGCGCCAGCGGCAGCCGGTGCGACACAAAGAAACGCGGAATGTTGACTAGGTACAGCAGGCGTGTCATAGGCGCTCGGCTGGCGGCAAGCCCAGGTGATCGAGCAGCCGCGCCCAGGCGGCGGCTGTGCCAGCGGCGGCCTCGTCCAGCGGCAGCTCCTCGCCGCGCTCGGCTGCTTTCAGGCCGGTCTCCAGCGCGCTCATGCCGCGCAGCACCTCGAACATCAGGCGCAGAGCGCGCAGCCCGCCGAAGCGCCGTTCGCAGAACTGCCACGCCCACCACGTTAGCGCCAGCGTGAGCAGCGTGGTTGAGATGAACGTGAGCGTGTTCAGGCCCTCGTCGCCAAACTGGGCGGCGAAGTACGTGCGCAGCGCGCTGCTGGCCGCCCCAGCCAGCACGAACACGGCGAACGGCGGCACGACCGTCATAACGATGCGCCGCAGGATAGGGCCGTTGGCGCGGCGCGCATCGGCTGCGACAGCGTCGAACACCGCGCGAGCACGGGCGTAGTGAACGTTGCTCACAGCGTCTTGCTCCGGCGCTGCAGCAGCTCTTTGTAGAGCGCCACGGTCTGGCTCACCATGCGCTCGGCGCTGAAGTGGGTTTCCAAGCGGTCCTCGGCCAGCAGGCCCATATGGCGGCGCAGCACGTAATCGCCCAGCAGCAGCGCCAGCGCCGCCGCCAGCGCGTCCGCATCGCGGGGCGGAACCAGCAGGCCGGTTTCGCCGTCGGTCACGATCTCCGGGATGGCACTCACGTGGCTGGCGATTACTGGCACACGGCGGCTCATCGCCTCCAAAATAACCAGGCCAAACCCTTCCCACAGGCTTGGCATCAGCAGCACGTCAAAGCCAGCCAGCAGACGCGGCACGTCATCGCGCCAGCCCAGGAAACGCACGCGGTTGGCCACGCCGCAGGCGCGCGCTTCGGCCTCCAGCGCCGCGCGCAGCGGCCCATCGCCGGCGATCACCAGCCGGGCCGCTGCTAAGCGATCGCGCAGGCTGGCGAAGGCGCGGATGCCGTACTGCACGCCCTTCTGCTCCACCAGGCGGCAGGCCATTCCCACCAGCAGCTCATCCGGCGCGGCTTCCAGCTCGGCGCGGACGCTGTCGCGCAGGGCAGCCAAGTCTGCCGGCTGCAGGCGCTCCAGCGCAATGCCGTAGGGGATCGTGCGCATTTTCGCCGGCGGCGCGCCTTCTATTTCAACAGCAAAGCGCCGAACCGACTCCGAGATGGCAATTCCGGCGTCTACGCCGGCCCACAGCGCCCGGTTGAGCTGGCGGAAACCGCCGCGCCGCCGGAAGGCGTTGTCGTTATGCCGGCTGGTGACAACCACTGGCACGCCAGCCAGCCGCGCCGCTGGGATGCCGTATACGTCGGCATGAAGCAGATGTGTGTGCACAACGCAGGGGCGCATCATGCGCAGCGTCCGGCGCAGACGGGGGAGCAGCGTCGGGTCGGCGTCTGCCTGGATGACGAGCGCGTGCGTGGGAATGCCCTCAGCCGCAGCGGCATCGCGAAATGCCTGCACTGGGTTGCCCGGCTCAACCAGCATCACGACGTGCGCCTGCAAGCCGCGCGCGCGCAGGCCAGCCGCCAGCAGCAGCAGGTGCTTCTCTGCGCCGGCGACGCCCGTCATTTTCATGACGTGGACAATCGTCATGCGACGTCAGCTCCTGGCCTGATACCAGGCCAGCGTGCGCGCCAGGCCGGTGTCGAAGTCCACCGGCGGCGTGTAGCCCAGCAGCGCGCGGGCGCGCTCAACGGCAGCGCGCGAGTGGCGCACATCGCCGGGGCGCGGCGCGTCGTGCACTGGCGGGAAGGACGTCCCCAGCAGCGCGTTGAGCTTGTCCACCAGCTCCAGCAGCGTCACGCGCTGACCAGTTGCCAGGTTAAGGACGTGGCCGGCGGCAGCAGGCGCTTTGGCGGCCAGCAGGTTGCCTTCAACGACGTTGTCAACGTAGGTGAAATCGCGCGACTGGTGGCCATCGCCGTAGATAACCGGCGGCTGGCCGTTCAGCATGGCGGTGATGAACAGCGGGATCACGGCGGCGTAGCGCGAGGTAGGGTCCTGGCGCGGGCCAAATACGTTGAAATAGCGCAGCACGACCGTCTCCAGGCCATAGACCGTTGTGAACACACGGCAGTAGTACTCACCGGTCAGCTTGGCCACAGCGTAGGGTGACAGGGGATTGGGCGGCATGGACTCGCTCTTGTAGTCCCCTTCGATGTCGCCGTAGGCTGAGGACGACGCCGCATACACTACGCGCCTCACTCCGGCGGCGCGCGCGGCTTGCAGCACGATCAGCGTGCCGGTGGCGTTGTAGTCGTGGGTGGTGAGGGGGTCGTCAATGCTGCGCGGCACCGACGGCAGCGCCGCCTGGTGCAGCACGTAGTCCGCGCCAGCAAAGGCTTCGTCGAGCGCGCCTCGGTTCGTGACGCTGGCCTCGTAGAACGCGAAGCCGTCCAGATGCGCCAGGTTTTCCCGGCGGCCTGTTGAGAGATTGTCCACCACGCGCACCGTGTGGCCGTCGCGCAGCAGCCGCTCCACCAGGTGCGAGCCGATGAACCCCGCGCCGCCGGTCACAACGTATACTTCAGGCACAGCCTGTCCCCCACAAGTCAGCGCGATGGCCCGGGCAACGACGGGTCAGCCGTCGTCCAAGCCGGCTGCTGGAAGCGCCGCCGCATCCAAATCATCAAGATGAACAAGGCCGCCAGCAGCAGCAGGCCGAACACACCCAGCCGCAGCGCGACCTCTGGCGGCGCGGCGCTTACAAAAAAGCCGAGCGCGCCGAACAGGGCGCAGGCCAGCCCCAACACGAACAGCGTCTGCCGTTGGCTGAAGCCCGCGCTGAGCAGCCGGTGCGATGTGTGATCCTTGCCAGCCTGCGCTGGCGACCGCCCTTCAAGCAGGCGCGTCAGCACAACCAGGTTGAGATCGAACAGGGGCAGCGCCAGCACCAGCACCGGGCTTAGCCAATAGACGCTGAGCGGCTGCTCGAACTGAATCTTGAGCGCCAGCACCCCTAGGATGAAGCCCAGCGGCAGCGCGCCCATATCCCCCATGAACGTGCTGGACGGGTTGAAATTGTACACTAGAAAGCCGAGCGCGCTCCCCAGCAGCGCGGCAGCCAGGCTGCTAACCAGGCTGAGGCCCTGCGAGATGGCGATGATGAGAAAGAAGAAGGCAGCAACCGCGCTGAAACCGGCAGTCAGGCCATCCATGTTGTCCATGAAGTTGGCAGCGTTGGTGAGGGCTACCACCCACAGCACTGTGAGCGCCGCGTCGGGCAGCAGCAATCCGGTGAGGTTCATGCGGATGCCGAAGACCACCAGGCCCAAGGCGGTCAGCGCCTGCACCCCCAGCCGCAGACGGGCGCTGAGGCCGTAGCGGTCGTCGAGCAGGCCCACCAGCGCCAGCGCCGCCGCCCCAGCCAGCACCGCGCCCAGCTCGCGCAGGTGGCGCGGCGGGCTGAACAGCAGCACCGCCAGGGCCAGCGCCACGTAGATCGCCAGACCGCCCATGAGCGGCTTGTGATCCAGGTGAATCTTGCGCTGGTTGGGCTTGTCTACTACGCCGAAGCGCATGGCGATCTGGCGCGACAGCGGGGTGAGACCCAGCGCCATTGCAAAACCGACCGCCAGAATCGGCACGAACTGCATGACTTCGGGCATGGGTACCTCGCTGCTGCCATCGGCGCAGGCAGTATAGCGCCAAACCAGAGCCGAGTCTATATCGGCGCGAGCGTGGAGCGGGCCGCTACCAGCCAGCCTCGTCGGGGAACAGAGGCGTAAATGTGACGGCCCGGCGCGGTTCGGCCATCATATTCGCCACCGTGTCGCGCCAGGTCTGATAGTGTGCGGTTTCCTTGTGGGCAGCAGGCGCTTCCGGCGTGCGATAGACCTCCACCAGCACGAAGCGGGTCGGGTCGTCCTGCTGCTGGATCACATCGAACCGGGCAACGCCCGGCTCCTGGATGCTGTGCCGGGCGTTGGTCAGCGTCGCCTCGATGAACGCCTCGACGTGTTCCGGCAGGACGTGAACGTGAACGTGTACAACGTGCATGTGCGTCTCCCTGGAATTTAACCGAATAGTGTCTGACGGCAGCCGCTGCCCTCACAGCACGACTGGGCTGGCCGTGCGCGCCAGGTAGCGACCAGCGCCGCGCTCCCCCAGCCAGCGGTCACCATCCACGACCTTCCTGCCGCGCAGGTAGACCTGCACCGGCCCGCCCTGCACTGTCATGCCTTCATAACAGTTGTAATCTACGCGCATGTGGTGGCTGGCAGCGCTGATCGTGCGCGTCTGATGGGGGTCCCACAGGACAATGTCAGCGTCGGAGCCGGGCTGCAGCGCGCCTTTGCGCGGGTACAAGCCGAAAATGCGCGCGGGGTTGGCGCTGTGGAGTTCGACAAAACGCTCCGGTGTGATGCGCCCGCCGTTGACGCCGCTGTGCCACATCACCAGCAGGCGATCTTCAATGCCGGGCAGGCCGTTGGGCATCAGCGAAAAGTCGCCGCGCCCCAGCTCCTTGCCAGGCCGGCGGTAGGTTGGGTCCTGCGCCTCGTACTCTGGCCATTGGTGATCGTCGTGCGCAGCAGCCCACTCGCGCCATGGGCCAACGCCGCCGGCCAGCCAGAAGGGGCAGTGATCGGTGCTTACCACCTGGAGCGCGCCGTCAGCGACAGCGTCCCACAGCACGTCGTGGTCGCGCCGTGTGCGCACCGGCGGTGAACAGACGTACTTCGCGCCCTGAAAATCCGGCTGGGCGAGGTGGTCGTCCACAGTCAGGTGGAAGTACTGCACGCACGACTCGCCCATCACGGGGTAGCCCAGCGCGCGCGCGCGCCGCAGCGCCTCCACAGCCGGCGCGCACGTCACGTGAACGACGTACAGCGGGCAGCCAGTCAGGCCGGCCATCATCGCGGCGCGGTTGGTGGCCTCGCCCTCGATCTCCGGCGGGCGCGAAGCAGCGTGATAGACTGGCTCGGTCTTGCCAGCGGCCAGCAGCTCGTGGCGCAGCAGGTGCTCAACATCGCCGTTCTCGCAGTGCACCATCACCAGCATGTCATGCTGGCGGGCGGCACGCAGCGTCTTAAACAGCGCTGTGTCGTCTACCATGATGCGGCCCTTGTAGGCCATCAGCACTTTGAGCGAGGTGATGCCCGCCGCGCGCACTGCCGGTATTTCGGCTAGCACGTCGTCGCGGGCGTCGGTGATGGTCATATGAAAGCCGTAGTCAATGACGGCGCGCGCGGCCTTGCGCTGCCACAGCGCCAAAGCTTCGGCCAACGTGCCGCCGCGCGGCTGGACAGCGAAATCGAGCACGGTTGTAGTGCCGCCAAAAGCCGCCGCCCGCCCGCCGGTTTCAAAGTCGTCGTTGCTGGCTGTGCCGGTCAGCGGCATGTCTAGGTGCGTGTGCACGTCAACACCGCCGGGCATGACGTACAGGCCGCTGCAATCCACTACGTCGTGGCCGGCGCTGGCGATGCTGCCGCCCGCCGCAGCGACACGCTCGCCCTCCACCAGCAGATCGCCCTGAAGAGCTTGGCCGCTGCCCAGCAGTATCCCGCCCCTGAACAGCGTGCCCATGCTACGAACCGGCCTCGTCTGTGGCCTCTGACTCAGCTGTGGCCTCCGTTTCGGCTGCTGGAGCTTCCTCAGGCGGCGCAGCTTCATCAGCGGCGGGCGTCTCAACTACCTCCGCAGTGGACGCTTCAATGGCGAACACGTCCACGGTCACTGTCTGGTTGAGCACAACAATCACCACAGCCGCGGTAAGGACAATCAGGATGATAATGTCCAGCCGTATCGCTTTGAGCATAGGGGTTTCCTTCGCATGTGCTGCCGGTCTTCACAAGCGCTATTGTACCGCAGTTGGCAGCGCGCGACGCGTCAGAGGGCGGAAAGCGGCCTTATCGGCTTCGGGTTATAATCACCGTGCGCTGTGTCCGCAGCTCAGGAGCCGCCGCCGTGAGTTTTCTCAACCGCCTGTTCCAACGCAAGCCCGATGTCAGCGCCGCTGCGCCGCCCGCCGACTCTCCGCCTGCGCCGCAGCCGCAATCCGGCGGCACATCGGCAGGGCGCATCTCGCACGCGCTGGTGCTGCCAGATCAGGATTTCCTGGCGTGGTACGCTGCTGCCCAGCCCTACGAAAAGGCGTTTGAGCGCGTCACGATTGTGCGTTCGCCGCGCGGCAATGACCTCAACCGCTTCTACGCTGTTAGCGCTGTTGAGGCTCCCAATGTCTGGCTGAACGACAGCGCCCTGGGCCATATCCGGCGCGTGTACCCGAGCGTTGTGCGCGTGGACACACTGCGCGCCAGCACGCCGGACCAACTGCGCCAGCTCCTGCAGGCGCGCATCGCGGCCAACGATCGCTTCGGCGAGCGGGTTCAGAGCGGCCACATCAACGACCGCTTTGTGCTGCACTGGCCCACCGACGCCGTCCCGGCGCGCATCGTGCGCGGCTTCGACGCTGCGCTGGAAAGCGGGCGCAAAAACGAGGGCTTGGACCTGTTCGCACCCCCCGGCACAATTGTGCGCGCGGCCGCAGCCGGCACGGTGGCCGCGACAGCGCGCCAGCCCACGCCCGCCCTCGGCTACGGCCCGTATGTGCAGATCAGCTCCCCTGACGGGGCAGGCGGCAGCTATGTGGTGTGGTACGTCGGGTTGGACGAGATTCGCGTTAGCAGCGGCCAGCAGATCGCTGTGGGTACAGTGCTGGGCACATCTGGCCAGCCCACAGTCAAGCTGGTGGTGCAGCAGCCGGGCAGGGGATTGAAAGGGTACCCGCTGCCCGACGTCGTGGATCCGACGCGCATGGTGTTCTGGATGGGGCTGCGCCTGCAGCCCACCGGCAACGGCCTGCGCGTGCGCGAGCGGCCCGGCACAGCGTACAAAGTTTTGCAGACTGTCAACATGGGCGACGCGCTCGAAACGCTAGAGATACATGGGCGCACGCTGCTCAAGGTGGGCCAGCCTAATGAGTGGCTTAACGTGCGCACGCCGATGGGCGTCTCGGGTTATGCCGCCGCCTGGTTCCTCACCGCCACCTCGCTCGACGCGCTGCAGGCGGCTGTCACCGGCGTGAACCTGGATTACACACACGCCCTGGGCCGCCCCGCGCCCGAACGGCTGGGCCGCTTGGGCTGGGTGCGCTTCACATACAATGTGTCTTACGACCCGTCAAACGGCACGTTCGGCAATACCAATCTGGCGGCCGCTTACAACCGTTTGCGGCCCTTCATCGAGAAATACGCTCGCGCCGGCCTGAAGGTCGTGTTGGTGCTCACGCACCAGACCTACGGCGAGGGCCAGGGGTACGTGTGGCCGCAGATGACTGAAAGCCGCTGGCGCCAACTGACCGCTCGTTTTGCTGAGATGGCCGGGGTTATTGCCCGGCAGTACGCCGGCAGCGGGCTGGTGGCCGCCTATCAGGTGTGGAACGAGCAGGACGCCCCGGCTGAGTCCCACACCTCGGTGGCGATGCCCGCCGGCACATACGCCTATCTGCTGGGCGAGACCATCCGCGCCATTCGCGCCGCCGACTCACTCACGCCGATCATCACCGGCGGCCACACCGGCGGCCCATCCAACGGCGCGGCTTACGCGCGCCAGACGCTCGCCGCCATGGCGCCCGGTTTGCGCCCGGATGGTATCGCCTGCCACCCTTACGGGCGCGGCGCGCGCCCAGGCCCGCCTTACGCGCCGTTCGGCCACATAGACGACGAGGTGCAGGCCTTTCTCAACGTGCTGCCGGGCCGGCGATTGTGGATCACTGAGTGGGGCGTGCTGAACCGGCCTGATGACCCGCCGGAGGCCGTTGCGACCTACGCCGTGGACACATTAAACCACCTGGTGCGGCGCTGGCCCGGCCAGATTCAGGCGGCCATCTGGTACGCCTGGGCGCAGGGGATGCACAACGGCTACGGTCTGGTTGGGCCGGACGACCGTCCCCGCCAGCCCCTGCACGACCGCTTGATCAGCTTCTGACGCTGTTATCGTCCCTCCAGAATGTGATGGCGCCCTCGATTCTATCACGGCCCGCGGCCCGCGCAGGGGGTGGTTACAGGTCAACGCCGAGGATCAACGTGACGCCGAACAGCACCAGCACGGCCAGTGTCAGCCACACCAGCGCGCGCGTAATGCGCTCGTCCAGCCGGCGCAGGCGCTCGAACGCCAGCACGATCAGCGCCAGCACAGTCAGAAACGTGCCGTAGAACGCTGCGAGGAAGCCCAGCGCGTGCAGCACAGACTGTTCCAGGGCGCTTACCAGCAGCGGGCCGGTCACCGTCCCCCAGAACAGGTACGGGCCAGGACTGAGGGCGTTCATGACAAGGCCCCGCGCGAAAACGCCGCGGCGCGTGGCCTGGGCTGCGGCATTCTGGTCAGCCGTGCCGATAGCTGCGCCAGCGCGCAGGCTGCGCCATGTGCCCCAAGCGATGTAGAGCAGAAAAACGCCGCCCACTGCCTGAATCAACCGGATCACCGCTGGCGGAAGCTGGCCCAGCAGAAACACGACCACCAGAATGACAGGGCCATCTACAATCAGCGGCGAGGCGATCACCGGCAAGCTGACGCGCCAGCCGCGCAGCAGCGTCGTGCTGATGATATAGCTTTGAAAAGGGCCGGGCAGCGCGCCAGCGGCAAACCCCAGGCTGACGCCGCGCGCAATCAGGGCAAGCATAGGCACTAGCGACGATGTGAGGCAGTCAACGCGGCGGCACAGGCAGGGGCGGCTGACCACAGCCGCCCCTGACACGGGTCACTGCTCGCTGCGCGCCTCAGCCGGACGCGCCGGCGTTCTCGGCTGGCGGCGTCTCGCCCGGCAGCAGGTCTCCGCCGCCGGTCTCGCCCATCGGCGGCAGCGGAGTCTCAACGACTTCGGCCTCGGCGCCCGCGGCGGCTGGCTCGGTGGCCTCGGCCGGCATGGCTTCGGCGGCCTGCGCCGCGCCGCCGCCACCGCCCATTACCGCGCCCAGCGTGCTGCACGCCGGGCAGGTGCCGTTGGGCCGGACGATGGCAAAGCCAGCCTGCGGGTCAGGAGTGTACTGGGTGGCGTTCACGTTCCACACAATCATGAGGCGCACGCGGCCGCCCTCGCGCGAGAGCTGAGCAGCCCGCGCCAGCCAGTTGGCCTGATCCTGCACAGTGGTGTTAGCCGCCCAGGTGAAACCAGGCGGCAGCGGGCCGAAGCCCTCCGGCGAGAGATAGCCCAGCTCGGTGAAGCACAGCGGCCGGGTGGGGAAGACGCTGCTGTACAGGTTTACCATGGTGCGGTAGTAGCGCGTGTGGTGGTTGCTGTTGCCGCGCGGGTCGCCGCTGGTGGCGTCTGGGCTGAGGATGCCCTCGTTGTAGTGGATGCCGACACAGTCCATGACATTGGCCGCGCCGTTAGCCGCCATGCCGCGGATGTAAGCGTCGTCATCGCAGCCGTTGGGCGTGCACGCGCCGCCGAAGAAGCCGGTGGGCGCTGGCGCGCCGCTGATGACCAGCACGCGGGGGTTAGCCGCTTTGATGGCCTGGTAGGCGGCGCTGAGCATCTGCGTGTAGGACGCCGGGTTTATTAGGCCAGCGGGCCACTCGCGGTCAATGTTCTGCTCGTTCCACACTTCGATGGCCTCTGGCCCCAACTGCGCCACACCGCCCAGGAACTGGGCAAACTGGGCGAAGTACTGGCCGGGGTTGGCGCGCAGTTGTTCCGGGCTGCCCACCACACTGAGCATGACGCGGAAGCCGTTGGTGCGCGCTTCGTTAATGGCCCCCTGCACGATGCTGGGCGGATCGCCCAGGTTGTACCGCACCTGCACTTTAGCCCACGTCATACCTGCCTGTCGCATCTGCTGGCTGTTGCCAAAGCCGAATACCTGGCCGCCCAGCTCAAAGCCGCCAACAGGCGGGGGCGGCGGCGGCACGGTGGGGCCGGGCGGCGGGGTAGTCGCGCCGGGCGGTGGCGTGGTGGGAACCGGGCCAACTCCGCCGCCGGGGATAATGGTGAGGCGCTGACCCACAAAGATTAGGTTGGGGTTGACGATGCCGTTGGTGGCCGCAATAGCCTGAACAGTGGTGTTATAGCGCACTGCCAGCCGGCTGAGTGTATCCCCGCGCTGGACGATATGGACAACAGCGCCCGGCTGCTGGGTGGGCGGCGGCCCGGGCGTTACCGGAATAGGCGTCCCTGGCGGCTGCGTGGGCACTGTCCCGCTCACCGGTATCTGCAGGGTGGTCCCGGCGTAGATCAGGTTGGGATTCCTGATGGACGGGTTGGCCGCCATGATCGCCTGGATAGACACACCGTAGCGCAGCGAGATGCGGAACAGGTTCTCGCCGGGCCGTACGTAGTGTTGGATAAACTGGCCGGACTGCGCCAGCGCGGCGGCGCTGAACGACAGCGCCAGTAATAACAACACCATGACCGCAATGATACGACGCATAGAAACTCCTTTTCTGCAAATGATCCCGCCGGACAACGAGCAGCGCCAGCGGCCCAGCGCAGCCGGCGGCTCTGGCCTATTGAATCGGGATGACGAGCCGCTGTCCCGGAAAAATCAGATTCGGGTTGACGATGCCGTTAGCGGCGCTGATGGCACTGACCGTTGTGCCAAACCGCCGGGCGATGGCCGCCAGCGTGTCGCCGCGCCCGACGATATAGAACGTCGTGCCGCGCAGGGTGCCACCTGGTGGAGGGGTCACAACTGGGATAAACAGCCGCTGCCCAGCGTAAATCCGGTTAACGTTGTAGATGCCGTTGGCGCTGGCAATGGCCTGCACAGTTGTGCCGTAGCGCGCTGCGATAATGCTCAGCGTTTCACCTGGCTGCACAATGTGTACCACGCCGCCCTGCGCCGCAGCCGCAGCAGTCAGCGCCAGCAGCAGCAGCGCGAATACAACAGCTAACACAAACCTCTTGCGCATGTCCTTGAGCACCCCCTCAAACACGTCTAACTCTACAGCGGAACATCCTTTTGCGCTGCCCGGCGGATATTCACGCACACGCCGACGCTAACAGCACAGTGTAGCACGATCTGCTAAAACATGCTTACGGTTGCGCGCGCTTTCTTGCGATACGCCCGCCGGCCAGAAGTCGAGCGCTTGCGCCAAAAGCAAGTATCGTTATAGAATAGTTTAGAAATTGTTACCCGCACTTTCGCCTGTCTCCATGTCTCCAGGTAGGAGTCGCGCCCAAT
>Ga0308414_1002404_pt1 | contig 12212 bp, 11 predicted proteins | sample HotsprSampleOS50_FD_205667 | JGI IMG/M metagenome (GOLD analysis project Ga0308414, IMG submission 205667) | Hot spring phototrophic mat microbial communities from Octopus Spring, Yellowstone National Park, Wyoming, United States - 20090730_OS50 ... | reverse complement strand
GTAATTTTTGACTTTAATATTTTAGTTTTTGCAGCTTCCATTTTTCTCCTTGATCGGTATTGGTGTAATAACCAATCGCCCCTATTCCGAGTATCGCTTAATAATCACCACATTGTTTTGTCCGCCGAAACCGAAGGACTCTTTCAATGCGACGTTGATTTTGGCTTTTCGCGGCGCGTTGGGTACATAGTCCAAATCCAGCGCAGGATCGGGGTCGTTTAAGTTCATAGTCGGCGGCAATGTTTGTTCCAGTATCGCCATCGCGCAGGTAATCAGCTCCGCGCAGCCGGTCGCCCCGATCAGATGCCCCATTTGGCTCTTGGGACTGCTGCACGGAATCTTTTTGGCGTGCTCGCCGAAGACGGTCTTGATGGCCAGCGTTTCGATGGAGTCGTTTTCCGAGGTGCTGGTGCCGTGCGTGCTGATGTAGTCAATGTCATAAATCGTCAGCCCCGCGTCTGCAATCGCCGCCCGCAAGGCCTGACAGGCGCCGCGTGCCTCCTCGTGCATATCCGTTACACGAAAGGCGTCGCTGCTGGAGCCAAAACCGACGACCTCGGCCAGAATGTTGACGCCGCGGCGTTTTGCGCTCTCGAGGGTTTCCAAAATGACCACGGCCGCGCCTTCGCCGATGACAAAGCCGTCGCGCGACGCCGAGAATGGCCGCGAAGCGGTTGTCGGGCTGTCGTTGCGGGTCGAAAGGGCGGTCAGGCGGTTAAATCCGGTAATGCCCAGCGGGTGAATCATCGAGTGCGCTCCGCCGGCAATCACAACGTCGGCCTTGCCGTACCGCACCAGCATGGCCGCCTCGCCGACGGCCTGCGTGCTGGCCGCACAGGCGGTCAGACAGCTGCGGCTTACGCCCCGTGCGCCGGTCAGTATCGCCACATGGCCGGCGGGCATATTCGGCTCCTGCTCCAATTCCTGCATGGGTCGCATCTTGGCGGCGGCGGTCTTGACCCATTTTGTCCAATCGGGCGACTGCTTGTCTTCCTGCCACGAATCGACCAGCGCCGAAAAGAAGGCATCGTCGTTGACCGCCCCTTCGCCGGCGCCCAGATAGATGCCCATCCGCCTGCGGTCGATGCCGTCGGCGGGGGCGTCGGTTTCAATGTCGATGCGCGCCTGTCGGCAGGCCTGCGCGGCGGCGCCGACCACAAACTGCGAGCCGCGGTTGCCGTTTTTATGGTAGTCCACGTGTTTGACGAATCGGCTCAGATCAAAACCCTTGACCTCTGCGTCAAACTGCGTCGGGAAGGTCGAAGCGTCAAACAGGGTTGTTTGGGCCATGCCGGACTTGCCGGTCATCAGCCCGTTCCAAAACGTCGGCACATCGTGGCCGAGCGGACAAACAATTCCCATTCCGGTAATGACAACACGATGTTTCATTCGGTTTTAATCCTCAATTGCTTTTAACACCACCGCTGCGCTCTGGCCGCCGAAGGAATACCCGCAGCACAGAACGAAGTTGAATTTTTGTCGGAGCGGCTTTTGCAGGATGTTCAGTTTGCATCCGGCCGCCGCCTTTTGGAAATTAATCGCCGCGCCGCACTGCCGATGGACGATGGCCAGCGTCGCCGCGACCAAGTCAATCGCGCCGGCCGCGGCGCCGGCGTGTCCCAGCATACTTTTGATTGGCCAGACCGGAACGCTTGCAGCCGCTTTGCCCAGTGCGTTCTGAATGCCTGTCGCCTCCGCCGCATCGTCGCAGGCGATGCCGCTGCCGCAGGGGATGACCAGATCGATCTTGTCGGCGGCGACGCCCGCCTGCTGAAGCGCGGTTTCAATGGCAATCTGCATCGATTGGCCGTTGGGTTCCAGATGCACATAGTCCGTGTTCAAACTCTGGCTGGAACCCCAGCCGACCGGCTCGGCCAGCGGTTTTGCGCCGCGGGCGTTGGCCGAGGCAAGCTCTTCCAGAACCAGCGTCGCGGCCGCTTCGCTGAAGACAGTTCCGTTGGCCGCCGCATCGAACGGACGGCAGGCCGCCGCGGGGTTGTCGTTGGAAGCGCAGTTGGCGCGTCCCATCAAGTACTGCCGTACAATGCCGATGGGGTTGACTTTTGTTCCGCCAGCTCCGGCCAGCGCCGCATCGGCGCTGTCGCGCTGGATCATCTCGACGGCCTCGCAAAACGCCAGATATCCCGCCGCATCGCCGCAGGTGATGGTGTTGCTGGGGCCTTGAATATCGTGAATGATTGCCACATGGCAGGGCAGCATATTGGGCAGGTACTTGAGCAGCCACAGCGGCGTCAGCGTCGGCATGCCCACTTGTCCCCACTTGTGAATGTCAAATTTACCGTCGGTAATGCAGTGTTTGACGGATTGCGCCATTTCCGTCAGATCGCAGGCGATCAGCTCGGCGCCATAGTTAATGGCTGTCCGCGTGGGGTTGAGCGTCGGCGTTTTGCCCTCGTGGGCTTTGGTTATAAAGCCGCTGTTCTCTACCGCCTCCTGCGAGGCGATGACCGCCAGTTCAATATCGCGGCTCATCAGCTTAGTGGCTTTGCGATGGCTTTTGGGGACAAAATCGCGAATGTTGTATTCCGGCGCCTCGCCGGCAATTCGACAGTCAAAGGCCGAGGCGTCAAACGCCCGAATCGGCCCCAGTCCGCAGCGGCCTTCCAAAAGCCCCTGCCACATCTGATTGCTGGAAAGTCCCAGCGGCGTTATCGCCCCCACGCCCGTAATGACGACTCGCCGCGCACTCATTTTGCAAGCTCCGTATCGGGGTGTGTTTCGACAAAACCGGTCAGCAGCGAGTTGAACATCTCGGTAAAGACAAAGTTTTCCTCCGGGAACTTTTTGCCGGCCAGATTCTTATCGACGTGGCTGAACATCAAGCTGATTTGAGCGATCAGCGTATCGCCGCGGCGGATTTCGCCGTTGGTGCTGGCGGCCTCCGGCGCGATGGATTCGATTTCGGCGTGCAGCGTGAGCGTATCGCCGGGACGGACATACTGGTAGAACGCCGCTTTTTTGATTTTGGCCAAGACGACTTTTTCGGCAAACTTTCGCGCCTCGCCGACCAAAATGCCCGCCGTTTGCGCCATGGCCTCGATCATCAGGCACTCCGGCATCACCGGATAGCCGGGAAAATGGTCGTGCAGGTGCTCTTCGGCCAGCGAGACGTTTTTGAGCGCAACCGCCCGCTTGCCGCTTTCAAACTCCAGAAACTTATCAATCCAAATCCAACGCATACGATAAATCCGAAATACGAAATCCGAAATACGAAACCCATTCAAAACACAAAACCAAAATAAACCAATCAAAACTCGTTCTGGGGTGTTTAATGAACGATAGGTTGGTTACTTGAAATTGTTCTTGGAATTCGAGATTCGAATTTCGGATTTTTAGTTTATTGTTAACCGTTGACTTTGCTTTCGACGAAATTGACAATCGCCTGCACGGTAAACAGGTCGGCGATTTTGTTGACGTCGGGATTGGCTTTGAACGCCGTCAAATCGGTATGCGGCATCTTGGCTTCCAGTTCGGCCAGACCCTTGGCGGTTACTTTGCCGCCGCTGACATATTCAGGGTTGTTCAGCACGGCCTCGGCCGGAAACAACTCCTCGCGCGGCACCTTGATGCCGAACGCCTTTTCCAGACGGAACACGATATCCAGAAAATCGATGCTTTCGGCGCCCAGATCGCCCATCAGGGTTGCATCCGGCGTTACATCGTCATCGTCCAACCCCAGCGCATCGACCAGGACTTCCTTGACCTGTTCAAAAATCTCGTCACGGCTCATTGCCATACTGCATCTCCATAAAAAAATGAAAATTCAACTATTCAAGTATTCCGTCATTTAAGGCGGCTATTGCCCGATTTAGGCCTGATACCGCCTGCCGCATTCAAAACCGAACATTAAATCCTAAATCTAACTCTATACAAAAATTTCCAACTTCCAATCTGAAATTTCAAATCTCAAATCTCAAATCCGAAATCCCAAATCCTCAGTCCCCAATCCACCCAACCCTAACCAAACCCTTCAACTCACACCTGTCTCTTCTACTTTCTGTCTTCTGACCTCTATCTTCTGTCTTCTGACCTCTGACCTCTGACTCCTGACTTCTCAAGAATACAACAGCGCCCAGCGTTTCTTCATCGCCTCAATGACTTGGCCATCGACGTGCGCCATTTTGGGGTTCTCGTCGGCCAGATTAAAATGCCGCAGCGTAAACTGGGCGGCGACAATCTCTTCATCGCCGCAGATACCTTCGCCGCTAAAGCTGCTGGCGTTTTCCTCAATCGCCTTGGCCGTTACCGTATAGCGAATCTGCATCCCCGGCGCCGCAAAGCTCTTATACCGCACATTTCGTGCGCTTTCCAGCAAAACCATGCTCTGGGCGAAATTGTTTTGGTTGCGCACCAGCCACGAGGCCGACTCAATCAGCCCTTCCAGCAGCAGCACACCCGGCAGCACCGGAAAAATCGGGAAGTGGTCCGCCAAATACTCCTCGGCCAGCGAGACACTCTTGACCGCTGTCAACGACTGTCCCGGCGACAACTCGGTTACTTTATCAATCAGTACAAATTTCATTCGGGGATTTTAGCTCAAAACGCACATTTTTCCAGTTATTTTTGACGTTTTTTCACATAAACGCCGCTTTTACACAAAATTGACGACGAATTCTACATCGTTGGCCGTAAAAGTCAACGTCAAAAAGGGCAAAGTATTGTTTGTATTAACAAGAGATATAGAAGATTTTTAATTACCTTTATTCTAAATATGCATATCTATCCTTGAATTATCGCAGGGGTTAGGATATAAACAAGCTGTTTAGTAGGTTAAATTCTATATAAAAAAGGCAGAAAATGGAATTATCGGAATTGCGTGCTTCGCTGGCGGCGCTGGAGGCCCGGGTTAACCAGATTCGGGACTGGCTTTGACTTGCCGGCCAAGCTGTCGGCGCGGGCGGAACTGGAACAGGTGATGAGCCGGCCGGGTTTTTGGGATAACCCAGACAAGGCACGGGGGGTGGTCTCTCAAATCAGCGGACTGAAAGCCGTGATTGATCCTGTGCTTAAATTGGAAAAATCGGTTCAGGAATTACTGGATTTATTCGCGCTGGCCGAGGAGGAACAGGACGCAGCAACGCTGGCCGAGGTCGAGGCCGAGTTGGCGGCGCTGAGCAAGGCCTGCGACCAAATTGAGGTAGCCGGGATGCTCAGCGGGCCGGACGATTCGCGGGCGTGCTTTTTCAGCATTCACGCCGGCGCCGGCGGTACGGAAAGCTGCGACTGGGCGAATATGCTCTTGCGGATGTACACGCGGTATTTTGAGGACAACGGCTTTTCGTATGAGCAGTTGGATATTACGCCGGGCGAAGAGGCCGGAATTCGGTCGATTACGCTGCGGGTCAGCGGGACGTTCGCCTTTGGCAAGCTATCGTGCGAGACGGGCGTACATCGGCTGGTACGCATCAGCCCGTTTGATTCGGCGGGGCGGCGGCATACCAGTTTTGTGGCGGTCGATGTAATCCCCGAATACGACGAGGATGTCGAGATTGAAATCAAAGATGAGGATATTCGGGTGGATACCTATCGCGCCGGCGGGGCGGGCGGCCAGCACGTCAATAAGACCAGCTCGGCCGTGCGCATCACGCACCTTCCGACCGGCATCGTCGTGCAGTGCCAAAACGACCGCAGCCAGCATAAAAACCGCGCCGAGGCGTTTCGAATGCTCAAAAGCAAGCTGTATATGCTCGAACAGCAGAAGCGCGATGCGGAACTGGCTAAGATGTACAGCGCCAAAGGCGAAATTGCCTGGGGCAACCAGATTCGCAGCTATGTCCTCCAGCCGTATCAGTTGGTCAAAGACCATCGCACGGATTTTCAGACCGGAAATGTCAACGCCGTGCTGGACGGCGATATTGAACCATTCATCGAAAGCTATCTGCGGTATCGTGCGGAAAAAAAACATAAAGCGGAAAAGAAATAAAAAGCAACCGCGGATTACACGGATTTGCACGGATTTTTGAATCATATTTTAAGACAAGATAAACAGGATTTACAGAATAAAGGTTTAGACAGAGATTTCACAGACGACACAGACCTTCTGACTCCTGACTCCTGACTTCTGACTTCTGTCTTCTGACTGCTGTGTTCTCTGTTCTCTGCGGCCAAAAAGGAGTGTTGTATGAAAAATAGGATGATGGATATTACGGTAAAGGTACAGGCGGTCGATGCGGCGGCGTTTAAGGCAGACTTGCTTGCGGTAGGGGTCTTTGCCGATGCGCCGTGCGGCAGGGCGGCCGCAGCGGTCAATAAAAAGCTCAGCGATGCTCTGGGACGACTGAAACGGCTGGGCGATTTTGAAGGCAAGGCGCAGACGACGGCGCTGGTCTATGGCGACGGCAAGATTGCCGCAGCGCGCGTGCTGTTTGTCGGATTGGGCGAGAAAGCCAAGTGCGACGCACACACCCTGCGCAAGGCCGCAGCGACGGCGGCCAATCAGGCAACGGAGCTGAAGGCCAAAACTGTTGGTTTGCTTTTGGGCGACGGCGCAGCGGTGGATGCGTTTGCCATCGGTCAGACGCTGGCCGAGGGGGCGTGTTTTGGGGCGTACCGCTATGATGAGTACATCGCCGAGGCCGACAAGAAGCGCCCGGCGGCGCTGACAGCGGTGATTTTGGCAACGGATCAACACAGTTTTGCGGCAATCAAGAAAGGGGCTGCGGTCGGTGTTATTACCGGCGCCGCTCAGAACGCCGCCCGTACGCTGGCCAACCGACCGGCCAATGTGATTACGCCGGCAACGCTGGCGGCCGAGGCCAAAAAGGTCGCCGCACAGACCCGCGGCCTGCGCTGTACGGCGCTGGATGAAAAGCAGCTTTCGGCCAAAAAGTTTGGCGGCATACTGGCTGTCGGGCAGGGCTCGCACAATCCGCCGCGGCTGGTGCTGCTGCACTATAAGCCCGCCAAGACGACCGCCAAAACGCCCAAGATTGCATTGGTCGGCAAGGCGATTACGTTTGATTCCGGCGGTATTTCCATCAAGCCCGGCGAGGGGATGCACGATATGAAGTTCGACAAGTCCGGCGGGATTGCGGTGCTGTATGCCATGCGGGCGATTGCCCAGCTTAAGCCGAACGCCGAAGTGTACGGGCTGATTCCGACGGCGGAGAATATGCCCAGCGGCAGGAGTTATCGCCCTGGCGACATCATCACCACATTCAGCGGAACGACGGTAGAGATTCAGAATACCGACGCCGAGGGGCGAATGATTTTGTGCGACGCGATTGCTTATGCCAAGACGCTCGGCTGCAAGACGATTGTGGATGTAGCGACGCTGACGGGGGCGTGTGTGGTGGCGATTGGGCAAAAACGCGCCGGACTGATGGGCAACGATGACGGCCTGATTGCCCAGCTCAAGGACGCCTCGGCCAAAACCGGCGAGCGACTCTGGCATCTGCCGTGCGATGACGAATATGTCGAGGCGATGAAGAGCAAAGTGGCCGACTTAAAAAATACCGGCGGCAAGTGGGCCGGGGCGTGTACGGCGGCGGCGTTTTTGAGCCAGTTCGCACAGGGCGTGCGGTGGGCGCATCTGGATATCGCCGGTGTCGGCGTCTGGGGCGCCGATGAAAAAGACGCCCCCGGCTCGATAGGGTTCGGCGTGCGGTTGCTGACGGAGTTTGTCTGCGGCGGAAAATAGAAATCGCGGATTGCACAGATTTTCGCGGATTGATGTCCTACGGATAGATTTCCGATTTCCAATTTCCTATTTGAAATTTGAGATATGGGATTGGAAATCTGAAATTTAAAATCTGAAATTTGAGATTTGAGATTTGAAATTTGAGATTTGAAATAACTCTGTGTTCGTCTGCGAAATCCGCGGTTAAAAAAAGCGTTTCTTTGTGTTGCGTGGATTGTGGAAAAAGCCAAACAGCAAAACAAATTCGATCCGGTGTTTTCGGCGTGGCGGTTTGAAAGCTGGCTGCTCTATGTGGTTGCGGCGGCCATCGGTGTGTTGGCTGCGCTGGCCGCGGTGGGGTTTGAACGGCTGATTCACTGGACAAGCCATTTTTGCTATGGCGACGGCAGCCATACGCTGGGCTTATACAACGGTCAGGCGGTGATGCTGTTTGTATTGCCGGCGGCCGGTGCGCTGATAGTGGGGCTGATTGCTCGGTTTTATACTCGTGAGGCCGTCGGTCACGGCGTGCCGGAGGTGATGGATGCGATTGTTCGCCGCGGCGGGGTCATCAAGTTCCACTTGGCGTTGGGGCGTATGATCACTGCGGCGGTAACCATCGGTTCGGGCGGCTCGGCCGGCACCGAAGGACCGATTATTCAGATTGGCGCAGCGATTGCCTCTTCGCTCGGGTCGGCGTGCGGTGTGCTGCGGCATCAATTACCGGTCGTCGTGGCCTGCGGGGCGGCCGCGGGACTGTCAGCGATTTTCAATGCTCCGATTGCCGGGGTGCTGTTTGCGGTGGAGGTGTTTTTGAGGGATGTCAATTTCAAGACGCTCTGTCCCATTTTGATTGCTTCGGTTATCAGCAGCGTAACGGCCTCGGAATTGTTGGGCAAGCACGACGCTATTTTTCCGCTTGGCCAGATGGCAATCTATTCCTTCCACTGGAAAGAGCTGGCCAATTATGTGCTGCTGGGGTTGGTCTGTGCGGCTACGGCGGTTGGGTTTATCCGCTCGATGTATGCCGTCGATGGGGTGTTTGACCGAATTAAGCTGCCGACTGCTGTAAAGCCGGCGTTAGGGGCGTTGGGCGTCGGGGCGATTGGACTGGCAATGCTGTGGCTGGCCGGCGGCGCGCCGTTGGGCAAACCATTGGTCTTTGGTCACGGCTACTCCTTTATCGGCTACTGCATCGGCGCACCCAGCGAGGCGCGGTTTGCCGATGTGCCGCTGACGGCGTTGTTTTTGCTGGCGCTGACGGCGGCCAAGATTGCGGCGACCTCCCTGACGCTGGGCAGTGGCGGTTCGGGCGGTATATTTGCGCCGTCGCTGTTTTTGGGGGCGACGGTCGGCTATGCGTTTGGCCTGCTGATGCGGCAATTTGGCCTGTTTGCGGACGTGAATCCGGCGACCTACAGCTTGGTGGGGATGGCTTCTGTGATGGCCGCGACGACCCATGCCCCGATGGCCAGTATTGTGCTGTTGTTTGAATTGACGCGAAACTATTCGATTATATTGCCGGTGATGTTTTCGGCGACTATTGCGCTGTTGGTCGGCCAGAAATTCTGCCGCTACTCTATTGCGTCCATGAAGCTGTATCAGGAAGGCATCGATTTCGCCCTGCATACCCGCACCGCGCTGCTTCGGCGGTTTACGGCGGCTGAGATTATGCAGCCGTCTGTGGTAACCATCACGGCTGAGGCGTCGCTGCGGGATATTATTGTCAAAACCGCAGACGAACAGGCGTCGGATTTTGTGGTGGTGGACAAGGCCGGAAAATATTGCGGGTTGTTGTGTGAAAAGGATTTACGAAATATTTTGCTGCACCCTGAGGCGATTCCGGTGATGAATGGGTTTGATTTGGCGCGCCCTGATGTGCCAGCGGTTTTGGCGACGGACACGCTTGATAAGATTCTGGAGTTGTTTTCACAGTTCGATGTCAATAGTTTGCCTGTTTTTGACGCCGAGGGGACGCATCGGTGGGTCGGAATGGTCACGCGCGCGGAGTTGCTGCGTCGGTATCGGGATGAACTCCAAAAGGGGTGATGGCCGCACGGCCGCAAGCAGTGCAAAAAAGAGAAAAAGCATCTTTGGCAACGGGACTGCTTGGGGTATAATACACAGCTTGAAATGTCGCCTGTTTATATCCTGTTTTGTGGGCGACAAATAAATAAATTGAGCACAAAAGGCGTATTGTGATGCAAACTGAACACTGTCCCAAAGTGGACACTCTTCGCATTGAAAAAGCGGTTTTGGAAATCCTGGAGGCAATCGGCGAAAACCCCCTGCGGGAGGGTCTTAAAGACACCCCCCAGCGTGTCGCACGGATGTATGCGGAACTGCTGGCCGGCGCTCATCAAGACCCGGCTGAGCACCTGACCAGCATTTTTACCGAAAAATATGACGAAATCGTGCTGCTTCGCGATATTCCGTTCAACAGTATTTGCGAACATCATCTGATGCCGTTTATCGGCAAAGCCCATGTCGCCTATCTGCCGGACGGCAAGATTTTGGGTATCAGCAAGCTGGCGCGGATCGTGGATACGTTTGCCCGCCGTTTGCAGCTTCAGGAGCGGATGACCGACCAAATCGCCGATTTTCTGATGCAGCGGCTCAGCCCCAAGGGCGTCAGCGTGGTGCTGGAGGCGTCGCATAGCTGTATGACGATTCGCGGCATCCGCAAGCCCGGCGCAGTGATGGTTACCAGCGCCCTTCGCGGCATCTTCAAGAAAGACCCGCGCAGCCGCTCAGAAGTGCTGACGCTGATGCACGTGGATAGAGCATAGGAAAATGCATCGGTTGAATCGACAAGTGAGGTTTTCGATCAATCCGTTTGCGGCGACGCAGATGGGTAATAATTCGTATGCGAGCAAACCCTGCGGCAGCGGGCTAAGCTACTGGCTGGCGCTGTGGGTAGAGCTGACCGGCCGGCTGGATGCGGATACGGGTTTTGTGGTGAATGTGTCGCGGATTGACAAGGCAGTGCGCGATAGGGCGATTCCGCTGTTTGATGCGGCGATCCGTCAGGCCGCCGGACAGGGGCGGTCATTGTGTCTGGCCGATTTGTGCGGGCTGATGGGGCAGGTCTGGATGCCGATTCAAGAGGCGTTTGCGACGCTGCGGCTGGAGCGGCTCGGATTGGAATTGAATCCGTACCGGAGGATGGAATGTTTCGGAAAGGATAGCGGCGTGTATTGTTTCAGTGAAAAATTTGAGTTTGCGGCGATGCACAAGCTCTGGAATGACCGATTTGACGCGGCGCAGAATGCGGCGTTTTTCGGCAAATGTGCCAATCCCGCCGGACACGGCCACAATTATGTCCTCGAAGTTGCGGTCGAAAGGCCTATCCAGCGGGAATCGGACAGCTGGATTGCCGAGTTTGAACAGGTCGTGGAAGAACGGTTTTTATCGAGGGTCGATCACAAAAACCTGAATGTGGATGTTCCAGAGTTTAAAACACTTAATCCAACCGTCGAAAACCTTGCCTCGTTTGCTTGGTCGCGGCTGGTTGGGCATTTTGGCGATGCCCGTTTGGTCAAGGTAACTGTCTGGGAGAACGACCGCACCTATTGTGCATACAGTGAATAGAAAAGGCAGTTATTATCGGAATAAGACCGCTATGATACAATGCTCATGCAAATTGAATAAAAAACATCGGTTTTTTGAAACTATCACTAATACTCCGGCAATTCTATACCGATATTTATGTTAGGAATAATTTTTGGGGGAACGGTTGCGAATTTTTTGGGCAACCGACGATTACGGAGTTTAGATATATTTAAGATATTTTTTATCGTTAATTTTGGCGATTGTTCCTATTGTAATCCGCCATTTGGGATAGTTGAGGTGGACAATGAATGCACCGCGGTTGGACAGAAAAGCGTTTTCTGTCGGCTCGCTCTATGAGGAGTCCGACGAGAAAGCATATTGGTTATCCAAGACGCCGAACGAACGTATCGAAGCGATGGAGTTAATGAGGCAGATTCATTATGGCTACGATCCGGCTACCGCAAGACTTCAAAGATTTTTTGAAGTTGTTAAACGCGAAAAATGTTGAATATCTGATAGTCGGCGGCTATGCGGTCAGTTACCATGGATATCCACGCAGTACGGGGGACATGGATGTATGGGTCGCAGTGAATGCGGAGAATGCGCAAAGAATTGTCGATGTTCTGAAAGAATTTGGATTTGGTGAGGAAAATCTGACAGCGGATTTATTTCTTTCAGAAAATCAAATTATCCGTTTTGGAATCCCGCCGATTCGAATAGAGATTCTAACCTCTATTTCAGGTGTGAACTTTGCGGAGTGTTATCGGTCACGAATTACGGATACAATAGATGGAGTTCAGGTCAACTTGATAGCATAGGAATTTGTATTTGAAGGTTTTTGAGGTACAAAAAGGATCGACAATGAGTCAACTGGGGTCAACGACTGGCTTAAGGGGTGTGATCGGGGTGCTGTCGGGAACGTTTTACCGGTTCCGAGGTGTCACAGCGGAAGCTGCCGCCGCATTCCGGGCAGATGAGGGCAGGGAATCCCTCGGGTTCCGCATCCGGAAACGCATCCACC
>Ga0308414_1002403_pt1 | contig 12213 bp, 7 predicted proteins | sample HotsprSampleOS50_FD_205667 | JGI IMG/M metagenome (GOLD analysis project Ga0308414, IMG submission 205667) | Hot spring phototrophic mat microbial communities from Octopus Spring, Yellowstone National Park, Wyoming, United States - 20090730_OS50 ... | reverse complement strand
GGTACACGCCGTAGACGCCGTAGTCGGCGGGAGCCAGGGTCCGCGCCAGAATCACGTTCGTCAGGAACGCCCCGGCGCCGACGGCGCCCTGGTCCGCCAGCGGCCAAAGCTGAATCCACCGGCCGGCCTCGCGGGATTGCTCGGTCTGTTGAACATCGGCATCGATATAGGCCGCAGATCTTGAAACCATTTGAACGCCAATCCCCCGGCACACTGGCCGTCAAACGCTTTCTGGAGCCTCACAGGTCCAACTAGGATCCCCCCGAAACCCCGCGTTGCCACACAAAAACCACGCCTTCTCCCTGAAGCTGGACACGCCTCCGGCATTCTCAGTCCCACATGGGGCCTGACCGCACGCTCGCTCTGCGGGGGAGATGTTGCTTCGGGGGAGGATCGAGCTTCGCCGGCGCCCGGAGACTCCCGTCCCCCCACGCCGGGCTCTACTTTAGTCCAGTATAGGGGAAACACCTGGGAAGTCAAGTCAAAAGAACTGGCCCCGCATGCAACTCCGCCTCGCACGCCCTCCCCCCTCCCCCGTCCGTCACACCCGCCCTCCCCCAAGAGCCAGATCAGGAGCACCACCGGCCGCCCACTAAAGCGCCGTCGCTGCAAAAAGAGCGGCGCACCTCCTGCCGGCTCGCGCACCGCAATGCCTGGACGCTCCACCAAAATCGTAGCCACCTTGGGCCCAGCCAGCGATTCCCGCCAGACCGTCGCGGAACTACTCCGTCACGGCGTCGACGTCTTCCGCCTCAATGCCTCTTACGGATCCCAGACCGAACACCAGGCGCGCATCCAAACCATCCGCGAGCTCAGCGCACAAGCCGGCAAGCACGTCGGAATCCTGCTCGACTTGCAGGGCCCGAAAATCCGCCTCGGAAAGTTCGTCGAAGGACGAGCCACCTTGCAGACGGGCGCCAAGTTCACCATTACCACCCTCCCCGTCCTCGGAACCGCCGCCCGGGCCGCGACCACCTACCCAGACTTGGCCCGGGATGTCCGCCCCGGCGACCGGCTCCTGCTCGCCGACGGCGCCGTTGAATTGCGGGTCCTCTCCTCCGACGGCGTCTCGGTTGACTGCGAGGTCGTCTCGGGAGGCTCAGTCTCCGACAGCCGCGGAATCAACTTGCCCGGCGTCCCAGTCCGCAGCCCTTCGCTGACCGAAAAAGACATTTCCGACGCGGAGTTCGCCCTGTCCAACGGCGTGGACTTTCTGGCCCTCTCCTTCGTGCGCACCGGCGACGACGTCCGGCGCCTCCGCCAATGGTTAAAAGAAAAAAACGCCTCCACGGCCGTCATCGCCAAAATCGAAAAGCCCGAGGCTTGGCAAAACCTGGACGACATCCTGGCGCACTCGGACGGCATCATGGTCGCCCGCGGCGACCTCGGCGTCGAAACCGCCCTGGAAAAGGTGCCGGCCATGCAGAAGGCGATGATCGACAAAGCTCGCCGCGCCGGCCGCATCGCGATCACAGCCACCCAAATGCTGGAGTCGATGATCCACCACCCCGCCCCGACCCGCGCCGAGGTCAGCGACGTAGCCAATGCCGTCTACGACGGAACCGATGCCTTGATGCTCTCCGCCGAAACCGCCGCGGGCCGCTACCCCGTGGAAGCCGTGCGCTGGATGGCTTCCATCGCCGAGGAGGCCGACGCCAACATCCGCCAGCGTGGCTTCGCCTCCTTGCCCGCAAGCTCAGCCGATGAGCTGGCCGGCATCGCCGCCGAGGCGGCCTACCATGCCGCCCGCTCCGCGCAGGTGTCGGCCTTGGTCGTCTTCACGGTGAGCGGCTTCAGCGCCACGCTCGTGGCCCGCTACCGGCCCCCCGTTCCCATCTTCGCCTTCACCCCAAGTCCCGAAACTGCCCGTCGGCTGGCCCTGGTCTTTGGCGTGCAGCCTTTGCTCGCGCCCGCGTTCCAGTCCACCGATGAAATGCTTCGTTTCACCGAACAGACCCTGATGAGCAGCGGCCGCCTCCAGCCCGGCCATAGCATCGTCTTCTTGGCCGGACAACCGCCGGGCATCGCCGGAACCACAAACCTGATCAAACTCCACCGCTTGGGCAGCCCCCGCTAGCCCGGCTCCACGCCGCAGCGTCAACTCCGCCGTGCAGGTATAATAAAAGGTTTCAATCATCATCCAACCCCGGGAGAAATCTGGAAGCATTCATGGCAAGCAAAAGAGTAGGCATACTGACGGGCGGGGGCGACGTCCCCGGTTTGAATTCGGTGATTAAAGCCGTGGTCTACCGCGGCGCGGAGCTGGACTTGGAGGTCACAGGCATCCGCTTGGGCTGGCAGGGTCTCACCCATGTCAATTTCGAGGACCCGCAGAGCGTCGCGCGCTACATTCTGCCCCTCAACCGGGCCAATACGCGCACCATCGACCGCACCGGCGGCACCTTCCTCCACACTTCGCGCACCAACCCCGCCAAGATGAAGTCTTTGCCGGACCATCTGGCCGGTAAGTCCTTCCCCTCCACCGAGGTCACCAAGAACGGCGTCACCAGTAAGGTCTATGACCTCACCAGCCAGGTGCTCAAGAACTTGGAAACCCTCCGGCTGGACGCCCTGATCGCCATCGGCGGCGACGATACCCTCAGCTACGCCGCGCGGCTCGACAAAGAGGGCTTCCCCGTCATCTGCATCCCCAAGACCATGGACAACGACGTGCGCAACACCGAGTACTGCATCGGCTTTTCCACCGCCATCACCCGCGCCGTCGACGCCATCGAGCGCCAGCGCACCACCGTCGGCTCCCACGAGCGCATCGGCATCTTCCGCGTCTTCGGGCGCGACGCCGGCCACACCGCCTTGTATACCGCCTATGTCACCTCCATCCGCTGTGTCATCCCCGAATATAAGGTCAACTTAGAAAAACTAATCGATCTGGTTGTAAGCGATAAACGAAACAACCCCAGCAATTACTCCTTGGTGGTCCTTTCCGAAGGCGCCGAATGGGAAGGTTATAAAGTAAAAGAGTACGGCGAGCCGGACGCCTATGGCCACCGCAAGAAGATGAGCGTGGGCGAAGACCTCAGCGAGGAGATCAAGCGCCGCACCGGCGAAGAGACCGTCGTCAGCGACCTCACTTACGACCTGCGCGGCGGCAGCCCCGATTTCGTCGACAAGCTCGTCGCCACTACCTTCGCCAACATGGCCCTGGACGCGCTGTCCGAGGGAAAACACGGGATCATGACCGCCATCGTGAACGGCTGCTACGCCCTTTCGTCCATCCCCGATCCTAAGCTCGGGCCGCGCAAAGTGGACGTCGCCGCCATGTACAACACCGATCGTTACCGGCCGAACTACGCCGCCAAGCTCGGTTTCCCCATCTTTCTGGCCCGGGCTTGAGGCCGCTCCGGCCGGCGTGCCATCACGAACATGACCAATACGAACACGGGAATCTTTCAGGAGATCGTCGAGGCCGAAGGTCACCTGATCGATTCCCACATCATGGAGCGGATCTTCGACAAAGTCGTCGAACATAACGGCCGCTTCGAGGTCGAGCAGTTCCGCATCGGCCGCACCAACGAAGAGCCGTCCTATCTGCGCCTCCGCGTCGAGGCCCCCACCGCCGAAGACCTCGCGCGCATGCTGCCCCAACTGATGGATCTGGGATGTTCCCTCGCCGACCCCGGCGACGTCTCCCTGCGCACGATCGAGAAAGACCGCTGCGCCCCGGAGGATTTCTACTCCACCACCAACCTCCGCACCCTCATCCGCTACCGGCAGCAGTGGATCCCGGTCGAGAATCAGCGCATGGACGCTCTCATCGTGGTCCACAACGGCCGCGCCTTTTGCCGCCGCCTCCGCGACCTGCGCGCCGGCGATCAGGTGGTCGTCGGCATGCGCGGCATCCGAGTTCTTCCGGAGTCCAAAGAGCGCGACCGCCTCTCGTTCGCCTTCATGACCAACGGCATCTCCTCGGAGCGCCAGGTGGAGACCGCCGTCCGCCAGACGGCCGCTCTGATGCGCCACACCCGCGAGGCCGGCCTCAAGGTGATCGTGGTCGCCGGCCCCGTCGTGGTTCATACCGGCGGCGCGCCGGCTTTGGCCGCTCTCATCCGCCACGGCTGGGTCCAGGCGCTGTTGAGCGGCAACGCTCTCGGCGTCCATGACATCGAAGCCGCGCTATTCGGCACCTCGCTGGGAGTCCGGCTCAGCGATGGGCGGCAGGCCGAACACGGCCACCGCAACCACATGCGCGCCATCAACTTCATTTATAGCTGCGGCGGCATCCGGCAAGCCGTCGAGCAGGGCAAGCTCACCAGCGGCGTCATGTTCGAGTGCGTGCGCTCGGGCGTCCCCTTCGTTCTCGCCGGAAGCCTCCGCGACGACGGGCCGCTGCCGGAAACCATCACCGACATGAACCAGGCCCAGGACGCCTACGCCGAGCAGCTCCAGGGCGCCGGCCTGGTCCTCTGCCTGGGCTCGATGCTCCACTCCATCGCCGTCGGCAATATGCTCCCCAGCTGGGTCAAAGTGGCCTGCGTGGACATCAACCCCGCCGTCGCCACCAAGGTCAGCGACCGCGGCACCGGCCAGGCCGTGGGCGTGGTGACCGACGTCGGCATGTTCCTGGACTTGCTCGCCAAGGCCCTGGTCCAATCATGAAGCGCTCTTACACCGACGAACACGCCCGCTCCGGACTCGACGCTCCCCTGCCGGAGTTGGAGGTCTTCCCGAATCACTTCCCCAACTACGAGATCGAAATCGTGATCCCCGAGTTCACTTCGGTCTGCCCCAAAACCGGCCTCCCCGACTTCGGCAAGATCACCATCCGCTACGTCCCGGACAAATACTGCGTCGAGCTGAAGTCGCTCAAAATGTACGAGCTCGGCTACCGCAACCTCGGCATCTTCTACGAAAACGTCGTGAACCGTTTCCTCCGCGACTTCGTGCGCGCCGTCAAGCCTGTGTCGGCCACCGTCATCGGCGAGTTCACGCCGCGCGGCGGAATCTATTCAAAAGTAACCGCAAGCTGGAGCGCGAAAAAAGGTGGCAAACGGTGAGACGCCGCCCCCTGACCCCACGGCCCAGGAGCTGATCGAGCTGGCGCGCGAAATCCGCGAGCGCGTCCGCTCCCGCCACCCCACCCACGCCCCCGGCGGCGTCGCCTTGCCGGATCTGATGCCGCTCTTGCACGCCCGCGATGCAGCCGAGGGCAAAGTGGCCTCCATCGGTACGGTCAATCCCCGGCCCCCCGGCGCGCTCAACTCGCTGATCCAGCTCCTCAAGCGCTTGGCGGCCCGCCTGCTGGATTGGCACGTCCGCGAACAGGTCGAGTTCAACCGCTCCGTGGTGCGGGCGCTAAGCGCAACCCTGGAGGCTCTCGACGAAAACAACCGCGCCCTAGCCCGGATCGCCGAGACCGCCGCTTTGGTCAACCCAATTCGGGAGGCGCTCGATGAGAACAACCGCGCCCTGGCCCGGATTGCGGAAGCCGCCGCCCTGGGCCGGGACGTGGCCGCGCATTGGGCTCAGTGGCGGCCCGCTTGGGAAGAGAAACTCGAAAAGAGCGAAATTCATGCCCTGCGCGCGTTGGCGGAACTCCAGGGCGTGGTTCAACAGCGGCTGGCTCAGTTGGAAATCAGCTTCCGCGATCTCACCCGGCGCCAGCACGAAGAATTCCGGCTCTCGGCCGAGCGCTCCGCGCTCGAAATCCAGCAACGCTTGTGGCGAGACCTGGAAAAGGTTCGCATCGAGTTTGAACGGCTGATCCACTCGGAGCTGCGCCTCCTCCGCCAGCGCGCCGCGCGCCTGGATCCCATTGCGCCGCCGGCCGCCCCCGTGGTGCAAGCCAGTGAGCCGCCCGTGGACCCGCTCGCCTTTGCGCTGCGCTTCCGCGGCTCCGAAGAAGAGATCCGCCGCCGCCAGACCTTCTATCTGCCCTACTTCCGCCGGGCCGGCCAGGTTCTGGATCTTGCCTGCGGCCGCGGCGAGTTTCTCGAGCTGTTGCGCGAAGCCGGCGTCAATGCCCGCGGCGTGGACCTCGATCCCGCCTGCGTCGAAATTTGCCGCGCCAAAGGATTGGATGTCGAGCAGCGGGGCGCCTTCGACTGCCTGGAGCAGCTTCCCCCCTCAACCCTCGATGCAATCTTCTGTTCGCATTTCGTCGAGCACCTTCCCGCCGCGCAGGTTCCCGAACTCATTCGATTAGCCTCTTCGCGGCTCGTCCCCGGCGGCCTGCTGGCTGTGGAGACGCCAAACCCGCAATGCTTAGCCACCCTGGCGGCGGCGTTTTACGCGGACCCAACCCACCAGCGTCCCCTGCCTGCCCCGCTCTTGCGCTTCTATTTTGAGGAAGCCGGCTTCGGGGGCATCGAAGTGCATCCGCTCTCGCCGGCCTCGGAAGTTTATCCCGAACTCGCCGCCCTTCCGGACGCCTTTCGCGATGCCTTTTTCGGCGGCATGGACTACGCCATCTTAGGCCGCCGCCTCTGACGGTTCATACCCACGCCGCCATCCGCCGCAGGCCACGCCTCCCACCCGGTTCTCCTCACCGCAACCACGCCGGCTGGTCCGCGCTCCGCCCGCCTCTCACACTTTCGGCAGCAAGAACGGCGCCCGGTACCGCTTGTGCAGCATGGCCGCCGCCTGCGGGTCGCCGGGAATCTGCTCCCGCGCAGCGTCCCACCGGATTCGGCGCTTCAGGCGGTAGGCGATGTTCCCCAACTGGCAGCAGACGGTCGCGGCGTGACTCTGTTCCAGGGTGGGCTCCAGCTCCCGCTTCCCTTCTTTGACCGCGTCGAGGAACATGCGCTGATACGGACCGTCTTGTTCCGTGCGCTGCCCCGTTTTCGGATCCACCAGATTCCGCGCCTTCGGGTCGAGCCAGGGAATCCCGTCCATTTTCTCCGCCGGCTTGCTGACATCGCGCTCCTCGTAAAGCTCAAAGCCGAACCGGTCCATCACCAGCGTCGCCTGCGAGCCGTAAAAGATGATCCCGTGGTTGCGCGGCCGGTTGAGCACGGTGTGGTAGTTGTTGAAGCCCCGGTAGCGGTACGTCATAACCCAGCCCGGAAACTCCCAGGAGCACTCCAGCGTGTCATAGGTGTCCGCCAAATCGTCCACCACGAACTTGCCGCCCGTGGCCGAAACGGCGGTCGGGGCGGGGTAGTTCATCGCCCATAGAATAATGTCGATATGATGGACCGCCCAGTTGGTAAGCATACCCCCGCCATAATCAAACCACCACGAGCTCGACAGGCGGGCGCGGTTGAATGGAACCAGCGGCGCCGGGCCCAGCCAATTGTCCCAGTGGTAGCCGGGAGGCGGATCGGAGTCGGGCGGCCGGCCGGTCCGGGCGCCTGTGTTGGAGTAGTTGAAGCTCTCCACCAGGCCGATCTTGCCCAGACGTCCGCCCCGGATCAGCTCCACCGCCCTGCGGTAGGGTGGACCGCTGCGTTGCTGCGTCCCCATCAGCGCCAGCACTCCGGCTTTCCGCGCCGCCTCCACCATCGTCCGGCCTTCGACTACGGTATGCGAGAGCGGCTTCTCCACGTAGATCGGTTTGCCGGCCTGTACCGCATGCAGAAACGGGATGGCGTGCCAGTGCTCGGTGGTGGCGATGATGACCGCGTCGATGTCCTTGCGGTCCAGGATCCGGCGGTAATCTACGTACTTGTCCGCCGTCTGGGGGCGCGCCGCGTTCCGCAGCACCGCTAAGGCCTCCTCCATGCGCGGCTCGATCACGTCGCTCACCGCCGGAATGTCGCAATCCGGAAATTGGCACAAGATCCGCATCAGTTCCCGGCCGCGTCCCCCCGTGCCGATGACCCCTACGCGGATCCGGTCATTGGCCCCGAGCACGCGCGAAGCTGCCGCCGCTCCGGCCAGCAGCGTTGTGAATCGCCTGCGATTGACATTCATGTTCCTTTCTCCTTCGCCAATGGTTCCATCTTGGAGTATTGCACCCAAACCTCTGGAATCCCAGCTTGCCGGGCATCCCCTGTGTGTGCGGCCACCCGGTAGTTCAGCGCCAGCGCCTGCCCCGGCTTGAGTTCGAACGCTTCGTCGTAGGTGAAGCTGGCGATGATCGTCATGTTGTTCCAGTTGTGCCAGCGGGTCGGAAACCGCGGGTTGGCCGGATGGTCCATCAGCGCCACCCCGGCCACCGAGCCGTCCACTAACGGCCCCGAGAAGTCGCACCAGCGGGCCCTCGCTCCCCCGCAGGCCTCATTTTGCTGGCCCTCGGAGTTGGTGATCACCCCAAACCGGTCCATCGGATGAAAGTTCACCAAAGGCCCGTACAACTTCGTGTACCGCTCCTTTTGCGGCGGCAGACACATCGAATCCGGAACCCGGCAGGCCAGCAGGTTGTACATGGTCTTGTGAAACACCACCGGCCGGTCGAGCGCCTGAAGCCGGAGTCCCAGATCCAGCAAACGCAGATTGGCCCCGCCCGATCGGGCCTCAATATAGCGGGTCTCTTGCAAAAGATCCCTCCCCGTCAGGTCCCGCCACGCCAGCCGCTGCCGCAGCCGGGCCACAGCTCCGCTTTCCGCCAAATCGAAACCCAAGTGCACAATCTTGCCGCAGTCGGCGGCCCGCTCCTCCCAAAAGCTCACATCATTCACCTTCTGGTGCGCAACGAACAAACCCCGATGCCAGTGGTGCCCCCGAAGCGATCCCGGAAACTCCCCGTTCTGCGTCACGGCCAGTCGGTTCGGCGCCAGGATCGGGTGAAAAAATGGCCGGTAGTTGCCCGCCTGGCTGGTGTCGTGGTTGTACACCGCAAATAACTCGCCGTTGAGGAACAGATCCGTCACCGCACCGTCAGGGCGAACCCCGCCCTCACCCGCCGGCGGAGGATTCAACCGCGGGTACTGCGCAACGGCAGGCAACGCCGCCGTCCCAACCAATGCTCGCAACAGGTCGCGGCGGCCAATAGCTTCCGAGTCTTTCATGTCGATATATGAACTACTATTCATCTGCATCTCCTTTCCGACCCCTCCCGCCCCGCACACGCGCCGGACACTAAGGGGCCGCTTCCTCAACCTCAACTATACGGCCTTCATCACCCCGTGAGTATGCCCCTCGCCAATCCAAGCCCCACAACTTCCCGTTCCAAAACACCTGCTGAACTGACTGTTTAAACGAAACGAAGCTCGGACGTTGACCTCTTCGGCTGAATGTCGACGCCATCGCAAACCAAAACTCTTGCAATCAGTACAAAAAGGTCAGATTGTGTTCTAAGCTTTCAAGCAAGAACCATTATACACACAACTGCCTGTGAAAGAAAAAATACGTTCCAACATGGTTGACAGATTTCACAAAAGCGCTATAATTTCTCATGAGAGGATTCTGGTTCGTATCCACGCTGGCCCACGCCCTTCAAGCCGGGCCGCAGGCGGAATCCTCACTTCAGGAGGTCAATATGCCTAGAAGCCATGCAAAATGGGTGGCAGCGTTGGCCGTTTGGCTGACGCTCGCCTGTGTCATCGGCTACGCCCAAGGCGAACGGGCGCGCATTACCGGCACGGTCCGGGACGCCACCGGAGCCGTGGTGCCCGGTGCCTCGGTCCAGGTCCGCGAGATCAATACCAATGTGATTACCCGCACGCAGACCAACGAAGTCGGAATGTATTATTTCGCTGCGTTGCCGCCGGGCATTTATGAACTGACCGTCGAACGCGAAGGTTTCCGCCAAGCCCGGATCGGCGACATCCGCTTGACCGTGAACCTGACCGCCACCCTCGACGTCACGCTCGAGGTCGGCACCGTCAGTGACGTGGTGGAGGTCCGCGCAGCGGCGGTCCAGCTCGAGGCTCAGAGCGCTACCTTGGGCAAGGTAGTCGACACGCGGCGGCTGGTCGAATTGCCCTTGACGACCCGTACGCCGGGGGCCTTGGCCGCACTAGCTCCCTCCGTGGTGCCTCTAGCCGGCGGTCTGAACAGTCCCTCCAACCGGGAGTCAATTCTGGCTGCCAAAGTGGCCGGCGGACAGGCGACTATGAATTCGGTGTTGACCGACGGAGGCGACAGCCGCGGCATGCTCACCGGAGGCTACCTGGTGCCCATTGAATCCGTCGCCGAAATGAAAGTGGAGACCAGCAATTTCGCCTCGGAGTTCGGCCGCCTGGCCGGCGGGCTGATCAACATCGCCACCAAAAGCGGCACCAACGAGCTGCACGGCAGCCTCTACCATTTCCTGCGGAACGACAACCTCAACGCCAACAGTTGGGGCAACAATCGGAACCGGGTCGCGAAAAGCGAATTCAAATGGAACCAGTTTGGCGCCAGCTTGGGCGGCCCCATCCGCCGCGACCGCACCTTCTTCTTCGGCAACTACGAGGGCACCCGCCAGCCCCTCCAGAGCAATGTGCTGACGACCGTGCCGACCGACTTGCAGCGGCGCGGCGACTTCACCCTAACCCGCGACGGGCAGAACCGCCCGGTCATCGTCTACGACCCCTCCACCACGCGGCCCGATCCGGACCGGCCCGGCAAGTTCATCCGCGATCCCTTCGCCGGCAACCGGGTTCCGGAGGCCAGCTTCCACCCGATTTCCAAAAACGTCTTGAAGTATTGGCCGGCGCCCAACCGCGCCGGTGAAGGCCCCGCGGAGATCAACAACTACTTCACCATCCTGCCTTATGTGAACAACATCGACAGCTTCTTCGGCCGGGTGGATCATGTGCTCAGCGACAACCACCGGCTCTTCGGCCGCTTCGGCGGGTCTCAGGAAAAGCAGGCATATTCCGGACAGCCCAATCCCGCCTTCCCTGGAAGAGCCTGGGCCATGGTCGGCACCTTCCCCACCCGCAGCGCACTGCTGAGCCTGACTTCCACCTTTAGCCCGACCTTGCTCGGCGAGTTCCGCGTCAGCTATACCCGGACGCAGCGCAACGAATACCCGGTCAGCGAAGGCTTCGACATTGCCTCCTTAGGCTTCTCCAGCGCACTCGCCGGCCAAGTCCGCTACCGTCAGTTTCCAAGCATCAATGTTTCGGATGTCGCGGCTTTAGGCAATGACGCTTCGCAAACGAAGAGAATCGCGCCGCAGGACAACTGGCACGCGCAGTATCACCTCACCAAACTCTTGTCCCGCCACAAAATCAAGGGCGGCGCCGAATGGCAACTGCTCCGCATCAACCCCTACTCCGCCTCCTATTCGGCCGGCCAGTATAACTTCAGCCGCCAGTACGTCCAGGGGCCCGATCCGGCTCAGGCGGCCACCAACGCCGGCCACGGCATGGCGCCCTTCCTGTTGGGCATCCCCGACGGCGGCGTTTGGTCCTTCGTCCCCGCACTGATGCTCAACATGAAATACTATTCCGGCTACATCCAGGACGACTGGCGCATCACCGACAGGCTCACCCTCAATCTTGGCCTGCGCTACGAGTACCTCACCCCAGTCCAGGAAAAATACGGGCAGATCGCGCGGTTCGTGCCCGACAAGATCGAGCCGGTCACCGGCGGCCGCGGTTCGGTCGAATTCATGCCCGTCAACGGCTACCTGTACGATCCGGAGAAACGCCACTTTGCCCCCCGCGTGGGCGTGGCCTACCGGGTGTTGCGCAACACGGTGGTTCGCGCCGCCGGCGGCATCACCTACGGCTCTCAGATTCCAAACGCCTTCTCCCCCCTCGATTGGGGCACCGGGCTGTTTAAAGAGGAACCAGTCAATCTGGGGCCACCCAATCCCATCCCTTACACGCCGCCCGTGGGTGGTTCGTGGTCTAACCCGTTCGTCACCGGCTTGCCGGTTCCCGACCGCACCCAGACTTTCGCGGGCAGCAACGTCTACCTCGCCTACAAACACCACCCCATGACCTACATCAGCCAGTGGAACTTCTCGATCCAGCAGATGATCGGTACGGGTCTGCTCCTGGAGGCTGCCTACCTGGGCAACAAGGGAACCCGGGTGATGTGGAACCGCAACATGAACCAAAACAACCCGCTGCTGGTTTCTCTCGGATCGGCCCTGCTGGAGGTCGTCGACAACCCGTACTACGGCAAAATCAAGACCGGCCCTCTCAGTTTCCCGACCGTGCAGCGGCGGCAATTGCTCCGCCCGATGCCCCACTACGGCAACGTCACGCAAATGCGGGCGCCTTACGGGGATTCCAGCTATCAGGCCTTCACCCTCCGCGTGGAAAAGGAGTACTCGCACGGGTTCACCATCTCCGGCTCCTACACCGTTTCGAAGCTCATCACCACCGCGCCTGAACCGTTCGCTTGGGCCAAGGCGCCTTCCAATACTCT
>Ga0308414_1002401_pt1 | contig 12223 bp, 11 predicted proteins | sample HotsprSampleOS50_FD_205667 | JGI IMG/M metagenome (GOLD analysis project Ga0308414, IMG submission 205667) | Hot spring phototrophic mat microbial communities from Octopus Spring, Yellowstone National Park, Wyoming, United States - 20090730_OS50 ... | reverse complement strand
TAGGAAAAATCTTGTTGAAACTATACCTTCCATCTGGCCTACAAGAGGTTATATTCTCATGCCTTATGGACGTTATGTTTCTCCAATCACAGGTCAAGAATTTATTAACTATGGAGTTGATATAGGGACTTTTCCAGGATCAGAAGTTTTAGTAACTGCTTCGGGTCAAGTGTATGAGATAGGGTTTTCTAGTTTAGTAGGATATTATGTAAAAGTTATGCATAAATATGGCTGGAAAACTATTTATTCAAACTTAGAAAGGTTACAAGTAAAAAAAGGTCAAGAAGTTTCAAAAGGAGATATCATTGGTTATGTAACTAAAACTTTAATCAATCCAATTTATCATTTGCACTACGAAGTACATGTAGGAACTAAACCACTCAATCCATATTCCTTTTTAAATAAAATACAGAATTAAATTATGGCACAGTCAAATCCCTTATACGAAGAATTTACAGTAAATAGCATTATAGGAGAAGGCTCTGAATTTATAGGAGAGTTTAAAGTAGATGGACTTATTAGAATTGATGGAAAGTTTAAAGGTCTCATAGATACTAATGGAAAAGTTTTAATTGGAAAAACAGGAGTGGTAGATACAGACATTCGGGCTAGAGTTGTAGTAGCAGGGGGACTTATCAAAGGAAATGTCTATGCTTCTGAAAGAGTTATTTTACTTTCTACATGTAGACTTTATGGAGACTTGGTTACTCCTAATTTAGTAGTAGAAGATGGAGTTATATTTGAAGGCAAATGTACGGTAAATCCTAGACCATGAAAATTTTTGGAACCTCTGATTCAATTAAAAGTACGAACGACAAAAAAACAAAAACATCTAAAACTGAATCTTCTTCTAGTGTAAACAACAAAGAAAAAAGTTTTTTAGAAATACTTGAAGCTATAGTTCCATCTAATAAAGAAGAGACTCGTGAAATAAATTTTTTATGGCAAAAACTCCCTGAGGTAGAAAAAAAATTTTTAAGTGAGCCAAATCAAAATAATCTTAACACATATAAAGAATTGATAAAAGAAATTACAAATGCAATTATAAAAAAAAATATGAAATTGTCTATGGCTCGTCAGAGAGGAAGAGCAGATAAAAAAATTCTGATGACTGTAAAAATTATAGATGAAAATATTCAACTTTTAGCTATGACTATGTTAAACCCCGCTAATTCTGCTTTTTCTTTGCTTAAGCAAATTGAAAAAATTCGAGGCTTACTTATGGATATAAAAGAATAAGCTTTTAAGGTAAGGTAAGTACTTCATAGCCTGTAGGGGTAACCAAAACTGTATGTTCAAATTGGGCAGACCACTTTCCATCTTTAGTTCGTACAGTCCAGTTGTCTTTTTTAGATACAACTACTTGATAAGTTCCTAAATTTACCATAGGTTCTATAGTAAACGTCATACCGGGTTCTAATTTAGCTAACAAACGATTTTGTCTAAAGTGTGGAATTTGTGGATCTTCATGAAAGCCTCGACCTATTCCATGTCCCATGAGATCTCGCACTATTCCATATCCTTTAGGAGTGAGAAAATCATCTATGGCATTAGAAATGTCGTTTACTCTATTACCTGGTTTTACTTGTTCTATTCCAATCCACATAGCTTTTTCTGTGTCTGCTACAAGTTGTTCTACTTCAGGACTTACTTTTCCTATCTTAAAAGTTTTGGAGGTATCCCCATGATATCCATCTAATACAGGAGTTACGTCAATATTGATGATATCTCCTTCCTTTAAAATATCATTTTTGCTAGGAATACCATGGCATACTACGTCGTTTATAGAAGTACAAATGGCACGTGGAAAACCTTTATAATTTAAAGGAGCAGACTTGGCACCGTGTTTTAAGGTATATTCATGACAGAGGTCATTTAATTCTTGAGTGCTAACTCCAGCTTTTACAAAAGGTTCTATATATAGCAAGAGTTCTGCAGCTAATTTTCCAACTCTACGCATTTTTTCAATTTCAGTTTTATTTTTTATGTAAATCAAATTGATTTCCTATTTGAATTTGAGAATATAAGTTTAAAATGATTTATTATATTCAAGATTTTAGAATAATTAAAAAAATACAACTCAAAAAAAGCTTTTTCTTCTTGCCTTTGTAAAAAGAAAATATATTTTTTTGTCTACAGAGGATTTTGTGAGATTCTTTTACTTTATATATTTTTTTATAAATTTTTTTAGTATTCTTTTGTGTGAGCCCATAGAATACAATCCTTGGAATTTAACTATTTTTGAAAGAATTATACATAGAAAACATGTCAGTCATCTAGTAATCGAAAGTAGAAAAGATCATTACCGCCTAACGTTCATTCTTTCTGATAGATTTCCTTACAATTTCAAATCTCGTCAATATGCTTTTTTTATTCGTTTTTTTTCTGAAACAGAAGCCTTAGAGGCATCAAAACTTTTTGATAAACAGTTAGACTCTGGTAAAGAAATTTATATCCAACTAGAAGGTTCAGAAATAGTAAAGTATAAATTTATAAATTAAAAATGATCTTGGAAACTTCTAAAAACCCAAATAAAAAAGTTTAAAAGATAAAAAAATGCATACAGAAATAAAATATTTATTAACAAGAGATTTATGGTACAAAGAAATCTTTTTAATAGAAACACTAAGCTAGTTATTCAAAGTATAATAGATTGGGAAATTTTTCTTGATGAATTGCAACCTATGTATAAATATAAACAAGCGAAAGTTAGATAAAATTAATTATTATATCAACAAAAATAAATGTATCATTCGTAGCAGTTCAACACAATAGTCAAGAAGAACATGACCAACTCAAAAACCATCTAATTTAACTTAAAAAATATGCAAGCTAGTTTTACAAAGAAGCATGATAAATCCTACTATGGTTAAACATCATATCTAGTAGACGAAAAGACAAAGCTAATAAACGATTATGAAGTAACCACTGCGAAGGTTTATATAATCTTAGGCATTTGTGATATTTACTTTATTCATAAACAACATTTCAGAATACTACAAATAGAATTTATAATTTACAATTAAAAATCCCTCTTTTTAATGGTTCCCTTAAGATTTTCTATTTGAATTTACAATCAGCAGAAATTGGAAAGTGGTCAGAAATTTTTTCTAATTTTTTTCTACCTTCTACTTCTGGAAAGAGTTCATCTAATCGCCATACTTTCCCTTTACAAAACTGAGCTACCAATTTATCTGTAAAGATTAAATCATGATGTTGATTTGCAAAAGTAGTAGGTTCTTTTATAAGTTGCTCTAAGTAGAGAAAATATGGCAAGGTAATTAGAAACTCTACTTTTTGATAGTTACTTCCCGTATTGAAATCCCCTCCAAAAAAAATTTTTCTATCAGAAAAATTTTTAAAAGCATAGTCAATAACTTTTTGAAAGTTTTTTAATTCTTCTTTGTCCTTAGGAGTAGAATGAAAAGGTACTAATAAAAATTTATTTCCTTGAAATTGAAAGAAGAAAAATGTAGGAGGTCGTGCGAAATCATTGTCCTCATCTGCATATTCTAATTTTCCAAATGTATCTGCCCATTCTGATTTTATACAAGCAAGATATTTTTCTTTTCTGGTGCCTTCTTCCTCTCCTTTAGCTATTCCTTCTTCACATGCATATTTATAACCTGATTCTACAAAAGCTTCTTCAAAAGCTTTTGCCATGTCTATACCAGCAGAGCGAACTTCTAAATATACAATAGCATCACAGCTTTGGGAATATCGAAGTATATAACTACCTTTTTCATGTCGATTTAAACCCTTGATAGATAAATTTTTTACATTCCAAAAACAAATTCTAATTTGAGTTTCATTTTGCTTAGCTAATGGGTCTTTTACTAAAAAAAGAGAACAATAGTTAAAAAATAAGAAGAAAAACAAAAAGAAAAGTTTTGCAAAAAGTATCTTGTGTTTCATAATTTGTATGTGCAAATTACACAAAAACTTGGCAAGCAAATCCTATATTCTCCAAAATTTCAGGACATATATTGGTCAAGAGAAAATGGGCTTTTTGAAAAAGAATATGTTTTTTTACAGGGAAATTCCTTATATGAGAGATGGAAACAAGATAGAGATTTTACTATTTTTGAACTAGGCTTTGGAGCAGGCTTAAATTTTTTAACAACCTGGAAAGCATGGAGAGAGGGAAAATACAACTCTACTTTAAACTACATTTCTACAGAAGCTTTTCCTATTCCTAAGTCTGAAATTAGAGATATTCTTTTGGATTTTCCAGAATTAGAAAATTTAAGTTCTATATGGTTAAATTACTACGATGATTGGTCTTTTGGGGTCCATAAATTTTTTTTTCCAAAAGATCATTTGCATTTAACGCTTTGGATTGGAGATGCCCTAGAATGTCTAATTCAACTTCCTTTTTTAGCAGATGCTTTTTTCTTGGATGGATTTTCTCCATCTAAAAATCCTGAACTTTGGTCAAAACAAATCTTTACAAATTTAGTAAAACACGTAAACGGGTATGCTAGTTTTTCTACTTATTCAGTTTCTAATTCAGTGAAAACTAATGCACAAGAAGCAGGATTTACTATTTTTCAAACTAAAGGATTTGGTAAAAAAAAGTCCATGCTAAAAGGAGAAATATATTCAAAAAATAATTTTTATGAGTCAAAAAAATTTTTACCGATTCCTAGCTTAGTTAATAAAAAAAATCTAGAAGTTACAATTATAGGGACAGGTCTTGCTGGATTAAATTTAGGATATTTTTTACTAAAGAGAGGGATTAAAGCTTATTTTTTAGATGCTTGTTCTGGGGTAGGAGAAAATGCTTCTTGTAATCCTCTTGGTTATTTTTCAGCTAAACTAACTAAAAATCCAACTATTGCAAGTAGGCTTAGTTTATTAGGAGTAGATTTTACTTCTAGAATGTTATCTATTTGGAACGAAGAACTTGGAATAGAAGTAGGCAAAGATGTTGGTCTATTTCATGTTTTAAATCTAGAAGAAATCAAAGATCTTCAAGCAAATGTTCAAGCTCATAACTTGCCTGCAGGGTATTTACAAATTACTGAAAAAGAAGTAATTTTTTTTGGAAAAAAATATTTTTTGAAAGGAGTTTTTATAAAAAAAGGAGGTTACTTTTATCCATTCAAGTTTTGTCAATACATGTATAATTTTTTAAAAGAAAAGGGGGTTATTTTTGAATGGAACTCAAAAGTATGTAAAATTGAAAACTCTGATGGATGGAAATTATTTGATAAGTCTGGAAATCTTTTAAAGCAAACTCAATACTTAATTCTTTGTAATTCTTATCATTTAAATGAATTTGAAATTACTAAAGAAATTTCTATACAAAAAATTAGAGGACAAATAGCTATTTTAGATTCACAAAAATATTTTTTTTCAAATTATATTCCTATTTTATTTGAAGATACATATTTAGTTGGAGATGAGTTTCAAACGATTTTAGGAGCTACATTTAATCCAAAAGATCAAAATTTACAAGTAAATCTCGAACATAACATTCTTTTATTAAGTAGATTAAAAAATTATTTACAAGAGATAAATCCTTTAGAAGGAAAAAATTTTCCAGCAAGAGTTGGATTTAGAGCTAATACTAAAGATCGTTTACCTTTGCTAGGTTGTGTCCCAAAAGTCAAAGATTACAAAAAATTTTATCAGAATAATTCTTTTGAGCCTCAAGTATATGAAAATTTATATATCTTGTCTGCTTTGGGATCTAAAGGCATTGCTTATGCTCCTATTTTAGCAGAAACTTTAGTTTCTCTTCTTTTTGAGGAGCCTCCTGCTCTACCTCTAGATATAATTGAAGCCTTACACCCTGCCCGTTTTATTTTGAGAGATTTAAAAAAAGGAAAATTTTAAACTAAGTTTTTTTTATCTTACTTTTATAATGGCAATTATAACTAAGGTTTAATAGAGTGTATATAAAAGAAAGTTCAAACTGCTTGATTTTTACAGTAAAATTTTTTATAGAGTATAAAGCGAGGGAAAGTTATGTATAAAATAATTTTTTTAATATTAGGTATTTTTGTTACTTCTGTTTTTCCTGAAAACATAACTTTAAATTTTAAAGATGCATATAAAATTTATGATTTCAAGGTAAAAGACTTCAATAGAAATACATTTAGTGTCTTTATAGATATAAAAGACATGGACTTTGTAAATGAACTTGCCTCTACAGAAACAATTAAAAGTATGCGTGGCGAAACTATTACTCAAACTTTTTATTATTTTGATTTTTATATTGGAAATATTAGAACTGAAGTAGTACCTGGAACTTTTAAAGTAAATGGCTTACGTGCTTCTTTTGATATTTTTGGAAATTCTACTGTGCCTTCAGGAAACACAACTATTGATTTTTACTACTATCCACCCCTTGATGAAAAGGGAGATGAAACACCACCTATATTAATGGATTCTTTGATTTATGAAGTTCCAGCTCGTCCTACTGTAACTTCTACAATTTCACGTCTTTATCCGTCAGCTGGAAAGTATGGAGATCTAATTACTGTGGTAGGAAAAAATTTAGGTAAAGATCCAAATAATATAAAAGTTTACTTTATTGATTCTAGGTATGGAAAGAAGTATGAAGCTTATAATGAAAAAGAGCTTGGAGTTACTACACCTATTTTTTTATCTGCTCCCGATGAAAAAGGTTTACAAGAAGCTAAGTTTACTATTCCATCAAACTTATTAGATGAATTAGAAGATCCTAATTTTCTAAGAAACAAAATTCGTCTTAGAATCCTAGTAAACTATGCCCTAGCTTCACAAGAAAGTGATAGCGCGATTAGTTTAGATATACTTCATCCCAATTGGAAAAAAATTATTTTTATGAGTAGTTTTTTGGGAGTCTTGCTTTTTTTAGCACTTGTCCCATTATTTACAGGGAAATGGGATTTTATTCAAGAAATGCTCAAAGAACGAATAACAAATACTTATAGCCTTTCACGATTTCAAGCTTTTATTTGGACTGTTACTTTGTTTGCAAGTTATTTATATATTGCTCTTTGTTATGGACTTCTTAAAGATGGAGAAATTCCTGAGTTTAATATGTCTTTACTTGGACTTATGGGTATTAGCTATGGAAGTTTACTTTCTGCTAATCATCTAAGTTACAAAAATCCTAAAAATGAAATTAGAGATAGAAAGCCAGGTTTTGCAGATCTTATTATGCAAAATGGTTCTATAGATATAACTCGGTTTCAAATGTTTAGTTTTACAATCTTAACAGTAGGACTTTATATTTTTAACTTATACAATGCAGATATTTTAATGGGAATGCCTGATATTCCAACTACTTTACATGGATTACTTTTATCTAGTCAAGCAGGTTATTTAGGTGGAAAAGTTACAGGAGATAAAATTGTTGTAAATCAAATTTTACCTTCTAAGCTACATTTAAATGATACCAATCAAGAAATTACTCTTATTGGAAATGGTTTTACTGATGGGATGAAAGTTATGCTGGAAGGTGGGGAACCTATCAAAGTACAGTTTATTGATCCTACTATAGTTAAATTTGTCCCAAAAGATTTGCCTTCTGTGGGTTTAAAAAATATTTTACTTATTCCAAGTTCAGGCTCAAGCATAGAAATTAAATCTGCTTTAGAAATTCTACCACCTAAAGAATCTAATACTACAACATAAAATGAAGTTTACTCTTTTTGGATTATTTTTTATACTTTCTTTATTTGCAAAAGAAAACCATGTAATTCGGCTCAAGGACTTTAAACCTATAAACTTTGATTCGGGAATTTTTTTTATAAGACTTGAGAATTTATATTCACAGCAACCTTTTTTAAGTCAATTTTGTATAAAAGAAGAATTAGAAGTTTTAGGAAATTCTAATGTTCAAACTATATCTAATTTTTCTAATATATTGAATAATTGTAAAATTCAAGTACGTTATGCGAATATAGATTTAGAACTAATTCCTGAAAGCTTGTTTCAAGATACCAAAAGCTTAGAATTTAATCTTAAAACTCAAAAACTTCTTCCATTAGAAAAAGAGGCTTTATTAGAAGTAAAAGTTTCAGACAAACTCATCTTAAAATCTTTAGTTAAGCTTTCCAAACCTAAAGAAATCCTACCTGTTATAGCTGGGATTTTTCCTAGTTCAGGGGCATCGGGAGATGTAATTTCTATTTTTGCAAAAAATGTTGATGAAAATCCTGAAAACACTTTAATTAGTTTAGAATATTTTACAAATGATAACTTTAGTCTTTCACATGAGTTAGCATGGACAAGACCTGTTTTTGTTTCTCCTGTAAATTCAGAAGGCATACAAGTAGTGAAATTTGTTTTACCTTTTAATATAAAACTTCATATAGATAGTTTTCAATTTTTAAAAAAAGTAATTCAAATCAAAATGATTGTTAACCAAAGAGAAGCTTACTATGAAAATCCCGAAAGTTTAAACTTTTATTTACTTCATCCTCGATGGAAACTCATTTTAATGGGATTTAGCTTTTTGTCTATTTTAATAATATATTTGATAATAGGAATTTTTAGAAATAAAATATTTTGGACAAGAGGAGTTTTTTTAGATAAAAAGTTCAATAAATACAGCTTAGCTAAATTTGAACTTCTATCATGGAGTGCAGTTTTTTTATTTGGACTTTTTTATATAATTTATTACTTTTTTTTATTTGAAAGAAGTTATTCTTTAAGTTGGAATTATTCCCTGCTATTTCTAATTTTAGTAGTATATATTCCTCTATTTATCTCTAGAAAATTAGATCAATTTTATCCTAAAAATGAACTTATACTTATTCCACCTAAGCTTTCTGATTTAGTCTTTTCTAAAAACTCTCTAGATATTATACGATTTCAAATGTTTAGTTGTAGTGTTCTTTCACAAGTTCTTTTTCTTTATTTAATTTTTTCTAAAAATTTATTTGAATCTCGTTTAGAAATCCCTTATCATTTGATTGGTTTTTTACTATTAAGTAGAATAATTTATTTACTAGGAAAGCTTACAAGAGAAAAAGTTGTTGTTTACGATATTAATCCAAGAACTTGGACAGTTTTAAATTCAAACATTCTTTTAGAATTAAAAGGATATGGTTTTAAAAAAGGTCAAAAAATCCAAATAGGAAATTCAAATCTTTATCCTTTAATAGTAGAAAATCAAACTAGTGCTAAAGTTTTTTTTAAAGAAAAACTAAATGAAGGAATTCATAAAATTTTTATTTACTCATCTTCTCAAATTCTAGCAGATACTATACCATGTATTTGTATTACTCAGAAAAGTCCAGTAGAACCAAATCCCCCCGAACTTCTCTGTGTGGAATCTAACTCTTCTACACATTCAAATTCAGCATAGTAAGTTTTGCGGATAAGTAGTTGAGCAATTCTCATTTTATGTTCAATTTGAAAGGGAAGTTTTCCTAAGTTTACAACTCCTACAAATAGTTCTCCTCTGTAATCACTGTCAATAGTGCCTGGTGAATTAGGTATAAAAATAAGATGTTTGTTTGCTAATCCTGAACGTGGTCGAATTTCAATATCGTACCCGAAAGGTATAGCAAGCTTAAGTCCTGTGGGAATTAAATTAGGTTCCATAGGTAAAAGGATAATTCCGTTTTTACAATAGGAAAACAAATCATAACCTGCAGCACCATTTGTCTTGAGTTCTGGTAAGTTTACATCGGGATAAAGTTTTTGAACTTGGATTTTTATACTCACTCTAGTTCCTCTGAAAGTTTTTTGTGTCCCATATTTAATAATTTTTTAAAAACTTCTTTAAAATCTTGTAAAAATTTTTCTTCATCTCTAGCATATAAGTAAATATATTTTTTACATTCTTCATCTTTTAGAAGTTCTAAGTCTGAATCTAGAAGAATTAAATCTTCTTCATTTATATTGGAATTAAGTAGTCTTTGAAAATATAAGTTTGAAAGACGAAAGGGAGAACTAGTAAAATATTTTCCATGAGCTTTTCCTAAGCTATGAGCACCCATAATAGCTATCATTTCTTGAACAGAAAAACCTGCTTCTTGAAAACTTTGGATAAAGTATTGTATGTTGTGGGTTTCTTGAGGAAAGTTTTCACTTGCTTCTTCTTGTTTATCTTCTCTTCCATATCCACAATTTATTTTAAGACCTCCCACCTTTTCTAAAGCTATACAGCTAGAGTGTGCTAAAAAATCAGAAAGAGAAATAAAAATATTTTTTTCCTTTTGAAATTGAGTGTGTAAGTTTTGAATCTTTGTTGCTATAGGTGTAAGGGTAGAATGCATAGGTTTAGAAAGATTAGTTTGTAAAAAAATATTTGAGCTTACTCCATTAAACTGGGAAAACTTATTTCTTAAAAAGGCATCGTGAAATACAAGTCTTAAGATTGCAGGACTATCTGTAGTTAGGATATTTTCATAAAGAAAAGTTCTAAGTATTTGTGATTTTTTTTCCTGTAAAGATAAGGATTTTATTTCATGCAAAACAAAAGAACCTTTTTTTCCTTTAATCTCTGTTATATAAGTTTTTCCTAATATACAGAAATCTTTAATTTTTTCGTAAACAGCAGAACTTACTAGTAAATTTGTTCCAGCTTGTTTATTTATAGACTCAATTCTAGAAGCTAAATTTACAGTATCTCCAATAGCTGTAAATTGAGTTTTAGCTGGGTGTCCTATATTTCCTACAATCGTATTTCCATAGTGAATTCCAATTCCTATTTCAAAATTTACTTGAAAGTAAGTCTTTAAGTAAGAATTTATTTCCTGCATTTCTTTTAACATTCCAAGTCCAGCTAAAACTGCATCTATGGGGGATGTGTTTCTATGTAGAGGATCTAAACCAAAAATAGCCATAAGTCCATCTCCTATATACTTATCTATAAAGCCATGATGTTTTAAAACTTGTTCTCCCATTTTTTTAAAATAGCGATTTAAAATATGTATGGCATCATAAGGCAAGGCTTCTTCTATAAATTCTGTGTATCCTCTAATATCTGAAAATAAGATAGTTAAAGGAATTTCTTTTCCAGAGGAATTTGCTTTTTGTTGAACTGCTAAATCTAAATCTTCTTTATCTCTAACTAGTCTACGAAGTTTAACGTCTCCAAAAACCCTAGTTTGACATGCAAGCCGAATGTTTTCTTCTAAGCCTTTTTTTTGACTCATAAGCTCTTCAGCTTTGGTTCGTGGGGAAAGCTGAGATAAGCCAGAGAGAATAAGCACTCTACAAGTAGAACATTTACCTTTTCCACCACAAGCATGAGTGTGAGGAATTTCATTTTCAAGAGCAATTTCTAAGATAGTCTTTCCTTCTTCGACATTTTCAATAATTTTTTCTGATTCAAAGTTAACTTTCAATTTTTTCTCCTAGTGTAGAATGATTTTATAGAATAATGTTTGTAAACAAAAAAGATGTATAGATTAAATAAGAAAAAGTTTATTAGGATGATTTTTAGTGTACATTCAAAAAGCCCTAAAAATGGGGTAGTGTACACTTTTAGAAAAATTTTTCCTAAGAAAAATGGGGGTTGAAACTCGTAAATTTCAGTTTTTTTTAGTGTACATAAAATTTTCTCAAAAATGCTTGACATGTACACTATATTCAAATATAAGTTGTTCTAGAGGCTTGATTTTATTGGTCGCTTTCAACGGCAAAATGAGTGCTGTTGGAAAACTAGAACTACGCCTTAGTAGATTGCGACGAAGAAGCTGAAGAAAGCTATCAAGGAAATTACAATTCTGTTGGAAAACTAGAACTACGCCTTAGTAGATTGCGACAAACGATTATTAAGCCAAGTTAAACAATCGCCAAGCTTGGCAAGTTGGAAAACTTGAACTACGCTTTAGTAGATTGCGACAAAAACAATTGTAAATTCATACGGCGATTATGTTAGTTTGTTGGAAAACTTGAACTACGCTTTAGTAGATTGCGACTTTTTTGATCTCTTCTGCGACTCTTTTAGCTGCCCACATTATGTTGGAAAACTTGAACTACGCTTTAGTAGATTGCGACTGGATAAACAATGAATAATGAATAATGAATAGTGAATAATAATATTTTAGAAAATTATAGAGTTATATTTTATTATATTAGATTTTTCTAATACAAATTGCGACAGGAGGTCAAAGCCTGAGCCTTTAGGACAAGGATGTCCTAAGGCGGGTTTCTTTTCTTTTTTTTGCAAAGCTTTTTTAATCTTTTCTTTACATAAAGAAAAGAAAAAAAAGCGAAAACTACGCTTTAGTAGATTGCGACTGGATAAACAATGAATAATGAATAATGA
>Ga0308414_1002398_pt1 | contig 12226 bp, 11 predicted proteins | sample HotsprSampleOS50_FD_205667 | JGI IMG/M metagenome (GOLD analysis project Ga0308414, IMG submission 205667) | Hot spring phototrophic mat microbial communities from Octopus Spring, Yellowstone National Park, Wyoming, United States - 20090730_OS50 ... | reverse complement strand
CCCGGCGGCAAAGCGCGCCGCCGCCTCGCGCGCGGCCTGGAAGTCGTGGCCGTGCTCGACGAGCGCGACGCCGAGCGCGCGCATCGCCGCATTTTTCTCGCGCGAGTTGCCGATGGGCACGAAGATCGTCGCCGGCAACCCGTGGCGGCGCGCGGCGAAGCCGATCGACTGGCCGTGGTTGCCGCGGGTCGCGCTCACCACGCCCGGACAGCGCGGCTCGCGCCGCCGCAGCGCCTCGAAGTAGGTCAGCCCGCCGCGGATCTTGAACGCGCCCACCGGCGTGTGGTTCTCGTGCTTCAGCCACACCTCGGTGCCGAGGGCCTCGGCGAGCAGCGGCCAGACGTACTGCGGCGTCGGCGGCATCGCCGCATGTACGACACGGGCAGCGGCGTCGAGGGATTCGGCGTCGGGCAGTCGCATGCGAGCGGCGGGCAGGTACGCTGCGGCCACTGTACCCCAGCGACGCCCTGGCCACGCCGCCTCCGTTGGCCCGCCGCGGCGGGCGGGGCGACCGTCGAAGGGACAGTGACGCTTGCAGGGGAAGGCGCGCGATGCCCATTGAACTGAGCTACGAATGCACAGACCAGCCGCCGGCGGACGATCTCGACGTCGTCGATGCCGGCGTGCACCTGCACAACATCAACGCCGTCGACCTTGACGCGGTGCGCACGCTCGCCTGCTTTGCGCGCGACCGCGCCGGTGCGGTGCTGGGTGGGCTGCGGGCGCGACAATGGGGCGCGGCCGTCGAGGTGCAGCAGCTGTGGGGCGAACCGTCGCTGCGCCGGCGCGGCGTCGGTCGCCGGCTGATGCAGTTGCTGGAAGCCGAGGTCCGGCGCCGCGGCGCCGCGCTCATCTTCCTCGACACCTTCAGCTTCCAGGCGCCGGGCTTCTACACGCGTTGCGGCTTTCGGGCCGCGGTGCGGCTCGACGGATTTCCCGACGGCATCGCCAAGTACGTGATGGTCAAGCGGGTCGGCGAGGCCGGCTCAGGCGAAGCGACGATGCCGCTCGGCGCCGCGGCCGGCGATGACAGCGGGGGCGACAAAGGTTCGCGCGACGACAGCGCGGACGGCGGCAGTGGGGTCGACGGCAGCGGCGCTGACGGCAGCGGAGGCGACGGCGGCGACTGAAGCCCGCGCGCGGCGAACGCGCCCCGACCGGTCGCGGGTGCCCGTTCAGGTAGCGTTGGCCCAGGCACGCTCTGCAACCACGGCCCACCGTGCCTACCGCGCCCGCTGCAACTCGCCCTGGCCGCCGCACCCGCCGCAGTGGCTGCACCCGGGGGCCCGCTACGGCTGCCGCCCGGCTGCCTCTGCCGCATCGGCCGCAACCACCGCAGCGGCGTTCGGGCGGCGTTGCCCCGCCGTCCCGCTGCAGGTGCCGCTACCGCCGCAACCGCGACAACCGCGACAACCGCCGTCACCTGTCGGCCGCCGCACTCGCTCCACCCGCCGCAACCACGACGCCCGCCGCGCCCACCGCACCAGCCGCGCCCGACGCACCAGCCGCGCCCACCACGGGCCGTCGATGGCGCCGGCACGGCGGCCGAAGGCGCTATCGTCGCGGCCTTTGGGCCGTGCTGGCCCATCGCCGCCGGATGCGTTTCATCGCGCATCGGCGCAGTTCGTCGCATCCGCATGGTCGAGCGGTGGCTGGCCGCCGACAATCCGCGCCGCGATATCGATGTCGGCCGCGCACGGTCGTGCCGCGGCCTTTTGGGGGATTGGCATGGCAGGGAGCAGAAAGCGCTGGATCGCGATTTCGGCGCTGGCGCTGCTGGTGGGAGCCGGCGCGTTGCTGGTGGTGCAGGGCGGTACCGTGAGACTCGGCGCCAAGGCCGAGACCAAGAAGAAGGAGCCGCCGCCGCTGGCCTTCGCCGCCAGCGACATCGTGAAGCTGGCGCCGCATCGGCTGTCGGTCGACCTGTCGCTGCCGGCCACGTTGCAGCCCTACCACCAGGCCACCGTGCGCTCGAAACTCTCCGCCGAAGTGCGGCGGCTGGCGGTGCGCGAGGGCGACCGCGTCACCGCGGGGCAGGCGATCGCCGAGTTCGACACCGCGCAGCTGCGCAACCAGCTGGCTGAGCGGCAGGCGGCGCTGGAGTCCGCCCGCGCCCTGCTGGCGCAGACCGAGCGCACGCGTGCCACCAACGCGCAGCTGGTCAAACAGAACTTCATCTCGCAGAACGCCTTCGAGGCCGCCGATGACGCTTTCCGCGCCCAGACGGCGGCGGTGCAGGCGGCGCAGGCGCAACTGGCGCAGACGCAACTGCTGCTCGCCGACGCGGTGGTGCGCGCGCCGATTTCCGGCGTGGTGTCGCGGCGGCTGGTGCAGCCGGGCGAGAAGGTGGCCTTCGACGCGCCGCTGCTGCACATCGTCGATCTCAGCCGCCTCGAAGTGCAGGCGCAGGCGCCGGTGGCCGACGTGGCGCGGATCGCGCCCGGCGCCGGGGTCGAGGTCGAGATCGAGGGCCTGCCCGGCGCGCCGCTGCAGGCGCGAATCGACCGCATCAACCCGACCACCGAGGCGGGCTCGCGGATGATCGCCGTCTACGCGCTGCTGCCCAACGAGGACGGCCGCCTGCGCGGCGGCATGTTCGCCAGGGTGCGGCTGCGCCTCGGCGGCGACACGCCGGTGCCGGCGCTGCCGCTGGCGGCGGTGCAGGACGATCGCGGTCAGCCTTACGTGTGGATCATCGCCGGCGGCAAGCTCGCGCGCCGCAATGTCGGCACCGGCGTGCGCGACGAGCGGGCGCAGCGCATCGAGATCACCTCGGGCCTCGCCGGCGACGAGCAGATCATCGGCAGCCGCTTCGACAACCTGCGCGAAGGCATGCTCGCCCACGTCGTCACCGCCGCCCAGCCGCCGGTGGCGGCAGGCGAGGCGGTGACGCAGGCGCGCTGAGTCGCCGGGGCGCCGCGATGTGGATCACCCGGGTTTCGATCAATCACCCGGTGTTCGCGACCATGGTGATGGTCGCGCTCACCGTGCTTGGGGCCTTCTCGTACGTCCGCCTCGGCGTCGAACCGATGCCGGACGTGTCGCCGCCGGGCGTGCAGATCTGGGTCAGCTACCCCGGCGCCTCGCCGGAGCAGGTGGAAAACGACCTGGCCAAGCCGATCGAGAACGCCGTCAACACGGTCGCGGGCGTCAAGCGGATCCTGTCGCGTTCCGACGAGGGCCGGTCGCTGACCTGGGTCGAGTTCCGGCTCGACGTCGACATCGCCCGCGCCATGCAGGAGGTGCGCGACAAGCTGGCGCAGATCCGCGCCAGCTTCCCGCGCGACGCGAAGGACCCGGTCGTGCAGCGCGCCGAGACCGAGAACGACCAGCCGGTGGCGTCGTTCGCGCTGATCGGCGAGGGCCGCACGCCGCGCGAGCTGACGCTGATCGCCGAGCAGATCGTGCAGAAGGGCTTCGAGCGCATCAACGGTGTGGGCCGCGTCAGCCTCGGCGGCACGGTCACGCGGCAGGTGCAGGTGCGGGTCGATCCGGTCAAGCTCACCGCCTACGGGCTGACCGTCGACCAGGTGGTGCAGGCGCTGCGCACCGCCAATGTCAGCGTGCCGGTGGGCACGATCTCCAACCAGACCACGGAAGCGATCGTCCGCGTCGACGGCAGGCTGGGTTCGCCGGCGGAGTTCAACCACATCGTCGTCGCCCGCCGCGCCGGCACGCCGATCCTGCTCGGGCAGCTCGCCGAGGTCGCCGATGGCGAGGCCGAGCGGCGGTCGCTGACCCGCGTCGACGGCAGGCCCGCGATCGGCGTCTGGGTGCAGAAGGCGCAGGACGCCAACATCGTCGAGGTCGGCGAGCAGCTGAAACTCGCCGCCGAGGACATCCGCAAGCAGCTGCCGCCCGGCGTGGAGCTGAAGTTCATCTGGGCGATGGCCGACTTCGTCAAGCAGTCGGTCGACAACGTCAAGCGCACGATCGTCGAGGGGGCGCTGCTGACGGTGCTGATCGTGTTCCTGTTCCTCGGCTCCTGGCGCAGCACGGTGATCACCGGGCTCACCCTGCCGATCGCGGTGATCGCCACCTTCATGGCCCTGTACGCCTTCGGGTTCACGCTGAACTACATGACGCTGATGGCGCTGTCGCTGTGCATCGGCCTGCTGATCGACGACGCGATCGTGGTGCGCGAGAACATCGTCCGCCACATCCGTATGGGCAAGGACCACGTCACCGCGGCGCGCGAGGGCACCGAGGAGATCGGCCTGGCGGTGCTGGCGACCACGTTCTCGATCGTCGCCGTGTTCGTGCCGATCGCCTTCATGGGCGGCATCGTCGGCAAGTTCTTCTACCCGTTCGGCATCACCGTGGTGGTGGCGGTGCTGATCTCGCTGTTCGTCAGCTTCACCCTCGACCCGATGCTGTCGGCGGTGTGGCGCGACCCGCCGCAGGGCGCGAAGGACATGCCGGTGCTCGGCCGCGTGCTGTCGGTGTTTGACCGCTGGGTCGACCGCTGGCACGAGCTCTACGACCGCCTGCTGCGCTGGGCGCTGGGCCACCGCAAGACGACGCTGGCCATCGCCGCCGCCAGCTTCCTCGCCAGCATCCCGATCGCGGCGATGGTCGGCGGCGAACTGATGCCGGAGGCCGACCAGAGCTTCACCAGCGTTCGGCTGACGATGCCGGTCGGTTCCAGCCTCGAGTACGCCGACGAGCGCGTCCGGCGGGTCGAGGAGGTGCTGAAGCGCTTCCCGGAGATCGCCTCGATCGACACCAGCATCGGCGCCGACGGCGCCAAGAACAACGCCCGCATCAACCTGCAGCTGGTGCCGCGCGCCGAACGCAGCCGCTCGCAGAAGAAGATCGAGGAGGAGATCCGCAAGCAGGTGGCCGGCATCCCCGGCGTGCAGCTGACGGTCGGCTTCGGCGGCGCCATCTACGTGGCGCTGCTCGGCAACGACCAGGAGGCGATGAACCGGGTGATCGCCGACTTCAAGCAGAAGGTGGCGGCGATCCGCGGCGTCACCGACGTCGACATCACGGTCAAGGAAGGCACGCCGGCGCTATCGGTGCGGCTTAAGCCCGAGCTGGCGGCCGAATACGGCATCACCCACGCGCAGATCGGCGCCACCCTGCGGGCGCTGGTCGGCGGCGAGAACTCCGGCTACTGGCTGGCGCCGGACGGGCAGAACTACGAGGTGATCACGCAGCTGCCGCGCATCAACCGCACCGTGATCGACGACATCGCCAATCTGAACATCGCCACCGGCCGCAGCCGCGCCGACGGCTCGACCGAGGTCGTGCCGCTGCGCTCGATCGCCACCATCGAGCGCACCTTCAACCCCGAGAACATCCGCCGCCAGGACCTGCAGCGGCGGGTGGCGCTGTTCGCCAACGTCGAGGGGAGGCCGGCCGGCGACGCCGGCAAGGAAGTGCAGGAGATCGTCAAGAACTACGAGCTGCCGCCGGGACTGCGCTTCGACGTCGGCGGCCAGATCCGCGACCAGCAGGAGATCAGCGCCGCGATCGTCAGCGCCCTGGCGCTGGCGGTGATCTTCATCTACATCGTGCTGGCGTCGCAGTTCGGCAGCTTCATCCAGCCGATCGCGATCATGGCCTCGCTGCCGCTGGCGATCGTCGGCGTGATGCTGGCGCTTCTGATCACCGGCACGACGATGAACATCTTCTCGATGATCGGCATCGTTTTCCTGATGGGCCTGGTGACCAAGAACGCGATCCTGCTGGTCGACTTCGCCAACCAGGGGCAGAAGCGCGGGCTGGGGCGGATCGAGGCGCTGATCGCCGCCGGCCAGGTGCGGTTGCGGCCGATCCTGATGACCACCGGCGCGATGACCTTCGGCATGCTGCCGCTGGCGCTGGGCCTCGGCGAAGGAGCCGAGCAGCAGGCGCCGATGGGCCGGGCGATCACCGGCGGCGTGATCACGTCCACCCTGCTGACGCTGGTCGTGGTGCCGGTCGTCTACTCCTACCTCGACGCGCTGGAGGCGCGCTGGCTGAAGCGGAACCGACACGCGCCGCGCGGCGGCGCCACGGCGCTGACGACGCAGCCGGCTGACGAACACAGGTAACGCGCCGCGCAAATCGCGGCGTTGCCGGCCGCTCGCTGGCGGCCGGCCCGACACCGAAGGCGTCGAGGAGGGCGTGCAGGCATTGGGCGTGCCCGTCGGCCTGGACCGAAGAACACGGCCGGCTGCGGCAGCGCGAGCCGTGGCCGGGGATGCTTGCCGACCATGCTGACCGCGACTTCGATGCCGCAAGTCTCCGGCATCCGGGCATCGACGGCGATCGGACTCCTTGCCTGCCTGACGGCGTCGGTCGACGGCTCTTCGATCGATGTCGCTATCCGGCGCTGAGGGCGGAATTCGCGGGCCGCGTCCGATCCAGCCGCTTGACATCAGATGCTGCCGAAAATAGCATCTCGCATCATGCGGACTACGATCGACATCGACGACCCGGTTCTGAAAGAGCTGAAGCGGCTGCAGCGCCGCGAGGGCAAGTCTCTTGGGCGCCTGGCCTCGGACCTGCTTGCCAAGGCGTTGGCCGAGCTGCCGCGTGAGCGCGAGGCGGCAGCCGCGCTGCGGTGGATAAGCCGGCCGATGGGCGCGCGCGTCGATCTGGCCGACCGCGATGCCGTGCTCGACGCGATGGACAGGCCGTCGTGAGCTACGCCCTCGACGTCAACATCCTCCTTTATGCCTCGGACGCCGGCGTGCCCGAGCATCCGCGCGCCACCGAGTTCTTGCGACAGTGCCTTGCCGGCGGCGAACTGCTGTGCATTGCCTGGATTACCGTGATGAGCTACCTGCGCATGGCAACGCACCCGGCGCTGTTCGCGCAGCCGCTGTCTCATGCCGAGGCGGCGAGTAATGTCGAGGCGCTGCTGGAGCGACCGCATGTCCGCGTGCTGTCCGAGGACGAAGGCTTCTGGGACGCTTACTGCAGCGTCGTCGCGGGCATTCCGCTGCGCGGCAATCTGGTGCCCGATGCGCATCTCGCGGCGATACTGAAGCAGCATGGCGTCAAGACCATCTACACACGCGATCGCGATTTCCGCAAGTTCGACTTCCTCGACGTCCGCGACCCGCTGTCCTGATGCGATGCCGGCTGCGCCAACCGGGCCGCGCCGCTGATCCGGGGGGCGTAGATGCAGGACTTCCACGGCGTCTTTCCTTACCTCGTTTCGCCGCTCGACGATGACGGCCAGGTCAACGCCGAGGTCCTGGCGCGGCTGAGCGACGACCTGATCGCCGCCGGCGTGCATGCGCTGACGCCGCTCGGCTCCACCGGCGAGTTCGCCTACCTGAACCGGGCGCAGAAGCGCCGCGTGGTCGAAGTGGTGATCGAGGCTGCCGCCGGCCGCGTACCGCTGGTGGCAGGCGTGGCCTCGACCACCACGGCTGATGCCGTCGACCAGGTGCGCGAGTGGGAGCGACTCGGCGCCGACGGCATCCGGGCCGAGCTCGAAGCCTACTTTCCCGTCGCCGACGCGGGCGTCTACGCCTACTTCAGGGCGATCGGCGAGGCGGTATCGGTGCCGGTGGTGCTGCTTCCAGCGCTCGGACCTGAGCCTGCCGGTGATCGAGCGGCTGTCCTGGGCGCCGAACATCGGCTACATCAAGGACGCCTCCGTCAACACCGGCCGGCTGCTGTCGATCATCAATCGCGTCGAGGGGCGGATGCGGGTCTTCGCCGCCTCGTCGCATATCCCGGACTGGGTGATGCTGCTCCGCGGGGTTGGCTGGATGGCGGGGCCGGCCTGCGTGGCGCCGCGGCAGAGCGTCGAGCTGTACGAACTGTGCCGTTGCGGCGACTGGGCGGCGGCGATGGCAATGCAGCGGCCGCTGTGGCAGCTGAACCAGGCCTTCGCGAAGTACAACCTCGCAGCCTGCATCAAGGGCGGGCTGCAACTGCAGGGCTACGAGGTCGGCGCGCCGCTGCCGCCGCAGGCGCCGCAGTCGGCGGAGGGTGTGGGTGAGGCGCGGCGGGCGCTGGAGTCGATCGGGGCGCTGTAGCGACCGGGCCGAAGCGCGGGCGGCGGCGAGGCTACGATTCGACTGCGCCGCGCAGCAGCGGCCCGAACGGAGACTTGCGGAGGACTTCGATGAGCCAGACGATCAGCTTCACCCGCCCCGACGGCGGCAGCGTCAACGGTTACCTCGCCGGGCCGGCGGCCGGCGCCCCGGGCATCGTGGTGATCCAGGAATGGTGGGGGCTGAACGAGCAGATCCGCGGCGTGGCGGACAGGCTCGCCGCCGCCGGCTACCGCGCCCTCGTGCCGGATCTGTACCGCGGCAAGACGGCGCTGGAGGCCAACGAGGCCGAGCACCTGATGAAAGGCCTGAACTTTGCTGACGCCGCCGGGCAGGACGTGCGCGGCGCGGTGCAGTACCTGAAGGCCAGCGGCAGCGCCAGGGTCGGCGTCACCGGCTTCTGCATGGGCGGGGCGCTGACGCTGCTTGCCGCCTGCAACGTGCCCGAGGCCGATGCGGCCTGCATCTGGTACGGCTATCCGCCGCTGGAGTTCGTCGACGCGACGAAGATCAGGATCCCGCTGATGGGCCACTGGGCCACCGACGACGCGGCCTTCGACATCAAGGGTGTGGACACGCTGGAAGAGAAGCTGCGCGCCGCCGGCGTGGCCTACGAGTTCTTCCGCTACGACTGCAAGCACGCCTTCGCCAACGAGACCGCCGACTCGAAGAACCTGCCGTTCCTGAAGTACGACGCCAAGGCGGCGGAGCTGGCGTGGCAGCGGACGATGGACTTCTTCGCCCGGCACCTGCGCTGACCGGCGCGTGCCGTCGCTGTTCGACCCGATCCGCGTCGGCGAGATCGATCTCGCCAACCGGATCGTGATGGCGCCGCTGACGCGCAACCGCGCCGGGCCCGGGCAGGTGCCCTCGGCGCTGGCGGTCGAGTACTACCGGCAGCGCGCCAGCGCCGGGCTCATCGTCACCGAGGCCACGCAGGTCTGCCCGCAGGGACAGGGCTATCTGGACACCCCCGGCATCCACAATGCCGAGCAGGTGGCCGGCTGGCGGCGCGTCACCGACGCGGTGCACGCCGCCGGCGGCCGCATCGTCGCGCAACTGTGGCACGTGGGGCGGATCTCGCATGTGTCGCTGCAGCCCGGCGGGCAAGCGCCGGTGTCCTCCACGAGCCGGCCGGCGCAGGTCAAGACGCTGACGCCGAACGGCCGCGAGATGGTCTCGCCCCCGCGCGCGCTGCGCACCGAGGAGATCGCCGGCGTGATCGCCGCCTACGGTCAAGCCGCCCGCTGCGCGATGGACGCCGGCTTCGACGGCGTCGAGGTGCACGGCGCCAACGGCTACCTGATCGAGCAGTTCCTGCGCGACAGCATCAACGACCGCGATGACGACTACGGCGGTCCGATCGAAAACCGCGTCCGCTTCCTGCTCGAGGTGATGCAGGCGGTGGTCGCCGAGTGCGGCGGCGGCCGCACCGGGCTGCGGCTGTCGCCGGTGACGCCGGCCAACGATGCCGGCCAGGACAGCGATCCGCAGGCGCTTTACGAGTTCGCGGTGGCGCAACTGGCGCCGCTGAAGCTCGCCTTTCTGGAAGTGGTGGAGGGCGCCACCGGCGGCGCGCGCGACTTCGCGCCGTTCGACTACGCGGCGCTGCGCCGCCGATTCGCCGGCCACTGGATGGTCAACAACGGCTATCAGAGACAGATGGCGATGGACATCGTCGCCCGCGGCGATGCCGACCTCGTCTCCTTCGGCCGGCCGTTCATCGCCAATCCCGACCTCGTACGCCGGCTGCGCGAGGATGCGGCGCTCGCCGCCTTCGACAAGAGCACCCTGTACGGCGGCGGCGCGCGCGGCTACATCGACTATCCGGCCCTCGAGCCAACCGCGCCGGCGTGACCACGGCATGCTGTATATTCATACAGCATGGCTGCATCGTTCACCTGCCGCGCCTGCGGCGGCTCCGACTTCGAGCAGGTCGTCGTCCGCCTGCCGAGCGGCATGCTGCGGCAGACGGACTTCTTCTGCTGCCGCGGCTGCCGCACCGTGTATTTCGATCCGCAGACCTTCAGCGCCGGCCGGCCGGCCGGGGTGGCGGCGATGCGGCCCGACCTGAAGACCTATGGCGGCCGTTGACGCGCGCCGGTCCGCCGCGGCCGCGCCGCGATGAGCGCCGTCGCCGCGCCGCTCGACCGCAGTCCTGCGGCCGAGCTCCTCGCCGGGCTGAATCCGCAGCAGCGCGCCGCGGCGGCGTTCGGCCTTGGCCAGCCGCAGGCCGGCCCGCGGCTGGTGATCGCCGGCGCCGGCTCGGGCAAGACCAACACCCTGGCGCACCGGGTGGCGGCGCTGATCGCTGCCGGGGCCGACCCGCGCGCGATCCTGCTGCTGACCTTCTCGCGCCGGGCGGCGGTCGAGATGACGCGGCGGGTCGAGCGGATCGTCGCCGCGATGGCGCGCGGGCGCACCGCGGCGGCGGCTTCGCTCGTCTGGGCCGGTACCTTCCACGCCATCGGCGCGCGCCTGCTGCGCGAGTTCGCGCCGCGCATCGGCCTGGCGACGGAGTTCAGCATCCACGACCGCGAAGACTCCGTCGACCTGATGGCCGTGGTGCGGCACGAGCTCGGCCTGGCCGCGGCCGACCGTCGCTTCCCGCTGAAGGGCACCTGCCTGGCCATCTACTCCCGAGCCGTCAACACCGAGCAGCCGCTGGCGGCGGTGCTGGCCGAGGCCTTCCCGTGGTGCGCCGGCTGGGAGGACGAGCTGGCGCGGCTGTTCGCCGCCTACGTCGAGGCCAAGCGCCGGCACAACGTGCTCGACTACGACGACCTGCTCGCCGCCTGGGCGGCGATGATGGAGGCGCCGGCGATCGCGGCCGAACTCGGTGCCCGCTTCGCGCACGTGCTGGTCGACGAGTACCAGGACACCAACCGGCTGCAGGCGTCGATCCTGCGCGCGCTGAAGCCGGACGGCCGCGGCCTGACGGTGGTCGGCGACGACGCCCAGGCCATCTACTCGTTTCGCGGCGCCACGGTGCGCAACATCCTCGACTTGCCGCGGCAGTATGCGCCGCCGGCGACAGTGCTGACGCTGGAGCAGAACTACCGTTCGACGCAGCCGATTCTCGACGCCGCCAACGCGGTGATCGGCCTGGCGTCGGAGCGCTTCGGCAAGAAGCTGTTCTCGGCGCGCGCCGGTGGCGCGCGGCCGCTGCTGGTGACGGTGGCCGACGAGGCGGCGCAGGCGCGCTACGTCGCCGACCAGGTGCTGGCGCGGCGCGAGGAGGGGCTGCTGCTGCGGGCGCAGGCGGTGCTGTTTCGCGCCTCGCCGCACAGCCTGGCGGTGGAGCTCGAACTGGCGCGCCGCAACGTGCCTTTCGTGAAATACGGTGGCCTGAAGTTTCTGGAGACGGCGCACGTCAAGGACTTCCTCGCCTGCCTGCGCTGGGCCGAGAACCCGCGCGACCGTGTGGTGGGCTTTCGCGTCCTGCTGCTGCTGCTGCCGGGCGTCGGGCCGAAGACGGCGGCGCGCGCCCTCGATGCGATGGCCGCGGCGGCCGAGCCTTTCGCGGCGCTGCAGGCGTTCGCGCCGCGGCCGGCCTGCCGCGCCGACTGGCTCGAACTGGCACGGCTGCTGCGCTGCTGCGCGCGCAGGTGCACGGCTGGCCGGCGGAACTGGCGCCGCTGCGGCGCTGGGTCGAGCTGCATCTGGCGCGCCGCTTCGACGATGCCGAGGCGCGCATGGCCGATCTGGCGGCGCTCGAACGCATCGCCGCCACCTACGCCTCGCGCGAGCGTTTCCTGACCGAGCTGATCCTCGACCCGCCGCAGGCCAGCAGCGACGAGGCCGGCGTGCCGCTGCTCGACGAGGACACCCTGGTCCTGTCGACCATCCACTCGGCCAAGGGGCAGGAGTGGGGCGCGGTGTACCTGCTCAACGCCGTCGACGGCTGCATCCCGTCGGACCTGGCCACCGGCAGCGCCGCCGAGATCGAGGAAGAGCGCCGCCTGCTGTACGTGGCGCTGACCCGCGCCAGGGACCATCTGCACGTGCTGGTGCCGCAGCGCTTCTACGTGACGCAGCAGGCCGCCGCAGGCGACCGCCACGTCTATGCGATCCGCACGCGCTTCATCCCGCCGGCGGTGGCGCGGTGGTTCGACGCCTGCGTCTGGCCGCCGGCAGCGGCCGAGGCTGCTGCGGCCGCGCCGGCGCCGCTGCCGGCAATCGACGTGGCGGCGCGGCTGCGCGACCGCTGGCGGTAGCCGGTG
>Ga0308414_1002396_pt1 | contig 12230 bp, 15 predicted proteins | sample HotsprSampleOS50_FD_205667 | JGI IMG/M metagenome (GOLD analysis project Ga0308414, IMG submission 205667) | Hot spring phototrophic mat microbial communities from Octopus Spring, Yellowstone National Park, Wyoming, United States - 20090730_OS50 ... | reverse complement strand
ACACCGGCAAATGTCAGGCAGACTCCCATCGACCGGCGGGTCTCCAGCAGTTTGTGATTCTCTTCAAACACTGGATCCTGGAACAGAACTTCGCTTGCCTGGCCCGCTGCCGACGCCATAGGAAAGACGACGAACGAAATCCTGAATCCAGCGGCAATGATCCAGATCGGCATGATGGCCCTCATGTTCCGCGCCTCGCTCGGGTGAAAACATGATTCGAAGACAGGCTCTTAGGGACGCAAACATCCCTGGCATAACCATACCATCCTTGATCGCTCGGTCGCACCTGAAACCACACCAAATTCGCCCCCGAATAGCCTATTTGAGTAAGCTCCAATGATGTTTAGCAAAAGGCGAGATACGCTGTTCAGTGGGAGGCCGCAACACACCTTTATCTGGTATTTGTCGCTAGCTTCTTTTTTGTGTCTGAACACGTATGCGTAAGTCTGACGTACGGCGCGGCGACAAGAAAGATCATCGGCACCCATCCTTACTTTCACCATTATTTAACAAATTCTTAACTTAATCTTAACAAAGCCTTCGTATGTTTTCGGCAGCCTGCGTGTTCTGGAGGCTGAAATGGATTTTCCCAAAAACCGGCTTAGGCTGGTGAACGGGAGGTGGCATTAAGGCTGCTTGATCGGGTTTTAGCTGCTATCCACTGAGAGGGACAAAGGGTTGTATCGCTGAAGGGATCGTATTTGTTAGTTGGGCACTCTTGGCAAGGAGAAGAAAAATGGGTACTGGCGCCGTGAGTCGGGTCAAACCGAGATGCGATGGGTTCACTTTAATCGAGTTGTTAGTCGTCATTGCGATTATCGGCATCTTGATCGGCCTCCTGTTGCCCGCTGTTCAAGCTGCCCGGGAGGCTGCAAGACGTGCTCAGTGTACTAACAATTTAAAACAGCTGATACTGGCGGTTCATTCCTACGCGGATACATACCAGAGGCTGCCCGCCCGGCAGTCGGGTACGGGTAACCTTAACAACTCTTTTCAGAGGCTAAGGATCAGTGGTTGGGTTCAGTTGGCGCCGTACTACGAGCAGAAGTCCCTCTACGATCAGATTATGCAACGGAATGAGAGCCCCTGGGCAGGCGGGGCATTGACGGACACATGGACGAAAGCCCGTATTCAGGTGATCAATTGCCCCAGTGACGCTGGCGACATTTCGCCGACCGGTACGTATTCATTCGGCACGTCCAGTTACGGGTTTTGTTCCGGTGACAACATCGAGTCCCCAAGTCACACACCCACGGAAGCGGGAACTCGCGAAGAAGCAGCTGCGCTTGCTGATGTACCTATCCGGAATCGCGGCATGTTCGGAAGGCAGGATTACAACTCTCTGGGCACGATTACGGATGGAACGAGTAACACAATCGCCTTAGCGGAGCGCTCGCGACCCAGACATCCGTTTGATAAAGGCATGACCGTCAACGACAGCAGTGCACCTCCGGAAAGCTATGTTCCTTTAGCATGCCGCGCGTGGTGGAGCGGGACTCGGTATGTAGAGAACGCAAACCCCTCGCATGATACGGCTCCAGGCTATCGCTGGGCAGACGGCTCGGCCTTTTTTGCCGCGGTTAGCACAATTCTGCCACCGAACACAGCACTGTGCCAGATTCGCTATGGGAGTTGGCGCAATCATTATGCTCCCGGCATCTGGACAGCCACCAGCGAACACCCCGGTGGCGTGAATGTCGCCATGGCCGATGGGTCTGTTCGTTTCATCAGCGAAACGATCGACACTGGCAACCTAGGGGCTATTCCTCCAAGCCCAATGAGCGGTGTTCCCAGTCCTTACGGCGTGTGGGGGGCACTGGGAACAAAGGCCGGTCAAGAGTCAGTCAGTGGATTCTGACACCCGCTGAACGTTGGGAAAAGGTCCAGTTTTCGGCATTCAAGGTCTGAAGAAAACCATTCCGCGAGGGAAGTATGGCGACAATATTGAGATCAATCTTTGTTTCCGTGTGTATGATTTTTTTGGTCCTATCGCTTGGATGCCAAACTCGTGACCGAGGCAATATCCCCCGGACTGCCCCGGTTTCGGGGACGGTTACCCTCGACGGGAAACCCGTGGCTGGAGCCGGTGTGGTCTTCGTTCCTACAGGTACGCCTGCCTATGGGGCATATGCCATGACGGACTCCGCAGGACGGTTCACGTTAAAGTGTTCGGAGACCGTCAAGGGGGCAGTGCCGGGAAATTATTTAGTCCAGGTCACCAAGGTGGTTCCGGTCACCGATAACAGCCAAACAGTCACGGCCGAGGAGGCCGAACATGAAGCCCAGATAAAGAGACGTTTTTCGAGCGAAAGCGATGAAACGAAAAACGTCCTGCCGGAAAAGTATGCCAGTGCGAAGACCTCTGGGATCGAGGTAACCGTCCCAGCGGAAGGGATCCGAAACTTGAAGATTGAGTTGACCTCTCAATGATCGCCTCGAGCGGATTCCTTTATAGAACCTGTCGTCAAAACCGGCGATCACCCGACAGGGAGGACTGGGTCCTGAGAATGAAAAGAAGGACGGCTCCGACTCTGCTGTTTATTGCTGATTGCCAGACAATGGACACGGAGCCAGAGCCATGACAAGCAAGCATGATCGCGGTGATCTGGCGGACGAGTCGTGGCAAACTATCCGACGTCTGCTCCCAAGCCCTCGAAAGTCGGGCGGCCTCCCATCGACCGGCGGGCATCGATGAGTTTGCGGCGCTTCCCAAACGGTGGGTTGTGGAACGAACCTTCACCTGGTTGGCCCGCTGCCGACGCCATAGGAAAGACGACGAACGAAATCCTGAATCCAGCGGCAATGATCCAGAGCGGCATGATGGCCCTCATGTCCCGCGCCTCGCTCGGGTGAAAACATGATTTGAAGACAGGGCTCTCACATCATCTCCTCGCACGACGCGGACTGCTCGAAGGACGTCCGTGTTTACCCATTGTTTCCCCGCCTTGGATTGTCTTCGCCGATATGGCACGTGATCTCGTCGTTGACGAAACGACCTTCCCATCACGGCGCCACCGTCACCTTGACCCTGCCTGCCTCGATACTTGGCTCCGGGACTGGCTCTCCGCAAGCCGAACAGCCCCGCCTTGTCGACCGCCCTGGGCAACGGAGCGTAATCGACGTTCCGGCAGTGCGGGCACCAGGAGGCAAGCTCCTGGTGTTCTGTGACGAGGGTCGGAGTCTCGGTGATTTCCACTTGCGGGAGCACTTGCGGCTCGCACCGCGAACGAACCAGTCTGCCGCCGCAACCCGGACAGCAGTCGAGCGTGGGCGCTCGAAATGATCGACCGCCTCGGGCAGGAACGGCGACCGCACGGGCTGCTCGTGTCGCGGCTGCCCGCCCTTCTTCCGCTTCTTGCCGCCCTGGGTCGGCGGCTTTTTGGGCGTGGCAATGTCGCTCGACGGCGGTTTGGAGGAAGTGGATGAATCCTTTCGTGCGGTGGCCAGCTGCTGCTTGAGGCGTTCATTTTCATCCCGCAGTTGTTGATTCTCTGCCTGAAGTCGGGCGTTATCCTCCTCCATGATTCCGATGCGTTCCCTCGCCGCAAAGAGCGGTTGCTCGAGTCGGGCCACGTGTTCGGCCAGCCGGTCGTGATCGCAGTCGTACCTCGGTTCTCGCAGGTTCATAAGGCGGGAAAATAGACATCCTTGCCCGCCTGATCAAGACCGATCTGCTGCCCGGCAAATACAAGAATTCTGGCACACTCCTGGGAGAACACTTGATCTGGAGAAACCCACTGTCCAAAATTGCAGTCATGCGCTTGCCGTCGAGGGTTCCGGCAGGCACCGCGAGGGCAAGACCCCCGTGAACGGTTACCGGGAAAAATTCTCTCTCCGAGTAGACAGTTCACAGGCTGTATCGGTCTGTCGAGGCGTTGACCTCGTAAAGGAGTTCGAAGATGGTACGCTTAACCTTCACGCCAGGGTTGCTTCTATGTCTTTCGTTTCCGCTAGCGGCCTTCCCTCTTGAGCCGTCGAATCCGAACGCCACGGAGGATGTCCGAAAAATCCTCAAGTGGCTAGAGAGCTTGCCGAAGCGGACTGACAACCGCGTTGTTTCTGGCCACTATTTCAACATGAGGGTCCAAGAAGGGATCGACAAATACGTAAGACCGATTCACGAACAAACAGGAAAATGGCTCGCTCTGGCGGCGCACGATTTCATCTGGTGGAACTCCACGAATGCCCCGGAAAATATCCAGGCCCTCACCAATTGGTGGAACGACGGCGGACTGGTGATGTTGAGCTGGCACCAGACCAATCCTGAGACACTCCAAGGCTACCGAGGACACTGCGATCTGAAACAGGTAGTCACTCCAGGCACCACAGTCAACAAACGCTATCTCAGTATGCTGGATGAGCGAGCAGAATGGTTGACACAATTGAAGAACAACGGCGTGGTGGTTTTCTGGCGTCCCTATCACGAATGCAACTGTTGCTTCTGGTGGGGCAAGACGAACAAATACTTCAACAAAACGGACTACGTCGCGCTTTGGAGATACATGCACGACTATTTTGTACGCGTCAAGAATCTGGACAACCTGATCTGGGTATATGCTCCCGACTGGTTTGCAGGATGCGACGAGTATTATCCCGGCGATAAGTGGGTTGATATTGTCGCCATCGATTATTACGGGACAAGTGATTTGAGCGAAATCCCACTTGCCTATAAAAAAATGACCGTATTTGGCAAGCCCTTTGGTATTTCAGAGCTTGGCCACTACGGAGATTGCACATCCTTGATGGATAACTTGAAGAGGAATTTCCCCAATACCGTGTTCGTCGTCCCGTGGTACGGGAAATACTCCTTTCTGGCGCACGGCGATGTGAAAGCCTTGGTTGACGATCCTTGGATCATAACACGGGACGAAGTGGACTGGAAGAAGTAACGTTGTGTGGTCGTATCCTCGTGTCTTTCGGATCGAGTGTTATCAGACCATGTCTTGGAAAGCAGTGCAGTGTTTCAGGCGAAATGAAACATTCGACGAGTTACTGACGGTTTCCTGGGAGGGCGGTAGAATCGTGCGATTCGAGCACAAGAGGAAGACCGACGGGTGGCAAGAGACGGAAGCGGGAGACAGCGGAGGAGAAGCTGCGGATCGTGCGGCTCGGGCAGGCTGGCGAGTCCGAACCCCTTTTTGCCCCAGTTGGTCTGACAGATTTGATGAGGATCGCTAAACAAGAGCTGTGCTCACCACGGTAAACACCATCAGACTGACCAGCACGACACCGCTGAGGGTGATTGCCAGGATCGGCCATCCGAGCTTCCGCTCCCTTTGGGAAGCCGGTCCCCGCGATCCCATAACGACGTTCCCAGGCCTGCCGACGGGACTTCCGGCGGGCCATGGGCTGGTTTGCGGGACGACTGAGGCAGTCTCAGGAAGAGGAGGCGGCACTGCTAGGGCTCTGACTGTTTGCGGCACCTGCGTTGCTGACGTGGCGGACCCGGCGGAAGGATTCTTCAAGAATAACTGCCGCCAGTTGACCCTCACGCGCGTTTGACCATTAAAACAATACACCACTGCTTCTCTGGGAATCTGTCCCGTCAACGCCAGGTTGCGGATTTGGGCAAGCGCGAAAGGACCATACGTCTGCCCGCGAAAGGTGTAATACCAGGAGTTTGCCCGCGCCGCCATCATGATCAATCTCCTTGGCTCCTAGGCCGGTCACCGCCAGAGAACAAACCGACCAGAGGCCCATGTGATACAGGGTCCTGAACCTCCACCTTCATGGTAAAATCAAGCGCGGGGAGATTCAACCATGACTAACCATGACTGGAGATAAAGTTCCCCCAGCGCTGTTCCCGTCGCACATGCGTCCCCAAAACCTTATCCCGTATTTGTTGAGTTGTCCTGCATGTGCCGACCAAAGGTGCAAGCAACCCGTTTGGGCAAACGGCTGGCAGAACTGTCAAGGCCCGGGAACATGGTCAGCAAGGCCAATTTCCTGCAAATCCCCAAAGTCCGAACAGACAGGTCGTAACCAAGTGAACTCCAGAGTCTCAAAGCCATTGACACGTTCCGGATGAGACGTACAATAAACGCGTTCAACAAATGCTTGGCACTTGCGAGCCTGAGGCATGTCAATTGAGTGCTTTGTCCAAGACGCATTCGAGCTAATTCGACGAGACAGATTTGAATCCGCGATGGCGCTTGCTTGCGCTGCTCTTGACGCGACGGCCAAGAGTGAATTCAGCGGCCAAGTACAAGTAGGTGAGCGCTGGGAGGCCTTCGTCAAATCCAATCTAGATATCATCACTGTCGTCGGATTTAGTGGTGCAATTCATGTGGCCCCCGGGGGCAATCTGCATGTGCCGGACCCCGAGAGACCTGACGATGTAGCTCCCATCGAAAAAATCATCTACAAGAGCATACGCTGCAACCTCATGCATGAAGCATCACTACCTGGAGGAGCGAGGTTCACGCCCGAGAGGTTTTATGGGATTCGCGATGGCACATTTTATATTCCGGTTTCGTTCATTTATGCACTTCTCCTGGCCGTAGTCGGAGCCAAGTCGAACGCCTCCCGGCGGATCGACGTGCAGATCGAATTGAACCCTGCGCGGCTCAAAATCAACGAACTTTGGGGCAAGTCAGAACTGGTTCGTTCGAAGCTAGGTGTGCTTAGTTCGATCACCGTATCCTACGACTACGATTCCGGAAATGTGGCTGACGAAATGATCCACGGGGTGCCGCGACGACCTCGTAAACCGTGAAAACATCGCTCGCGCGACTCGGGCGATCGGCACCGATAGTTCTACCAGACGAATTGCCCTCACGAAGTCCCACCTCTCAACCAGGGTGTTGGCAAGGCCGGCAAGGATTTCGCGGGTGCTCTTCTCCAGTGTGATGCCGACTATCGGACTATGGAACCCACCAACAACGCGCAGGCCCGCTTCGCGTCCCGCTCGAAACCGGCCAAATGTCTTAAAGGATAACATAGCCTGGGAACCATTTGCGATTGCAAGACCCCGGGGGAACTTTCAGACCTCCCTGATCCGCAGGACTTTGGCCCCGGGAATGCCACCGCGTTTGAGATCGATCAGGGCCTGGTTGGCCTCGCACAGGGGGTATTCCCGGACCAGCGGTGTGATCCCCGTTTCGGCCACAAGCTGGAGGAACTCGCGAACGTCCTGTCGCGTGACGTTGGCCACACTCTTGATCTCCTTCTCCCGCCAGATGTGCCTGGCATAGTCCACCTCGAGAAGTGTCTGCTTGTCGAGATCTTCTTTCCGGATGGCATTGATGACCAGTCGGCCACCGGGGCGAAGAGACGCCATCGCCTCGACCACCGGTCGCCACACGGGCGTGGTGTCAATGATGGCATCCAGCAGGAGGGGCGGGCGGTCCGTGATCGCCCCAGCCCAGACGGCCCCCAAATCGTAAGCCAGTTGCCGCTCCGCCGGATTCCGCGAAAACACGTAAACCTCGACCCCTGGCCAGCGGGCCCGTACCATTTTCAGGACCAGATGATTCGAGGCCCCAAACCCCATCAGGCCAAGCCGACCCCGGTCTGTTAACCCCGTTAACCGCAAGGCCCGGTAACCGATGGCGCCCCCGCACAGTAAGGGTGCCACTTCCTGATCGGCCAGCGATGCGGGGATCCGGTGGGCAAATGCCGCGGGGACCACCATTTTGTCGGCGTAGCCACCATCGGCATCGCGTCCCGTCCCGCGAAACCCCTCGCAGAGGTTCTCCTCCCCGGAGATGCAGCGATCACACTGCCCACACGCGCTGTAAATCCAGGCCACACCTGCCCGCTCCCCAATCTGCCAGTCAGAGACGCCTTCCCCAAGGGCGGCCACCCGTCCCACGACCTGGTGCCCCAGGATAATCGGGAGAAACCGCGGCGGGAGTCGCCCCTCGATCTCGTCCAGTTCGGTGTGGCAGACCCCACAGACCGTCACCTCAAGGAGGAGCTCTCCCGGACCAGGAGACGGGTCCGGTCTCGCGACCAGCTCCAGTGGCCGTGGGTTCTCTTCCAGCGATGCCACCTTCGTTAAGACCATTGCCTTCATTGGGCTTCTTCCCCCGAAAAACTTAGCGTTGGGCCAGTCTCGCCATGACCGAGCTGCCAGGGCACGACCAACGCTTTTCTCAGAAAAAACTGAGCGATTCCAGCATGGACGAAACGACAAGAGCGCCAGGCGACGTGTCTTTCTTTGTCCCCTCAGGAGATAAACCGCTCCGCCACACTATCGGTTTGCACGCCCGCAGGACCGGCACGTGTCACATCTCTTCATCGCCTTCGTCATAGTCTTCGTCGTCATCTTCGTCAAGCTGATCGGCCTCCGGGTACTGCGGCGGCGACTCTCCGTGGACTTCCAGAATCCGTGGATATTTCCCCTTTTCCGCCGGTACATCGGTTTCTTCCACCGTGATATCATGCCACCAGCAATCGCCATAATCGAAGAGGTACTCGAAGACCTGCTTCGGGACCAGTTTCAGATCGCGAATCTTGACTTTGGCGGCACTCTGGGTGCTCGGTTTTGGCTGTCCCATTATGGCGTAAAAAGCCTCCTGTATCGGATTGGGCTCGGCCTCAAAGGGATGGACGTATTCGTCTACGGCATCCCGCCGGTTACGACGTCTCGGTTTCTTCCTGGCCTCCGGCCTCGGAACATAAAACGAGTAGAGGTGATCGTCATCGCGATCGAAGGCCTTAACAATGGCCCTGTGCAGATCGTCCAGCGTCTGGTCCTCGCGAACAGCGATCCGCCGCCAGATGTCCTCATCATCCTGGAGGGCCACCTTAAAGATAATCACCTTTTTCGTTTGAGACATGGCTGATCCTTTCCTGATTCGATGAACTGAGGTAAGGTCGCGTTAATATGCTCAAAATCCCCCTCGGAGGTCCACCCCTCGGAGGGACCTGCTTGTCAGGTCCGCTGCATCAGGTTGGATTATCCATTTCGGTTTGGCGGGCATGACAAGCATGCCCCTCCGAATCGGACGCGACAAGCGCATCCCTCCAAACGGGCACGACAAGCGTGCCCCTCCGAACGTCCGCCGCGCAACGTTTGATGATCCATTCCCTCGGAGGGACCTGCTTATCAGGTCCGTGGAATCACGTTTGACGATCGATTTTGGTTCGGCGGGCATGACAAGCATGCCCCTCCGAATCGGACGCGACAATCGCGTCCCTCCGAATGGGCACGACGAGCGTGCCGCTCCAATTTGCGTCGGTTTCCCTACGAATCTGACGCGCTCTCAAAAAAATCGACATCCTGGCCGCCTATCCATTTTGGCGACGCGCTTCCGTTTAGCAAGCCCGTGGATCCCAAAGTTAACCCGGGGGATCACCTAGCCGCAGATTTGCTGGAAATTGACCTCATTGGCCGCATTCCGAACCGTTGCTAACTCCGCCAGCCCAATGCCCAAAGACCTGCCTTGCCATTGTGATTGGGATTTTTATTGACCCTGGCAAAACCTGAAGACACAGACTGCCGAAAACCGGAATTCTTAGTATGTCTACAATTGGGACGGATTAGTCTGACAATTCCGTTGGAATTCGATTGGATATGTTCCGCGATATTGCGGGAGAACGTTATTTTAAAACCATTTTCGATTCGAATATCGCTTGGTGAACTCGAACCAATTCACCGACTTGCCAAACCGCTGTCCGCGTGGTAAACTGCCCCCGTTCAACATGGGTCGCACAGGACGAAGGGAGTTGGCAGGCGATTACGTCTCAATACCAGCAAAGGGCAAGGTCGATGAACATTCGGGCACGTGTTCTAGCTGTCTGTTTTGGGCTAATTGTTCTTGGGATAGGTCTGCAAATCTGGGAACACACACGAAAAGGCAGGAATGGTCATCCCTCCGGCAAACGTACCTCCAGGTCATCAGGCGATGAACCGGACAGATCATTATCCGAGCTTCTACCAGAGCTTTCAGATTCAGAACACTACACCCTTTTACCCGACCCGTCTGAGAAGACCAAAATCGAGCTCGACTTGATACCGCAACCGACCTTGCCGCCGATCTCAGGCCTCAACTTGCCGTTCGATTCGTCCAGTGGTTTGTCCGGCCTCTCGCAAACTATCGAAGGCCTGGAGGTCCCACCCGTTTCACCTGGAACGGGTGCCAAACTCGACGGTGTGAAAGCACCAAACGATCCTCTACCAGACGATCCTCTACCAGCCACGCCTTTGCCCACAGATTCTCTGACTCTCCCCGATGGGGTCCGCTGGCAGGGTGTTGATCACATCTCGGACGGGCATGTTTGCATTTAAGGGGGCATGGTTTTCATGCCCGATGAATCACAATGGATGATCAAACGTTGCGCGACGGACCCGACGAGCGGGTCCCTCCGAGGGCGTGATGAATCAAATCCCCTTTGCCTGCGGGTCGGCCGCAGGATCGCCGCGCTTCTCCATAGCGTGATGGCCTGTCGCCACGGGCGCCTCAGGCGTGGCGAGACGGGCCTGTGCCCGGCCCGTTTCGGCCCGATATCGCACCCAGGCCAGGGCGACGAGGAACAGATTGGCAGTAAAGGCCCCCACGACATACAGGCCGCCGCCGCTCCCCTCGCCAGCATAGGCATGCAGACCGGCGGGCATGAGGTAATTGGTCCCGTACCAGGCCCAGACCACGGAGATCATTCCGAAGACCGATCCGGCGGCTAGACCGAAGGTGTTGACCCAGCCGACGTAGCGCCCATGGAGAAGGGCCATGTAAACGAGGATCGAGATCAGGGCCCAGACCTCCTTGGGGTCCCATCCCCAGAATCGGCCCCAGGCGCGATCGGCCCAGACCCCACCCAGAATCGTCCCCGCTGTGAGGAGAACCACGGCCACCTGAATGGCCTTGTACATGTAATGGGCCAGCTCGAAACAGGCCTCCGGCGGGACGACCACTAGGCCACTTCCGCCAGAAGGGATCCCTGCCGAACGGTGGCGCTGCCCGTGGATCAGGATCTCCCCTGCGGGGACCGTATGGTATCGTCCCAGGAGATAATGAAGGAGCGCCATGTTGCCCAGGCCCCAGGCCAGAAGTCCGGCACCATAACCGGCGGTCACCGTCAGGACGTGGGCAAAGAGCCAGAGGCGGTCCCGCAAGACTGGCTGGAGGGCCTCGATCCCCTTGTCCCAAACCGGGGTGAAATAGGCGATCACGGCCGTCAAAAAGGCCAGGCCGGCACCGGCGATGGCAAAGGGGCGCCGCTGCAGGGCCTGACTCAGCCGCAGGTCCAGGCCGGGGGCCCTGATGTTCACCGGGATTGTCCAGACCAGCGCAAGGAACAGAGCCAAAACAAGCCGTGGGACAAGCCAGACGATCGCCAGGAGGATGCAGATCCCGACGAACCAGCCGAGGAGGTTCATCGAGACCGAGACCAGCGTTGGACTCCCCAGAGACCTCGCCACCTCCGGCACGAGATCGAACACAGCGCGGCTCTTGCCCACATCGTAGGGGACAACGGCCAGATAGTAAAACAGCACGACACCCAGGGCCATGCGTCCCAGGAGGGCGACGCCCCTGACGATGCTGACCAGCCCTCCGGGTGCGGAAAGGTCATGAAAATCCCTGGGCCAGGCCGGCGGTTCCCCTGGCAGGGAGACCCAGGTCCATGCTTGACGAAGGGCCTTGCCGACCAGGGGCTGGACGACAAACCAGACGGCCAACAGTCCGATCACCAGCGAGGTGAAGACAACCGATTCAAACATGTTGGTGACCGGGGCCCAGCCCGAGATGGCCACCCGCAGGGCAAAACCAAAGACCGTCACGATCTGAGCGATCGCCAGGATCAGGACCCCGATCCACAGCGACGGTTGCCGGAGGCGGCCCAGTCCTAGAGTCAGGACGACAAAGGCCAGAAGGTTCGTGATCCAGGACCAGCGGAAGGGATCAAACTCGTTATAGAAGACCTCGCGATCGGTCACCCCCGCGGCCGGATAGGTGGTCAGGGCCAGCAATTCACGATGGGAATCCGCCATCAACAGGGCCTGCCGCTGCGGCTCGATGCTACGGCCCAGTCTCGCAAGCATCTCGGCAAATGCCCGCAGGTGCCTCTCAACCTGATCGGAGCGGTCCGCCAGGTTGCGATCCCGGTAGGCCTGGGCGGCGCGGGCGAAGGCGTCTCGCAGGGCTTTTATCTCCTTCATGTCGTAGCCCCGCAGAACGCCCTCCGAGCCATAGAGGACAGCCCCCAAGCTCAACCACGGTGAGACCGGCTCACCATCTTCGCTCGTGCCGGTCATCATGGCCGGGATCAGGGACGGGAGGACGTTG
>Ga0308414_1002394_pt1 | contig 12236 bp, 13 predicted proteins | sample HotsprSampleOS50_FD_205667 | JGI IMG/M metagenome (GOLD analysis project Ga0308414, IMG submission 205667) | Hot spring phototrophic mat microbial communities from Octopus Spring, Yellowstone National Park, Wyoming, United States - 20090730_OS50 ... | reverse complement strand
GACAGCCTCATAATCGGGATAATTCCCATCAATTAATTTACAAAGTAATTCAGATCCATTAACTTCTAAATAAATTTGATTATCTAATAAGCTCATCTTTCCTGAATCATGTGTTTCAATTAGTTTTAAAATCTCACGTATAGCTTTATGAGGAATAATTACTCCTTTTTCAAATGGTAAATCATTTTGAATTTCTCTTTCTATTTTAGCTAATCTTCTTCCATCGGTCCCGGCTACGATAATTTTCTCTGGAGTTGTTTTTAAAAAGAGTCCATTAAAAACATATCGGGTATCTTCTACTGCGATAAAAGAATAAGTCTTTTTTATCATATTAGCTAAAGTAAAACATGGTATTTCTTTTTTTATATTATTATTGACCTTATCTATAGTTTTCAACTCATCTGATGAGATGCCGTTAATAGTCATCTTGAAGTCAATTTTTTCTTGAGCATCTTTAATTAACGTTTGTTCTGTACCTTCACTATCTCCAACAATTTCTACAGAAGTTTCAGGAAAATTAACTAGCCTTAAAATATTACTAAGTTGTTTGGCTGGGACCGAACCTTTTCCCTCGGATAAAATTTTTGCTGGGACGCTAGTTCTAATAGAAATTTCCAAGTCAGTTGCAGATAAAAGAATTTTATCTTCCGTAGTTTCTATTTTTATATTTGATAAAGCTGACTTTATTTCTCTTATACTAATAATTCCTTCCACAGAAGAAATTGCTTTTTGGAAATCACTTGTTATTACGTGAAATTTCATTATTATACCTCTCTTTTTTTAATTATAAATGTTTAAATTGTTGTACTTATTATTACTGTCAATAAGTCACTAACTTAAAAAACCTTGTTTTTTCTTAAGAAAATATGTCTCATTAATTTGAAAATAACTTTTTCGTTATTAGACATAATATGTAAAAATAAAATTATAAAGAGACAAATAATACTTGTTTATGTCTTATTAAGATATTATTTACAGTATATACACAAAAAAAATACTTGTTTTTGACAGAGTAAATTTTCTTTCAAAGTATGCTCATTGATTTCCATACTCACTATATACCTACTGAATCAATCCATGCTTTTGTATATTCCGTTGATATTCAAAATCCTATTTTTAATTTACCTAAGTTTTTTACTTTAGGAATACCTCCTTGGTATATACAAGAAAACTGGAAAGAAAAAATTTCATTATTCGGAGATATAGTTCAAAAATATAAAGTTCTAGCAATAGGTGAGTTTGGTCTAGATAGATTTAAAGGACCTGATTTAGAAATTCAAGAAAAAGTTTTTTACTCAATGGTCCAAAAAGCAAAAGATCTACAACTACCTTGTGTTATACATTGCGTTAGATGTTTTGAGAAATTAATATTTCTTTACAAAAAAATTAAACCTAAAACTACTTGGATTGTACATGGTTTTACAGGAAATAAAACTATAGCAGTAGAACTTTGGAAAAAAGGAATCTTTACTTCTTTTGGAGAAGGTTTAAAAAAATTTCCACACTGTAAAGAAATATTTTATATATCTCCTGAAGAGTTAATTTTCTTAGAAACAGATGAAAGTAAGATAAGTATAAAAGAAATATATGAAATTGCTTCAAAAATTAAAGGAATACCACAAGAAAAATTAGAAAAAATTATTATAAATAATTTTATAAATTTATTTGGTAATGTGCTATGAAGTTTAATTTTACAAGTAGAACAAAATTACTAATAGGTCAAGAAAGTTTAGAAAAATTAGAAAATTCAAATGTAATAGTTTTTGGTTTAGGTGGAGTTGGAGCTTGTGTGGCTGAAATGTTAGTTAGGGCTGGGGTTGGAAATTTAACTATTGTAGATGGAGATCAAATTGTCTTATCCAATCTAAACAGACAGCTTCATACTTTAATTAGTAATATTGATAAACCAAAGGCTATTGCTTTACAAGAAAGACTTTTAGAAATTAATCCTTTAGAGACTTCTAAATGGATGCCTCAATTGTAAATAAGAAAATGACCAACTCAAAAGTCATCTAGTTTAACTTAAGAAATATACAAGCTAGTTTTACAAAGAAGCACAATAAATCCTACTATGGTTATAAACATCATATCATAGTAGATGAAAAGACAAAGTTAATACATGAATGAAGTAACCACTGCAAAGCCTTACTTAATCTTAGGCGTCCTTGATATTTGCTTTCTATGTAAAGAACATTTCAAAATATTAAAAAAATAGAATTTAAAATTTTTTACTTTATAATTGATACAAGGAAAATTATAGAAAAAATAAAAAATTTATAGAATTTTAACTCTACTTGAGACACTCATACACGGCATAAATATAAATTATAGACTACAATAAGTCATTAAAGCCAAAAACTTTTATAATTTATAATCAAAAATACCCATTTTTAGAGGTTCCCTTTTTTATAAAAAAATTTAAACTTATTATTAACAAAAAAAATACTTTATCGAAAACATTAGAGTATTTTAAATAGTTTATATGAAGAAACGTTATACACTTTGGTTAGTATTTTTTAGCATCTTTACATTTAGCTTACAGGCTAATTCTAGTGGTGGAGGAAACTTTGGCTTAGGTCTGACTCTTTTTGGACCTACAGGTATTACTGGAAAATACAAGTTAGATGAAAAGAAAGCAATTGAGGGTAGTTTAGGCTTTGGTTCTTTTGGAGAGGGAAGAGGTTTTCATTTACATGGAGTTTTTTTATATAACTTCCATCAAGCTTCAAAGGAAATAAATTTTTACCTAGGTGGAGGATTAGTTCTAAATAATCGTAGATATATAAGAGAAGGACGTGGACGTGGAAACTGGTGGAGAGATTCAGAGTATGAAGAAAGTTCTTTAGGTCTACGAGCACCTATTGGAATTTCTTGGTTACCAGCAAAACAATTTGAATTGTCTGCAGAAATATTTTTACAACTTTTTTTAGCCGGTAGAACAGGACTTGACTTAGGTTTAGCTATAGCTGGAAGATACTACTTTTAGTTTAATTTTGCTTTCCACTCATATAAGAAATTCAAAGCTTCACGAGGAGTAAGTTTATCAATATCTAAATTCCTTAAAGTAGAGTGAATTTCTTGGAATTTATTAGAATTTTCTAATGGATAAGTAGGAAATAAAAATCTATCTTCTTCAAGTTTGTATTTAATTTCTCTTTTTTTAGATTCTAATGAAGCTAAAATTTCAGAAGCTCTCTGGACAACTGAATCTGGAATTCCAGCAAGTTTTGCAACATAAATTCCAAAGGACTTTTTAGCTTTTCCTTTTTTAACTTTTCTTAAAAAAATTATTTCTCCTTCTTTCTCCATAGTATCCATAAAAATGTTAAACACACCCGACTCTTTTTCTAATTCAGTAAGCTCATGATAATGAGTAGCAAAGATGGTTTTTGTTTTTTTTCCTTCAAAATCTACTCTACTCAAATGCTCTACAATAGCCCAAGCTAAACTCAGCCCATCATAGGTAGAAGTACCACGACCAATTTCATCAAAGAGAATTAGACTTCTTTCAGTTCGATTTTTTAAAATATAAGCAGATTCTTTCATTTCGATAAAAAAAGTAGACTCACCTGCAGTTAAGTTATCTGCAGAACCAATTCTAGTAAAAATTTTATCAACTATGGAAAGGTTAGCTTTACTAGCAGGCACATAAGAACCCATTTGAAAAAGAATTTGAATGAGTGCAACTTGTCTCATGTAGGTAGACTTACCTGCCATATTAGGTCCTGTTAAAATAGCAATAGCCTCACTACTTGTATTTAAATAAGTATTATTTTTAGTAAAAATTTCTCCTTTTGGTAAATATTTTTCTACTACAGGATGGCGAGCATTTTCTAAGAAAATTTCCCCTATATGATTGATTTCAGGTTGAATCCAATTATATTCTTCTTTACAAACAGTCAGAGATTGAATATAGTCTAACTCTGAAAACTCATTAGCTAAGTCTATAATTTCTTGAAAACAAGAAATAACTTTTTGAATAAGTAAATTAAATTCTCTTTGTTCAATTTCACTAATAATTTCATCAGCATGTAAAATAGTTCGCTCAATTTCTTCTAATTCTGGAAGAGTAAATCTTTCTGAGGTAACTAAAGTTTGTTTTTTTAAATAATCTTTTGGAACAAGACTTGCATCTTTTCTAGAAAGTTCTATATAATAGCCTACTACTTTATTATAACGGATTTTTAAAGTATTGAGTCCAGTACGTTTTTTTTCTTTTTCTTCTAGGTTTAAAATCCAATCTTGGCCTTCTGTTTGTGCTTTTCTAGCTTTATCTAATTCTTCAGAAAAACCATCTTTTAAAAATTTCCCACTTCCAAGTAAGGCTGGAAGTTCTCTTTCATAGATCCTCTGAGAAATAAATTCATGTAGTTCTTGTAATTTTGGGACAGGTTTGGGAAAATGAAAATTTAAAGTTTGTAAAATTTCTGAAATCTGGTTACCTATTTCTATATTTGTTACTATGGTTTTAAAATCTCTTGGAAAAACTTTTTTAGCTTTAAATCTTCCCATCAATCTTTCTAGGTCGCTAGATTCAGAAAGAAGTTCACTTATTTTTTGTAGTTTACGCAAATCTTTAGAAAGTAGTTCAATTTTTTTCCAAACTTCTCTTATTTTAGACTCCTCTAATAAAGGAAAAAGAATTTTTTTCCTAAGTAAACGCTTTCCACTAGAAGTTTTTAACTTATTTAAAACTTGAAAAAGAGTATGTTCTTTTTCTCTTGGATTTTCATTTTCTAGTAGATTTAAACTTTTGATAGTATTTGAGTCTAAACTCATAAATTTATTTTCTTGTAAGAAAACGGGATTAGGAAAATAAAAAGAATTTTCTTTAAAGTTTCTAGACAAAAACTCATCAATTACTCTTTTCATTTCAAGAAACTGTTCTGTCTTTGGAAGCTGAATCTGCTCTGAGTTAAGTAAACTTAATTTAGCTTTAGAGCGAACTTCTAAATTGTCCCAGAGGATTGCTTGTTCTTTAAAGACTAAAATTTCACTAGGAGAAAACTTTTCAAAATTTGTCCGAACAAAAATAGAATCTCTTTTGTTTGTCTCTGTATGATAAATTTCTGAAGTAGAAATATCTGCAAAAATAAGATTTAAAGTTTGGTTTCCAAAAAAGACAAAACAAAGAAAATTATTTTCAAATCCTCGAATAAGGTTTTCTTCTACAACTGTCCCAGGGGTAATAATTCTTACAACTTCTCTAGGTAAAACTTTTGCCCCATCTACTTTTACTTGTTCGCAAACAACAACACTTTTTCCAGCTTGTATGAGTTTAGCAATGTAACTATCTGCAGCATGGTAAGGAATTCCACACATAGGAATTTTATTTTGACGTTTTGTAAGTGCAATATCTAAGATTTGAGAGGCTTGTTCTGCATCTTCTAAAAACATTTCATAAAAATCCCCCATGCGGAAAAATAAAATTCCCTCGGGATACTTCTTTTTTATTTCTAAATATTGTTTCATAGCTGGGGTATGTAAAGTTTCATCTATACTTTGCATTTTTGATAAATTCCTTAATTAAGTTTTTGTCTTTTACTCCATTAGAAGACTCTACTCCACTAGCTACATCTACTCCATATGGAGAAAGTTCCATAACTGCTAAATGCACATTTTTAGGATTTAAACCACCTGCTAAAAAATATTTTCTTTTTACTTTTCGTACATATTCCCAAACAAAAGTCGTTCCCGTTCCTCCACCTTCTTTTTCATGATGACTATCCAATATAATAAGTTCGTCCTTTGGTAAATCTTGATCTTCTACTTCTGTTTTTATACCTATTTGAGGAATAAGAGGAATATTAAATAATTGTAATGTATCTTTATTTAAAGTATCATCTCGCATAACGTATTGAATATAGTTAGGTGAAGAATTTTTAAGTACTGTTTGAATTTCTTGGATTGAGTTTTTAAATATAAGTAAGATTAGTTTTGTTGTTTGCGAATAAATCTGTAAATTATTTATAAGCTCAATTGCTTGGTGAGTTGAAACTTTTCTTTTGCTTATTGGAGAAATATTAATACCTAAATAATCAGCCCCCTGGTCTATACAAAACTTTCCAATTTCTAAATCTCTTATACCACAAATTTTTACCTGAGTAATTGGCATAATTTAAAACAGACTACAAGAAATTTCTTGTAGTCTAAAAAAAATTTATTTACTTTTCATCTGCACGAATAAAAATTTCAACTCTTCTATTTCGTGGATCTGTAGGCGGAATTCCTGGAAGTGGGTTCTCATTGGCTCTTCCAACTACTTTATAGATTCTAGAAGAACTTACTCCATAACTTACTATTTGATCGCGAATTGCTTCAGCTCTCTGTAAACTCAGTCTCGTATTAAAGTCATCTTTTTTTACAGCACTTACATTTCCTTCAATACGAATTTTTGTTTCAGGATATCCCTGAAGAGCTTCTGCTATTTTTGATACTTTAGGTGCAGAGGTTGGGGTGAGCTTTGTAGAATCAGGTAAGAATTCTAATGCATTCTCTCCAGCGTTGATGAGTAGTTCTTCTGTTTCCCCATCTGGTCCTTGAATTTTTCGCACAGACATGCCTGCTTCTTTTAGTTGCTGATCCATGTCTTCAGCCATAGTGTCTAAATAGTAACCAGCTCCTAATCCAGCAAGACAACCTACCCCAAGTCCTACAATTTTTCCCTTGTACTCAGGTTGACTTTTTTGCTTTTTAAAAATACTTCCAATTTGGTTTTGTAGCTGTTTTCTTTTTTCTTTGTTTGCCTTATCTTTGGCTGCGTCGTAAATAGCACCTGCCGCTAACCCAGCTAAACAACCAATCCCAACAGACTTCATTTTTGTGCTCATAGAACTACAAGTTGCTCCAAAAGAAACAATCATAGTAGCTAAGACAATTTTTTGTAAGATTTCCATTCGAAATTCTCCTATAAAGATTTAATAAAACTAAGAATTTACTCTTAGTTTTGTACGTCTACAGTAAAAAAGAGGGAATATTTTGACTAGCTTTTATTTTACCCAGAGCGGGGGTCGAACCCGCACGTCCTTACGGACACAGGATTTTAAGTCCTGTGTGTCTACCAGTTCCACCATCTGGGCATTCAAAGGCGTCGCCCGGATTCGAACCGGGGATCAAGCTTTTGCAGAGCCATGCCTTAGCCACTTGGCCACGACGCCACTGGTAAATACAGAGTTTTAGAATTAGATTTAGAGTCAAGAAAATTAAAGAAAATTTCTAGAAATTTAACTAAACAAATCTTGTAGGTCTTTTTGGATTGTTTTCTTGTAAAGTATACAAGCTGCATAATTAGAACGAGTTAAAGCTAGATAATATTGACGTAATTTTTGTTCATCTTTCAAGTCGTCTACTCCTACTAAGATTACAAAAGCAGTTTCAAGTCCTACAAATTCTAAAATACGAGAAAATCCTATTTTTCCCTCTTTTAAGACACCATCTTCTACTAGTTCAATAAAATATTTATTAACAGGTGAATTAGAGTGAACTTCAAAATCTAACTCTAGTTCTAAATTAGAATAACAAGATAAAATTACAATTTGTTCTGGCTCTAGTTCTAGTTGTTCAATCCCATAATTTATACTTTCAAAAATTTTTTGATTTAACTCCTCAGAACTTTCATAAGATAAAAATTTGACGTTTACGACATCTGGAATTGAGGAGGTAAATTTAGCTTTTTTTCCAAGTATACAGGCTACTTCAAAAATTTCTTTTGGATTTCGGATGTTGATAGTAAGTTTTTCCCATTCAGGGTTTAAGTCTGCCCAAATTTGTGAATAAATTTTTTCTATACCTTGACCTTCATCCATAAATATTGCCCAACGTCCTCCTCTCCATCCACCAACTAAAAGTTCTTCTGCTAAAATTCGAAGTTCTGGAGAAAGATTTTGAGCTTCTTCGATGACAACTAAATCAAATTTATCCCTGTTGCCTTCTAATTCTTGAACAGAATCAAAGGTATATACATGAATTGTAGTATCGTCTTGGAAATATTCTTTAAATTGATTTGCCATAGCTTTAGTAGGACATAGAAATAAGGTATTCCAATTTTTTTCAGAAGCAATAGTAAGGGCACGAATAGCTAACAAAGTCTTTCCAGACCCTGGTACTCCTGATATGAGAATTCTAGGATAAGTTTTTAGTTTCTCCATAGCTTGCAATTGTTCAGAGGTTAAAGCTAGAATTTTTTTCAATTGAGCATCTCTACGTGATTTGTAAGAAGGAACATAGTTTCCATTCAAAAGAATAATTTGACGAATAAGTTCTCTTTGTTTAAAGTCCACTGGAACTAAGTGAAATTTTTTGGATAAATTTTCTAAGATTACATCTAGCCTTTTTTTTTCTAATTCCCTGTGGAAAATAATTTTAAAAAAACCTTTAATTTCATGATTAATTTGTGCAGTTTCATTTTTGTTTAAAAAAACTACTCCAAGCAAACTCTCTTGCTGAACCGGCAGGATATCAAAATGATTGATCTGTAAAAATTGGATAAAATTTTCTACTGCTGATTCAATTTGTTCAATAGGACCTGAGTAATGATTTTTCTTATGTAACTTCCAAGTTTTTTCTCTAGAATCATAAATGTACCAACTACCTGATTGAAACTTAAACTTAGCATTTTTTAATTCAATTAAAAAGACTCCATAAGGTGAAAGAATGATATAGTCTACTTCCCGTATAGGTACTCCCGGCATAAGAAATTTAAAACTATAAAACATATCCCAATCTTCAGGGAGTTCTCTTCTAAACCTTACATAAAACTCTTTTTCTTTACTGTTGTCAAATTTTTGATTTTCAGGAAATTTATCGGGATAAATCATTATTAGAAATAATTTATTTCAAGAGAATTTAAACTAGATTTTTCTTTTTCTTAATTTGTTTATAAAGATTATATAAAGTAAGTAATATAAGACCTATATCTTCTCCACACCCAATAGGACCAGTCACTGCTTCAGGCACAAGATCTACAGGAGATATGCCATAAATAAGTGCAAGCCCTACTAAAATCCAAGCAAAAAATAATTTCCATTTTTCTTGTGGTTTATCTTTATTTTGGTGTTTGTTTGATAAAGGTGAGATTTCTTCTTTCATAGTTCAAATTTTTTTATCCGTTTTTTCTTTGAAAGTAAAAAAAGACTTGTAATTTATAGATAAGTTTTGTAAAGTTTTTTTTTAAAAGCTTATGTTAGATATTCAAAAATATATTTCCAAGTATTCTTACTGGATCTGGTTTTTTTCCTGTTGTTCTTTTAATTTTTCCTTTTCGTTCTAAAGCAGCAGACGTTGAAAACCCAATTCCCAAACTCAAAAAACCACTTTCTAAAAGTGGAATGCCATACACTCCTACAGGTCAGTTTCGCTCTCCTTTTGCAAATCCTGATTACGGAGAACCTGCTAAAGTTCGAGTAGGTTTTCTTTTAAAAAGTATTACAAACTATAACATGAAAGAAGGTAGATTTGAAGCAGATTTTTTTCTTTCTTATACTAGTGATAAACCAATGCCAGATGGAATTAAACCTCACTTTACAAATGGGATCTTAGAAGAAGATGACCTCATGAAACAAATTGCAGACGAGCCTACTTTTAAACTTTGGAAATATCATGCAGTTTTTTTTAGTGTTCCAGATCTACGAAATTTTCCTTTTGACGAGCAAGAATTAGAAATTGGTATAGAAGAAGATGATGCTGGAGTCGATCAAATAAATTTTGTAGCTAGTGAAGAATTTGTAAACCTAGATGCTGATTTTATTTTACCTGGCTGGGAAGTTCGTTACCAAGAAGTAAGAGTTTTAAATCACTACTACCCTGATAGATTTGAGTATGATGACTTATATTATCCTCGCTTTATATTTCGATTAGGCATAAGAAGATATGGCACGCTCTATTTACAGTTTACTTACCTGCTTTTGTGATTATGCTCATTGCCCATTCTGGAATTTGGTTAAGTAAACAAGAAATTGATACACGTATAAACTCTAGTGCTCCAATGTTAGCTGCTGCAGTATTTTTTCATTACTCCCTAACTCAAGAACTTCCTGCTACAGCCTATATGACTAGAGCAGATAAGATTATGTTAGGTGTATATATTGGTCTATTAGTAAACATGCTTGCTACTTGGGCTTTTTTCTTTTTTGATAAAAAGCATGAGGAACTCATTTATCGTTTAGGACGGTATCTTGTGCCACCTATCAATATATTACTTTATATTTTAGGATGTATATTATAATGAAAAATATATTTTTTTTATTTATTATATTTTCTTTTATAATTTTAAATTGTAAAGAAAGTGAAAAAATTTATGAAACAAACTTAGAGTTAAAAATATTAAAAGTCATCAAAAAAGATTCAGAAAATAAACCACTAGTTATCGATGTAGAGGTTACTTATCCGGATTGTCCAGGAACACAAGTAGAAATTATACGAGGAGATAAAAACTTAGCCAATTGTGTTTTAAAAAATTACAAAGTTGGGGATGTAGTAAAAGGAGAAATTCGCTGGAAATGGGATTCTTTGGGTTTTTACAAGTGGCAAATTGAAAAAGTTGGAGAGTGTCAAAGATTTATAGACCCACAAGATGAGTTCTCATATGAAATGGTAGAAGAGTGTGAAGATTACATTGTCTATGGTACAAAAGTAGGATTTTTATGTAAGAGAGTTCCTACTTCTAATTTAATTCAAAAATGTCCTTGGTTTAGACGAGAGTGAGTCTAATTTATGTATGAAATACTTAGTCTTGATTTTGTTTTATTTTGGAAGAATTTGGGCTTCTGAACAAAGGACCTGTCCTAAATATACAAATTTAGAACATGCTCTTGTAGAAAAAGAAAGGGTGTGTGAGTTAGAACTAGTTGATCAAAATTTAACTAAGTTTCCCGAAGATATATTAGAACTATCTAATTTAGAAATATTAAATCTCTCTAAAAATAGATTAGATGAAATTCCTGAAAAAATTAAAACTCTCAAAAGATTAAATATTATCATATTAAATGAAAACCTATTTGAAGAATTCCCACATCCTCTCAAAAGAGTAGAAAATTTAGAAAGAATTTATTTAGAAAATAATAAATTAACTTCTATACCACAAGATCTCTACAAAATGCCCAAGCTTACTACTTTAAGTTTAGTAAACAATGAAATTAGTGAAATTCCCAAGCAACTTTCTATGTCAATTAGTTTAGAGAGCTTAAATTTAATTGGAAATGATATAAGTTATTTACCATATGGATTTGAAAATTTCCAAAATTTACAAAGTTTGTATCTAGGTAATAATCCTAATTTAAGCTTACCTGATACAATTTTTTTATTAAAAAAGTTAAGAAGACTTTCTTTAAATGGGCTAGGATTAAAAAAAGTTCCAGAAAAAATTAAACGTCTCAAACAACTTACTTGGCTTTCTCTAAGTAATAATAATTTAGAAAGCATTGGAACCGATATAGGTGAGTTAGAAAACTTAGAATACCTCTATTTAAATGGGAACAAAATTAGTGCTATCCCAGAAAATTTTGGAAAACTAAAAAAGTTAAAATATCTTTCTATTTCAAATAATAAAATGGGAAAAGTAGTTCAAGAGTACATAAGAAATTTATTCCCTGAAACACAAATAGATTACTAGTTTCTTGGATCTGTTCCTATAACAATAGTTACCCTTGTTTTTGGTGGTAAGTAAAGGTCTTCTTGTAAACTTCCAGAAAATTTTTTTTTCCAATGTAAAATGAGGTTTGAGGTAGGTAAAATTTTTTCAGGTAAAGCGTCATAAATTTTAGGTGGTTGGATAAAAATATAAGGATCTCCCTCTGGTAAACTTAAACTATTACCCGAGCCAAAAAAACTAGGATCTTCAAAAGCTGGAGAGCTATATCCTGCAGGAAAACTACCTTTTTTAGGGTTGACCACAAAGCTTGCCCCAAACTTACCAAAACTCTCACTAAAAGAACTTCCTTTTTGTTTTAAAGCTAGATCCAAAGCTCTATGATCTACTTCAGAGTTTTGCAAGATAACAGAAATGAGGTTGACTCCATAGTTTCTAAGCAAAAATGCAGAATAAGAGTAGACATTGAGCATAGTTTAAAATTATATCACATCCTGAAATATTACTCTCCCATAATACTAAAGGACAGTCATTGTTACGAACAAATCTACCTAATCCTTGATTGCTAGAGTATATTAGATTATTAGAAGATCCTAATGTATAAGAAGCCATAGCATCTTCTATAGCCATAGACATCATCTCATTAAACCAT
>Ga0308414_1002393_pt1 | contig 12237 bp, 8 predicted proteins | sample HotsprSampleOS50_FD_205667 | JGI IMG/M metagenome (GOLD analysis project Ga0308414, IMG submission 205667) | Hot spring phototrophic mat microbial communities from Octopus Spring, Yellowstone National Park, Wyoming, United States - 20090730_OS50 ... | reverse complement strand
GTAAACATGGATGGGGACCTCCTTGTCCTTTGCGCGCGTCTTTGACGCTTTCAACCACGCAAAGTCTACAAGGAACCCCGTCCTCTTTTTAATGGCAAAATCCATCAGAAAATCTGCGAAAGTTCAGATCGGAAAGAGGGGGTTATTTCCTCGCGCGAGGAGACTAGTCGGCCCGGAGGCTCTCCCTGGACGGCGTGAGGTCAGAAACGTAGGGCGGTTGGGCTGTCGGGAAGAAATGAAAAAAATCCGTCTGGACGTGCCGCAGAGAATCTGGATACACTAGCCGCCCAGGTTGCCCGGTCTGCCGCGGTCACATGCCGGCGGGGAGAAGAGGGAATAGCTCCCCGGCAACAACGGCCCATCGCATCTTCAGCGGCCGGGGCAACCGAATCCAGGAGGGATTCGTCATGCGCCGAAACACGCTGTTCAATTCGCACGCCGAAATGGCCCATCGCCAACGCGTTGCCCGATTCGGTTGGCCAATTGCCCCATTCTGTTTGCCGAATCGCCCGTTTCGCGTGCGCGGCGCGGCGGGGCGAACGCTGGCGTGGGCGCTGGCGGTTGTTGTCGCCGGGGCGGCGTCGTTGACGGCCGAAAGCTGCTGGTCTCAAACGACGAGCGAGCGGCCGCGATTGGTGATTCCTTCCGAAGCGACGATCAAGATCGGCCCACGTGCGGAACCGCCGGGATCATCCGGCGATCGTCGAACCGCCGCGCGTGATCCGGCCGAATTACCCGGCGAAACAAGCGATCCGCGCGAGGCCCCAGTTCGCCGCTCTCTTGCAAACCAGGGCGAAGGCGGTGAATTGCGATTGCAAGCGGCCGGTCCGATGCGGCGCGCGCTTCCCGACGACGTTGGCGACGAAACATCGGAGATGCCGTCGCCGTTGATTGCCTCTCGCCTGAGTCAGGCCGGCGGCACCGAAGCCCCGTCGCGAGGCCGTTTCGACAACGTGCGTTCTTCTCTGCCCGGGGAACCGACCCCGGCAGTGAATCCGCCCAGTTCGTCGTATCGTGATTCGCGCGCGCCCGCCGGCGGAGAGACAGTGTTGCGCGGCGATCGGCGGACGGCGATTGGTGAGCGCGACAGCCTGCCTGAACCAGGCGATGAGCCGATTGCTCCGGAACAGGGCGGGAACGCGCATTCCTCTTCCTCCGAGCCGCAACCGCCAATGCCGCTTTCGGGCGAACACTCGCCCGCGAAAGCGCCCACGGTTGCCGACGCCCCGGCCGGCGATGCCGCCGGCGACGAGCCGCCGGCGCACGACGACGAACCGTTGCGCCCGGTGGCCGAGCCGCGCGAAGGGCCGGCGCGGATCGAAGCGGCCAGCTTCAGCGGCGTGACGCCGGGAGTGACCAAACTCGCCGAGGTCGAAAAGGCGTGGGGTTTGCCGCGCGAGATGGGCAAACAAGACGGGATACTGATTCAACGCTTCAAGATCGACCCATTCGAGCGCGTGGAAGTGCATTACCAGGGCGATACGGTGGCGGCTGTGATGATCCGCTTTGCCGAGGCGTTTCCGGCCTCGGGAGTGGCCAAGCAGCTCGAGCTGAGCGATGTCCGCCCGGTGTTCGTCTCGAACGAGCTGGGCGAGATCCTCGGGCAGGCATTTCCCGAACGCGGCGTGTTGTTTGCATTCGAGCCGAGCGTGGACGACAAGCCGTCGATGAAAGTGGCCCAGATCATCCTCGAACCGATCAGCGCCGAGCCTTTCGTATTGCGGGCCGAAACCGATTTGGAAAGCCGCACGAAGTCGGCCGCGCTCGATCTGGAACAGGCGTTGAAGCTCGATCCGAAGAATGCAAGGGCGCATTGGCTGTATTCGCGGGCGCTGGCTGCATTGGGCAAAACCGACGAGGCGGCGGCTGCCGCCGCCGAGGCCGTGGCCCTTGCCCCGAACGATCCGCAGTATCGGGTCAGCCGCGCGCAGGTGCTTGCCCGTCAGGGGAAGATGGTCGAGGCGATGCAAGAGGCGCAGCGGGCGGTTGCGTTGGCCGAGAAGCGGCCGCACGTCAAGGCCCGCGCTCTCTGCCTGCTCGGTGATCTCTCTGCGTCGGGGCCGGCGCCCAACTACCGCCAGGCGCTGCAATTGCACACCGAGGCGGTCAAGCTCGCCGATCAATGGTCGGAAGACAAGCACCCGGCGATTCGGATTGCCGCCAAGGAAGTGCTGATCGACGCCCATTTGGGCGCTGCCCACGACATCGCGTGGGGCGAATGGAAAGACAAAGAGGCCGCCGTGCCTCATTGGCTGGAACGAGCAGCGGCGGCGGCCGACGACCTGATCGCCCGCGAAGGCGCCGGCGAGGACCAACGGTTCCGCGTTTGCATTCGCGCGTTGGCCGCTTGTGTGGGCGTGCGCGGCGGAGTGGACCCGACGGTGTGGGCCAAGGCGGTCGTCCATATCGGCGAGAAGCTGATTGCGGCAGCCGACGATCCGCTGCGCCAGTCGCAACTGCGGTGGGACTTGGGCATGGCACTCTACGATGCGCTGCAAACGTTCCAGATGCGCAACGATCACTCGTCGGCATTGAAATACGGCGAACAGGCCGTGCAATACCTCAGCGCGGCCGACCCCCAGCGTTCGCCCGCCACGGAATACCTGCTCGGCCGGCTCTACTTCCGGCTGGGCGCGGTCTATTCGCTGCGGCAGAAAGACCATCGCTCAGCGGTGGCGTGGTTCGACAAGGCCGTGCCCCTGCTGGAAAAACCGCTGCCGCCCGAGGCCGCCGCCGACATCGGCCGCCACGGCGAAACGTTTGTGAGCATGGGCGTTTCGTACTGGGAGGTCGGCAAACGCGAGAAGGCGCTGGCACTGACCCGCCGCGGTGTGGAATTGATGGAGCAGGCGGTCCGTCAAGGAACAACAGACACAACCGCTTTGGCCGTGCCCTACGGAAACCTGTCGGCCATGCACCGCCAACTCGGCGCCGTCGCGGAAGCCGACAAGTACCAGGCCATGGCCGCTCGTGCCCGAACGACCCGATAGCGACGATCTACTTCTCGCACGCTGAACGGATCGGTCTGCTCGCGGAAAAAGGAATCATTTCACCCCGGGCGAGGGATAGAATCGCCCGCTTGCCGCCACAGGGCGGCCGGGCCTGCTGCCGGCGCTGGTTTCAAGGCGCATGCACGATTGCCGCAGGCGTCAGTCTTTCAACTGATTCCACACGGCCGCGATCCGCGCGACGGCCGCGTCGATCTCTTCTTCGGTGTTCGTATGGCCGATGCTGAATCGCAGGGAGCGAGAGGCCTGTTCTAGGGAAAGCCCCATCGACATCAATGTGGGCGACACTTCGGCTGCCCCGCTCGAACAAGCCGAACCGAGCGAGCAGGCGATTCCGTTGATGCTCAAGGCGACCAGCAGCACCTGGCCGTCGACCGCCGGAAATGTGACATTGCTCGTCTGAGGCGCCCGCGGGGCGGCCGCGCCGTTGATCGTCGCCCCCGGGATGGCCGCAAGCAGTGCCGCTTCGAATCGGTCGCGCAATCGCCGCATGCGCGCAGCCTCGGCGCAGCCTTCGCGGATGCTCAATTCCAGGGCCTCGGCCATTCCCACGGCCAGGGCCACCGATTCCGTGCCCGGCCGAATCGCCCCTTGGTGCGGCCCGCCGAACATCAGCGGCCGAATGGGCACATCGCGCCGCAAAAGCAGCGCGCCGATGCCGATCGGGCCGCCGAACTTGTGCGCGCCGACGGCCAGCGACGACACTCCAAGCTCGCCGAAACGGATCGGCAGTTTTCCGGCGGCCTGCACCGCGTCGGTATGAAACGGCACGCCCGCGGCACGGCACAGGCCGGCCAATTGCTCGACCGGCTGAATCACCCCCGTCTCGTGATTCGCCATAGTGACGCTGACCACGGCCGTTTCGGCCGAAAGCCAACGTTCGAAAACGTCAACGGCGACCACCCCGCGCTGATCGACGCTGAGCGTGTCGAGCCGCCATCCCTGTTCGAGCAGGTGCTCGGCCGGTTCCAGAACGCTTTGGTGCTCGATCGACGAGATGATCACTTGCCCCGGGGCCGACCGCCGCGCCCGAGCGATTCCCAATAGGGCAAGGTTGTTCGCCTCGGTGGCGCTGGAGGTGAACACCAAACGGTCGCCCGCGGCCGCCGAAAGATCGGCGCCCAGCGCGGCCGCCACGCGGCGACGGGCCTCTTCGAGCAGTTTTTGGGCCGCCTGCCCTAAACCATGTTGGCTTGCCGGATTGCCCAACGGCTGCTGCCAAACCCGCCGCATGGCATCGACTACCTCGGGGCGGATCGGCGTGGTCGCATTGTGATCGAGATTGATGAAACCCATGCGAACCATTATTGATTCTCGGGCAAGGAAGGCAACCGAGGGGGCGGCCGATTGCCGAGATTCCCAAGGGCGAGCGGACGTTCCATGCGAAATTCCGCAACGCGAGCGGACGCTGTTCGGCCTGCTTGCCTCGCGCAACAGAGCGGCAAGGTCGGGCGGCGGGAACCAGTGCAAGCAACCCAAGCGAGGAAGGGCCTTGTCGAACAACCTTGTTTCAATGCCGCGTCTTGCGATAGCACACGCGAGGTTGGCACAACATTTGGGATGCAAAATCCGATTGTTCGACAAGGCCGGGCTAAAACCGCTGCCTGCCGAACCGGGCGAATGGTTTTCTCGTTGCTTTTTGCTGCTTTTTTCCGGCGGCGAACTGCGGTTGCCTTGGGGATCGGCAACCGGGTATGATTCGGCCCGCTCGTTCCGCCGACAGGATGGAGACGGAATGAGCCGTGTTGCGATTCGGACGCAGCAAGCGAGACTATACTGCTCGCGCGCCGAAATGAGCGATTTTCTCCCGCGAGAAGGAAGCTATTTCACGCCGCGCGAGGTATAAACAATTCCACACGATTGCGGAGGCGGCCGCGGGTGCAGCGAAGCGGCACTCTTGCGTGCAATCCCGGTTTGAACCGCTTTCCGTTTTTTGCGGTTTCATTGACAGTCGATTCGGTCGAAGGGAGTCGCCCGATGAGCAGACATTCTTCCGGTCCGATACTGCGCGCCGTCGTTATTTTCGCGGTTTTGGCCGCTCTGCCGATGCTGGCCTTGGGCAGCGCTGTGATGCCCGCTTCGATTCGCGACTGGTTTTCGCGCTATTGGCCGGCCGTCAAGCCGGCCTCTGCGCCAGCGCCGCTGTCGGCGCCGCAGTTCGAGCCGGTTCCGGCAACGGCCGTGCCGCCGCTCAATTCGACCGCGCCGTGGCAATCCGGCGGCGAGAACGCCTATCCGGCCGATCCGCGCGTCGGCCCGCCGGGCCTGATCGCCCGCGACAATGCAACCCATGGACGCCCGCCGGCGGCATCGGCTTGGGGGGCAGAGGTTCCAGAGGCCGCGATGCGCCGGCCCGATGATCGAGGGACGGCCGTGATGCCCGTCAGCTATCAATCAGTGCCCGGCGAGTTTCCGGGCGCAGCAGCCGCGATTGCCGCGCCCGGGCGATACGATTCGCCGATGCCGGTGGCCGAGATGCCCGCCGCGGTTGCATCGGCGGCGACCGGCCAGTTGAACGCCGAGGCGTCGGGCGACCGGAACCAAAGCGAGCAGATGCAGTCGTTCCAGCGCCGCTTGCACGATCTGGGCGCAACGTATCTGCTGTTGGAAACATGGGGCGATCGACAACAGTTGTACCGTTGCTTCTGCAAGGTGGCCATCGGCGGAAACCCGAACTGCACGCGGCATTTCGAGGCCACCGATCCCGATCCGCTCCGAGCCTTGGCCACGGTGACCGAACAGGTCGAGCAATGGCGGCAAGGGCAGCAGGGCCCGCAGTAGCCGCGCGCCGCCGGGCGTTTCGCCGCTTTGTCGGCCTTCGCGGCAGGTCCCGAGAATCGCTTGCCCGCAACGGCTTCGCATCGCATAATGGCGGTATGGCCGAAGGCTTCGATCCGTATCTCAGTTGGCTGGGCATTCGCGATCCGCGACGCCCTCCGAATCATTACGCGCTGCTGGGTCTGGCCCTATTTGAAGACGATCCCGAGGTGATCGCCCACGCCGCCGACCGGCAGATGGCTCATGTTCGCACTTTTCAAACCGGGCCGCGAAGCGCCGAATCGCAACGCATTCTCAACGAATTGGCCGCAGCGAAGATTTGCCTGCTCAACCCAGCGAAGAAACAGGCTTACGATGCCGCCCTGCGGCAACAGACCGTTGCTCCGCCCGTCTCGCGCGCGGCACAAATCTTCGCACCGACGGCCGCTCCGGTGGCAGGCCACAGTCTGCCGTCGCCCCGCACCCCCAATGTCGCCCCGCCGGTGATCGCCCCGCCGAACATCGTGACGGGCATGGCCGAACCCGTGTCGGCCAAGCCGGTGGCCATCGCCGTCGAGGCGGGTTCGCCTCCGCGCGGCGTCCCCGTTTCCAACATGCTCATCGTGGTGCTGTCGATCTCGGTGCTTGTATTGCTGGGGCTGATCGTTTGGTTGAACGTCGACCCGTCGGCCCTTCAGTCGGTCCGGAACATTTTGCCCAGCGAGAAATCGACGCCCCCGGACGCAAGCTCGACCGATCCATCGCCGCCGGGTAATACCCTGGCACCCGACCATCCGTCGCCCCCGCCAGGTCAATCATCGAAACCCGCCACCGACAATCACAAGCCAGGTGCGCCGCCGGCGGGGAATCCTTCGAAAAGGCCGGCAGGCTCGGGTGAGCCGCTGCAACCACCCACCGACAAACCGCCGACTGACAAACCGCCCACCGACAAGCCGGCCGGCGGCACGCCGCCGGTGGAGAAACCAGCAATTGCGGAACCTGCAACGGACGGGCCGTCAACCAAGAAGCCGCTGCCTCCTCGGCCTTCGACTGAGAAACCGCCGGCTGACAAGCCGCCGGCTGAGCCGGGCGCGCCGGGCCCCGATGCGGATCCGTCGGCCACCGATCCGCCGCCCGAACCGTCGCCGCCCGAACCGATGCCGCCGGTAATGCCCCCGGGCGAAGCGCCGTCGAATCCCGACACTCCGACGATGCCCGACGAGCCGTCCGATCCGCCGAGGCAGCCGCCTCCGCCGCCGCCTGGCGAACGGCCGACTCAGCCGCCCGAAACCGGCAGCTCATCGCAATCGGCGGTCCGGCCGAGCCGCGAGCCGTCAGCGCGTCCCGACCCGCGCCACGAGATTCCCAGCGGACCGGCGTTCGACGAGGCGGTCAAAACGATCCGCGAGTTGTACGCCGAGTCGTATTCGTCGGCCGTCAACACGCCCAAACGCAAGGCGTTGCCCGACGAATTGCTTCGCCGCGCCCGCCAAGAGCGTGCGGACGCGGTTGCACGCTACGCCCTGTTGAACGAGGCGTACGAGCAGGCGATCGAGGTGGGCGACGCTGCCCGATTCGAGGCCGCCGTCGGGGCCATCGCCCGCGACTATCGCGTTTCGTGGCCGGCGCTGGCGCTTTCGGGGATCACGCGCGCCGTCAAGCGAACCCGCGATGCGGCCGTGGCGCGCGAATATATCCGCCTGGCGATCCAAATGGCTCATAAGGCCGCCGACGAAAACCAGATGGACGAGTCGGTGGCGTTGGCTACCGCCGCGCGCGATATGGCCCGAGAATTGGCCCTTCGCACCAAAGACACCAGAGACGGCAAACGCGACTCAGAGACGGTGCGCGAGGCCGTGGCCGTCATGAAAGACGTGGAGCAGCGCCGCGAGCAGTACGCCGAGTTCCACAAGGCGGAATTGCAACTGGCCGAACAGCCCGACAACGCCGAGGCGCTGCGCGTTGTCGGCCGCTACCACTGCCTGGTGCGCAACGATTGGCGCCGCGGACTGCAATCGCTTGCTCAAGCGGATGAAACGGTCCGGAAGCTGGTCGAGGCCGAGGGCCAGTTGCCCATCGAACCGCTGGCATTGGCGGACCAGTGGTTCGAGGCGGCCTCCGGCGCCGAGCCGGCCGTGCGGCCGATCTTCCAAGCCCGCGCGCTGCACTGGTACACGCGGGCAGCCGACGGACTTTCCGGGTTGCAGCGCGTGCGCGTCGAGGCCCGAATCAAGGAACTCAAAGAAGCCAAGTCCAAGCCGGGCTGACGGGTTGGACAAGCGACGATCCGCCCCGGCGGACGACAGTCTCGAAGGGCGAAGCAGGCTTGCCGAACGAACAGGTTTCGATGCCGCGTCTTGTGGTAGCACGCGCGATGTTGGTGCGACATCCGGCACGACAAGGCAACAGCTCGACAAGACCGCGCAATTCCGCCGAATCTGGGCGGGCAACTGCGTCTGGGCGCGGCGAAGCCCAACAGGTTTGGGCGATGGCAACCGGCTCGGCATTGGGTCGCTTTCCTTTTGCGGAGCCGGTGAGGTAGAATGGATCGCTGTTGATCCTCGGGAAGATGGTGTACGGCGGGGCGGGAAGCGCCTGCCGGCGATGGTCGCCCGACCATCGGATCGCTTCTTCGTTCCGAGGGGGATCGTCCTGGTGCGTCATGCCACACCTGCTTTGGGAGAACCTGCCGATGAGTTGCTCGCGACGTGATGTGCTCCGCTGGGGATTGGGGTCGGCCGCCTTGGTGGCCGCTGGGGTTCACCGGATCGAGGCCGCCACGGGAAAGAAGATTCCCTTGGGCCTGCAACTGTATTCCGTGCGGAAACAGTGCGAGAAGGATTTGCCCGGGGTGCTCAAGGCCGTGGCCGAGATGGGCTATGTGGGCGTCGAGTTCGCCGGCTATTACGGCCGCAAGGCCGACGAGCTGCGCAAACTGCTCGATGACAACGGCCTGAAGTGCTGCGGCACGCACACGGCCCTGGCCACGATGACTGGCGACGCGCTGAAGGGCACCGTCGAATTCAACAAGACACTGGGCAACAAATACCTGATCGCCCCGAGCTTGCCGAAAGAACATTTCAAATCGAAGCAAACGCTGCTCGATGTGGCCAAGCGGTTCGACGAAATCGCCGAGAAGATCAAGGGCGAGGGGATGCTCACCGGCTACCACGCCCACGGCAACGACTTCCAGAAGGTGGAAGGCGAGACGGCCTGGGACATCATTTTCGGCAACACCAAGCCCGAGGTGGTGATGCAGCTTGATACGGGCAACTGCCGCGGCGGCGGCGGCGATCCGCTGGCCGTCTTGAAGAAGTACCCGGGCCGCTCGAAAACGGTCCATCTGAAACCGCACGGCGGACGCCGCGGCGCGCCGATCGGCGAAGACGACCTGCCATGGAAAGAGATCTTTGAAGCGTGCGAAACGAGCGGCGGCACCGAGTGGTACATCGTCGAGCACGAAAGCGGCGAAGATCCGCTGGCCACCGTCAAGCAGTGCATCGACAACCTCAAGAAGATGGGCAAGTAGCTCGTTGGTCCCTGCGGCTGACCATCGGACAATCGCGGCGGTTCTTGCGAATCGTTGCGATTGTGGGATGTGGGCGCGAACGTGCTTTGCAGGCGGCCAGGCGAACCCCGGCAGCGGCAGCGTCGTCAAACTCGGCGCGGCCGCTGCCGGTTTCTCCTTCTTGTCGGCCGAGAGACGCCGCATCGACCGAACCGGGCGGTCGGGCCGAAAGGCCAATCGGTGCTGCTGCACCCGGGTACGAATCTGCTCCCGTTGGTCGCTGAAATCTCTGCTGAGAAAACAAGAAACCCGGCGTCAACCGAAGGGAAAGAAGGGGAAAAGACCGAAAGGGCGACGCTCGTGCCGCGAGGTTCACCCGCGGGAGCGAAGGCGGTTTACGCCGGCGGCGGGTCGATGGCCTGCAAGACGGGCAGCACGAGGATCTTGCCGTCGCCCATGCGGCCGGTGCGGGCGTTTTCGACGACCGTGCGGACGACTTCGTCGGTTCGCTCGTCGGCCACCCAAAGGGTGATTTCGACTTTGGGCAGGTAGGCCAACGAGTACTCGCTGCCGCGGTATTCGTCGAGGTAGCTCTTCTGCCGGCCGTAGCCCTTCACCTCGCGGACCTCGCAGGCCTCGATCGGCGCGTGTTCCAGCGCGGCCAGTACACGTTCGGCCTGAAACGGCTGCACGACGGCTATGACTTGTTTCATATGCCCACCATCGTATCGCGGGCCCGATCGATTGCCAAGATTCCGCCGCCCGTCGCCCCCGATGGTTGCATCGGCGGCCCGAACCGACTTACACTATACGGGGTCGCGCATTCCCCGTTGGCCCGCCCTAATCGACCTATCTGCGAGAGAATCGTCGCGGGCTCGAGTTAGAGAGAAACCAGCAGTAGCCATTTTTTTGCCCGTTTCGCTCGGCGCGAAATCGTCCGCTGCGGGCGTCTTCCGGAGAAAGAAAGATGATGGTGCAACACACGCGTCGGCAATTCGTCGGCGGCGCATTGGCCGCCGGGGTATCGGTGTTGGGAATCGCCGCGGCGGATGGGCCGCGGCATGCCGCATGGGCGGCGGCGGCCGAAACGGCGGGCAAGCCCGGCGCGAAAATTCGCTTGGGGCTGGTGACTTACCTTTGGGGGCAGGATTGGGACTTGCCGACGTTGCTGGCCAATTGCCAAAAGGCGAAGATTGGCGGGGTGGAGCTTCGCGTTCAGCACAAGCACGGCGTAGAGCCGACTCTGTCGGCCGACCAGCGGGCCGAGGTGAAAAAACGGTTCGCCGACAGCGGCATCGTGTTCGTCGGGCCGGGCACGAACGAGGCCTTCGATTATGTCGAGCCGGAAAAGGTGAAGCGAGCCATCGAGAACACGAAGGCCTATGTGAAGCTGAGCCACGATTGCGGCGGCAGCGGCGTGAAGGTGAAGCCGAACGATTTGCGCGAAAAGGAAGGCGTGCCGCGAGAGAAGACGATTGCTCAGATCGGCAACGCGCTGAACGAAGTCGGCCGATTCGCCGCCGACTACGGCCAGCAGATTCGCTTGGAAGTGCACGGCTCGGCCGGACCGCTGCCGATCATCAAGCAGATCATGGATGTGGCCGTCCACCCGAACGTGGGCGTGTGCTGGAACTGCAACGGCGACGAGCTGAAGCCGCCGGGGCTGGAACATCATTTCAATTTGGTGAAGGATCGTTTCGGCGCCACGTGTCATGTGCGAGAATTGAACCTGGGCGACTATCCGTACCAAGACTTGATCAAGTTGCTGGTGCGCATGGACTACGACGGTTGGGTGCTGCTCGAGTGCCGCACCAAACCGGCCGACCGCGTGGCGGCCCTGATCGAACAGCGCGAGGTCTTCGAGCGAATGGTGCGGCAGGCCCAAGCGTGAACGTGAAGCAGCATCGACGGCGGCAAGAGGCCGCGCGGCACGATGCGAGCAATCGGATTAGCACGATGAGGGAAGGCGCGGCTCCCGTGGCAAGCAGGGCGATGCAGCCGATCGTGGTGTTGTTGGCCGGCTCGGCGGCGGCGCAGCCGTCGCAGTATGTGATGGAGCGGGCGATTCGCCACCACGATCTCGACTGGCGCTATCTGACCGCCGAGGTCGCCCCCGATCGCCTTGGCGACGCCTTGGCCGGCGTGCGGGCGATGGGCTTTTGCGGTGGCCATTTCGACGAGATTCACCAGCGGGCCGCCCCGGCGCTGCTCGATGCCGCGGACGAAGCCGCCCAGGCGGTCGGCGCGGCCGACTGCTTCACCCGCTGCGAGCAGGGCCTCACGGCGGTCAATCTGCTGGGCCCCGCAGCGACCGCCCTTGTGCGCCGCCGCGGATTCGACCCGGCCGGCCGACGGGCGATGATCGTCGGCGCGGGGAAGATGGGCAGAGCCGCGACGTTCCAACTGGCGGCCCAGCGCGCGGCCGGTGTTGCAGTGGCCGATCGCAACCCAACGGCGGCCGAGGAGTTGGCCGCCATGGTGGCCGCGCGGTTTCCCGATTGCGGCGTGGAAGTCGTCGCGTGGCAACCGCCGCTGGCCGTGCCCGAAAGCGCCGAGCTGCTCGTCCATGCCGTTCCCGCGGCGGCTCATGCGGAGGGCCTCCTGCTCGCTCCAGACTCCTTGCGACCGACGCTGCATGTGCTCGACGTGAACATTGCACCGCCTTGCACCGAGCTGTTGCGCGAGGCGGCGGCCCGCGGCTGTCCGACGTATGAAGGCCTCGACCTGTTCGTCGAACGGCTGGCGCTGGCATTTCAGGCCTGGACCGGCGTGGAGCCTGACCGCCGCGTAATGCGCGAGGCGGCCGAGGAGTTTTTAATGGAGGTGTGAACGGGGGGGTGAACCGGATTGTTCCGTTCGTGCGACCGAGGCTGCTCGGTGCGGATGTGAACAATCGATCTGCGTCTTTGATTCAAACAATCTCGGAGAGCCTGCCGTGAAAACGAGCGTTTGTGGTTCGGCAGC
>Ga0308414_1002392_pt1 | contig 12241 bp, 6 predicted proteins | sample HotsprSampleOS50_FD_205667 | JGI IMG/M metagenome (GOLD analysis project Ga0308414, IMG submission 205667) | Hot spring phototrophic mat microbial communities from Octopus Spring, Yellowstone National Park, Wyoming, United States - 20090730_OS50 ... | reverse complement strand
CCCCTTGAATGATTGCCCGCACTTCATCGCCGCTGAAGCCTTCGGTACGCTCGGCAAGCATATCCAGCAACTCCTCGCTGGGTAGCTCCACCTGAAATGTGCCCAGATGGATGGCGGCGATCTGGCGGCGGGCGGTTTTGTCTGGTAGCCCGATGGCAATCGGTTGCAGCCGCGAGGGGCGCAACAGGGCTTTGTCAATCATATCGAGGCGGTTGGTCGTGCCGATGACAAGGATCTCTTGATCCTCTTGAAAGCCATCTAGTTCGGTCAGAAGTTGCGATACAACAGCATTCATCTCGCGGCTGCCACTATCGTTGAAGCCGCTCCGTTTGCCTGCAATGCTATCAAACTCATCGAACAGGATCACGGCGGGCGCGTTGCGGCGGGCGGTGGCGAAGATCTGGCGCAGGTTGCCCTCGCTCTCGCCAATCCACTTGGACATAATCTCAGGCCCACTGATGAGTTGGAGCGTTGCCTGCATCACATTGGCAATGGCTTTGGCAAACAGGGTCTTGCCAGTGCCGGGGGGGCCATAGAAGATCAGCCCACGCGGAGCCAGCTTGCGGCGCAGTTCGCGCTCGTCGGGGGTTTCCGGCAGGAGTTCGGCGAGGCGTTGCTGGGCCTGCGCCGAGAGGGGCGTGCCATCTGGGGTGTAGGGCACAGGTCGCCCGGTGATTAGCTCAATCGCCTCGAACACCTGCTGCTTCACGTCGTTGTAGCCGCCAATCATATCGAAGGTGACATCAGGGATTTCGATCTGGGTGCGTGTGTCGCGGCGGAAGGGCTGCAACTGTTGTAGCAGGCGGTAGCTTGGCTCAACGCCGATGCTGCTCTGAGCGAGGAAGCGCATGGCGGTGCGAAACTGAATCACATTCATCTCGGCAACGTGTTTGAACAGTGCGCCCTCGCTGAAGCGATCAAAGCGATCCCGTTCACGGGACGTGACCAGTTGCGTGATCGTTTCGCGGTGAATGCCGCCTATTTCAATCTGCACGTTGAAACGTTCGCGCAGGATACGGGGGATATTCAGCGACGGATCGGCAAATGCCAGCAGGGTTGGGGGGTTGCGCTGCTTGCGGTAGAACAGGGCTACTAAGGAGCGAGCGGTGTTAATCAAGGGCCAGTCAGGGCGGTTATCCACGACGAGATCGAGGTGGTGCAGCACGAGAGCCTGTGAGGGCTTCATCTTGCTAATCAGATCGGCAAGGGCTTCGCGGTTGCTGGTATCGTCCTCATCGAGCGATACGGGATCATCGGCAAAGACGGCGGTCTTGGCTGAGTGTTCGATGATGTGGTAGGCAAGCCGCTCGACGAGTGCTTTATCGCAGGTAATCAGCACCGATAAGTTGTGGTCGAGGTAGTGCGCGGCTTGGGCAATCTCTTGGCGATAGCCAATCAGCACCGCATCGCTATCGCTCAGGTCACGCGGGAAAGGAGGAGCCATGTAGCTTTTGCCAATCGGGGTGATGATGGGGGTAGACGACGGCTGCTGCTCGATGTACGGATCGGCAAATAGCTCAAACGGGGTTGGATCAAATTCTTCAAATGGTGCAAACAGGGTGCGGGCGGCTGTAATAACGTGCCCATAGCTCGCGTCAAGGTGTAGCTCGGCAGCGGCAAGCGGGCGGGCAAAATGATAGCCCTGCCCATACTCGCAGCCGAGCAGCATCAGCCATTCGAGTTGGCTGGATTGCTCGATGCCCGTGATGATTGGCGGGATGCCTTTGTTTTGGGCGAAGCCGATCAAGGTCTGGATGACGGCGGCTGCATTCAAGTCGTTGTGCAGATTGCTGACACAGGTGCGGTCAAGCAGCAGGGCATCGAGCGGCAGCTGCTGTAGGGTAGCGAGCGGCGTTGTGCCACTCACTTGATCGAGGGCTACCCCACAGAGGAGTTGCTGAATACCGGCCAGCACAGCGGCAATTGTTGCCAATGTGTCGGGATCGGTGGGCAGCAATGGAGCGGAGACTTCGATCAGGAATTGCGAGCCAGATACGCCGTGCGTAGCGAAGAGGAGGTCGAGTTCACGGATGATGTCGTCATCATACAGGGTTTCTGGAGTGAGATGAAAGCTGATCAGGGGGGTGCTCCCGTAGAGCGGCCATCCTGTGGCTTGCTTCACCACCTGCTGCATCACCCAACGATCAACGTGGCGCGACATCCCACACATTTGCGCGAGCTTCAGCACCAGATCCGGCATAAGGATGCCCCATTTTGGGTGTTCCCAGCGTAGGAGGGTCGTAAACGCAAAGGGTTGCCCACTGTGGATCTGCACAACGGGCTGGTAGGTCAGTCGAAACGCATCGTGCTCGATAGCTTGGCGCAGCTCGTGGGCAAGATTGGCGGGGGGCAGGTCTAGCGCACGCGGGTATGGCTCAAACATAGGCGAGGCTCCTAAATCGGCAGCACGGGCTGCTACACTGTCCGATACAGTTGGGCTGGGCAGACGCAGGCGGTGGGCTTCGAGCGCGGTAAGCTGCACCGCACCGACACACCATGCATGGGTTGAGGGGCGTTCGTGCCCGCGTTGGTCGGTAGACATTGCCCACGTTTGGGGTGGGATCACATTGATGACAGGACTCGTAGGCTTGGGCGCAAGGGTTGGTGTTGCGCCACCGTTATCACGCAGGCTGCCAAGCTGGGGGTCGCCGCTGACGTTGGTGTCAAGCTCACCCTTGAGGGTATAGCCTTGCGGTTCAGTGGCATCGAGCAGATTGTAGCCGCGCGAAGTCAGGATGCCGCTCGCATTCTGGCTGTGGGCGGCGTGGTTATCAGTTAGGATCGTACCGAAGAGGTGGAGCCGCCCGCGTGCGCCATTGACGATGCCGCCCCCGTTTTGGCGGGCATGGTTCTGGACAAGGGTGCTGGTGATAATCTCGGTGCTGCCGTAGTTGCACAGCACCCCGCCACTGCGCCCGGCAGAGTTTGCGCTGAAGGTGCTGTTGCAGATTAGCAGGCTACCGGGGTGGTGGAAATCGCGGGTGTGGATTGCCCCACTGTTGCGCTCGGCGTGGTTGCCAGCAAAGGTACAGCCAAGCACTTCTACACTGCCGCCATTGTTCCAGATCGCGCCGCCGTTGGGGTGGTTCCACGTACTGGCGGGCAACCGCTCGGCGTAGTTCTGCTCAAATAGGCTCTCGTTGAGGCTTGCGGTGCAGCTTGGTTGTAGCCAGATCGCACCGCCTGCGCTGGCGTGATTGGCGTGCAAGGCGCAGCGTTCGAGGTGCAGGATGCCTTGCTGCTGGCGGATCGCGCCGCCGCTATGGTGAGCCTGATTGGTGCTGAAGGTGGTGCTGCTGAGTTGAAGCGTGGCATGGCTGAGGATGGCTCCACCATAGCCCGCGCTGAGATTGGCTGAGAAGTGGCTCTGGCTGATCGTGGTGCTGCTCTCTGGCATGGCTACCATCGCCCCGCCCCCGCTGGTGCTACTCGTCGCGTGATTGTGGTGCAGGTGGCACTGCTGCATCTGGAGTGTGCCGAAATTGGCGATTGCGCCGCCCTCGTCGGCGACGTTGTGATGCAGGACACAATCGCTGATGTGGAGCGTCCCGCGATTGAGGATGGCCCCGCCCTGCTCCGCATAGCCATCGCACAATGTCATGCCGTGCAGCGATACCGTCGCGTGGGCTGCAATCTCGAAGATGCGCCCCTGTGTTGCGCCACTGATTGTCAGGCTCTCGTGCGACATCCCCTGTAGGGTCACGCTGTGCTGACAGATGAGCGGTGTATCGAGCGTCATCGTCCCACTGACGGTAATCAGGATCGTGGCATTATCGGGGGCAGTTGCGAGTGCCTCGCGCAATGAGCCAGCACCAGCCGTAGCAGTAGATGAAACGATGAACATACCTCTCCCTTGCGAATTGTATCAGTGTGTCGTTGGCTGGATCTAGGGCTACATGGCCAACTGCATGGGTTGCACTCCAGCATCTACAACCCATGCAGCTCCGTCAGTCCCCCGCAGCACGGGGGCAATCTGCGGCGAATCTTACGCGGCTACTTCGGTGGCAAGGGCCCGCAGCATCCACGCGGTCTTCTCGTGTTGTTCCATCAAGCCCGTGAGGAAATCGGCGGTGCCTTGATCGTGGTACTGCTCAGCACAGGCATCTACGTCGGCCCGCAGTTGGCGGATGATCTGCTCATAGTCGGTGACGAGATTCTGCACCATCGTGGTAGCACTCGGATAGCTGCCGGGGTGCTCGCTGAGAGTGGTGAATTCACTGAACTCTTCGAGCGTGCCAATCGCATAAGAACCAATGGCGCGAATACGTTCGGCGGTATCATCAATCATGGTTTCAAGGGCAGTGTACTGCTCCTCAAACATAGCGTGCAGGGTCTGAAAGTGAATACCTGTTACATTCCAGTGATAGTTGCGAGTTTTGGTATATAGGACATAGGTATCGGCGAGCACACGGCGCAGGATCGTGTGGACACCATCACTCTGTTCTTGCGTCAATCCAATGTTTGGCTGCATAGATTTCTTGCTCCTCTCGGGGTTGATTACTTTAGCTTCAATGTCAACAGGTAACGAGATGCCTGTGTCTCCATGACTTCCAATGGTTTGCACCTCACCTATTATAACAAACTCTGACCTAGAACGTTAGAGAGATTTGGGGAGATACAGTGGGCTACTAGTAATATACGGGGAGCCGAGGCTAACCCCGACTCCCTGCGGACGTAGCAATTGGGACGGATTCCCTAGCGCGTGAAGGGCTGTGGCTCAGGGATGGTCGCCTCATCCAGATCGCCGCTTACTGGATCAACGCCTGTCGTAATCGTGCCATTTGCAAGCCCAGCTTTGATCTCTTCCAGCCGAGTCACGACTTCAGCCGGAATGTTATCCGCAGCATCGTGGAACGGCGCGTAGCCGATCCCGCCATTCTCAACCGTCAGGATGTAGTTGCCATTGCCGGTGAAGCTACCGTTGGCGATGGCGATGATCTGATCGTAGACACCTACGTCAACGCTCTTGAGGGCACTGCTGATGAGCCGATTTGCGCCGGGCGAGGTGCCCCCCCCAAAGGTGGTGAAGTATTCATCCTGATCCACGCCAATCACGAATATGCCCTGCTCTGCGGCAGCTTTGATTGCGCCACTGCCAGTTGGCCCACCGGCTCCGAAAATGATGTCTGCGCCTTCGCCGATGAACTGATTGGCGACACTTGCGCCTGTTGCCGGATCGGTGAAGGAGGGGATGTACGTACCCAACACTTGGGCATCCGGGTTGATGAATGCCACGCCGTTTTCGTAGCCGACGCGGAAGCGTTTGACGGGCGGAATGTCAATCCCGCCGATAAAGCCCACAATGTCCGTTTCGGTCATCATGCCAGCCAGCGTGCCCACGAGGAAGCCGGCTTGATCTTCGCGGAACTGTACGCCGATCAGATTAGGCAGTTCCCGATCTCCTGAGAAATCCTGATCTACGCCGATGAAGAAGACCTCTGGGTTGGCTTGGGCGGCGGCATAGGTGGCATCCGCAATCAAGAAGCCAACGGTGACGATCACGTTGAAGTCCTCTTCAAGCAGCGTTTCCAGATTGGCGGCATAGTCGGCTTGGTTCTGGGTCTCGATGAAGCGATACTCCACGCCCAGCTCGTTGGCTGCTTTGACTGCGCCCTCGTGCGCGAATTGGTTGAACGTGCCATCATTGACGCGCCCGATGTCGGTGACAAGCCCGATGCGGATCTCAGCGGGGGTAAGGCCGGTGCCGCCTGTGCTGGCGGCAGGCTCTTCATCAGGATCGAACGGATTGGGAGCTGGGATCGTTGCCGGATCCAGATCGCCTGTTGCCGGATCAACGCCGGTTGTCAGGCTACCATCGGCGAGCATCTGGCGGATGCTTTCAAGGCGGGCTTTAGCGGCGGCGGGGATTTCATCCTCTGTGCCGTGGAAGGGCGCATAGCCAATGCCATCGTTGGCGACATTGAGGATGAAGTCGCGGTTGCCCTGAAAATCGCCGTCTACAACATCTTTGACCATTTCGTACACGCCGACATCTACGCGCTTGATGGCACTGGTCAGCAGGCGATCGGCACCGGGTGTGGTGCCGCCGCCAAAGGTGGTGAAGAACTCGTCCTGATCCACGCCAATCACATACACGCCCTGCTCGGCGGCGGCGCGAATTGCCCCACTACCGGTAGGCCCACCTGCGCCCATGATGACATCGGCACCTTCCCCGATGAACTGATTGGCAGTGCTTGCGCCAGTCGCCGGATCGGTGAAGGAAGGGATATATGTGCCGAGCGAGGTGGCATCCGGGTTGACATAGGCTACGGCGTTGTCGAAGGCATTGCGGAAGCGTTTTACGGGGGGAATGTCCATTCCCGCAACAACCCCGACCACATTTGTTTTGGTCATCATGCCGGCCAGCGCACCCGCCAAGAAGCCGCCTTCGTCTTCGCGGAACTGCAAGCCGACAAGGTTGGGCAGGGCCCGATCACCTGTGAACGATTGGTCAATCCCGATGAAGATAACATCTGGGTGTTGTTGGGCATACTCATAGGTGGCATCGGCGATCAGGAAGCCCACCGTGACAATCACGTTGAAGCCTTCATCTATCAACGTTCTCAGGTTATTGGCGTAGTCGGCTTGGTTTTGGGTTTCGATATAGCGGTACGCTAATCCAAATTCTTCCGACGCTTTTAGTGCGCCTTCGTGCGCGAATTGGTTGAATGTGCCATCATTGACGCGCCCGATGTCGGTTACGAGACCGAGCCGGATCTCGCCATCAATGGTGGCGGTGGCATCGCCCGTGCCGCTCGCGGGCGGGGTGGCGGCTGGGGCTTCGGTGGCGGCGGGTGCGGCTGGGGCTTCGGTGGCGGCGGGTGCGGCTGGGGCTTCGGTGGCGGCGGGTGCGGGCGCAGCACCGCCGCCACACGCTGCTAGCAACGGCAGCAGAAGTACAACGAGCAATACAAATGAGCGTATCTTCATACATCCTCCTTACAGGTAGCGAATAACAAACCATCTCTGTACAGGAACATCGGTTTAGCTCTATTGTAAATGGAGTCTTGCCGAGTATCAACTCATAGTATACTAACACTGCATGTTCGGCAAGCAGCAGAGCGTACAGGTTTTGATTTCGTTTCATCAGATAGAAAATACGATCCTATGCCAGACCTTTTCCAGATTGTCGCCCGCGACCCGGCCAGCCGAGCGCGGGCAGGGGTGGTGCGTACCGCGCACGGCAGCGTTGAAACGCCGATCTTTATGCCTGTTGGCACGCGCGGCACGGTCAAAGCCCTCAGCCCCGAAGAGGTGCGGGCCCATCGGGGGCAGATCATTCTGGGCAACACCTACCATCTTTACCTGTTGCCGGGCCATGCGTTGATTGCGCGGCGTGGGGGCTTGCACCGCTTTATGCACTGGGATGGGCCGATCTTGACCGATAGTGGCGGCTTCCAAGTGTTCTCGCTCGTCTATGGGGCGATTGCCGATGAGATTAAAGGCCGCCGCCCGCAGCACGGTGATTTGAAGCCGAATATGGTCAAGGTGACAGATAATGGGGTACTGTTTCGCTCGTATATAGATGGCTCTGAGCATCTGTTTACACCGGAGCGCAGCATCGAGATCCAGCACCAGCTCGGTGCAGATATTATCCTGTGCTTCGACGAACTGCCCCCCTTTCGGGCCGGCTATGCGTACACCGCCCGCAGTATGCGCGAGCGCACGCATCTGTGGGAGCAACGCTGCCTAGCCTACCACCAGCAGCGTTACCCGCCCCATACAAGCGGCGAGCCGCCGCGTCAAGCCCTCTTCGGGATTGTGCATGGCGGGGTGTTCCCCGATCTGCGCCGCGAGAGTGCCGAGCTACTCGGCAGCTTGCCTTTCGATGGGCTATGTATCGGTGGCTCACTGGGGGCCACAAAAGAGCAGATGTATGCGGTGGTGGATATGACCGTACCGTATATGCCCGATACCCGCGCCCGCCACCTGCTGGGCGTGGGCGACGTGGATGATCTGATCGAGGGTACGGCACGCGGCATAGACATGTTTGATTGTGTCAGCCCGACGCGGCTAGGGCGGCACGGCACGGCACTGGTGCGTGACCGCGAGCGCAACTGGAAGCTGAATGTAACCAATGCTGCACTGCGCGAGGATGACGATCCACTGGATGCGTGGTGCGATTGCTACACCTGCCAGCACTACTCGCGGGCCTATATCCACTACCTGTTCCGCGCTAAGGAGCTATTCGGGATTCGCCTTGTCAGCCTGCACAATGTTGCGTTCCTGCTCAAGCTGACGAGCGAGATGCGAGCCAGTATCATTGCGGGCCGCTTCACCGATTTCTACGCAGAGTGGCTGGGGCGGGCGTGGGGCTGAGCAGAGGGCTGCGGGTAAGCGGGGCGCATTGGCTGCGAACCCGGCGTGCTGTTCAGAATGACCAGTTTTGATAACCAGTCAACTGCCTACAGACTCCAATGTGGGTTCTTGATGATACGTGCGGAGCATTGCACCAACCGTTTCAGTGATGAGGCTCAGAATGATCTTGCTGATCTGTTCTTGCGTGCTGATTGGCTCAACGTCCAATGCTAAGATTGCAATGGCTATGCCCCCTTCTGGCAATGGATGGTCAAGGCGTGCAATGCTGTGATGAATGGCGTTGCGTAGATCATTGGCGAAGGGGCTGTCGAGCGGATCCCCCACAGCGATGGTGGGAGGTAGGCTAATCGAGAGGTCGCTTCCTTCGGTATCTGGGATTTCAAGGCTTAGGCGCAGGTTCACCTGTATCGGTTGGTGGTCAAGCATAAGCTGGTAAGAAAGAGCGCAATCGCTTTGCATGGCGGGATCCTTTTGAACTAGTGGCGCAGATTAACACCGATGATATTGATAATATCATAACGAAACGTATTGTGCAGGTCTTTCGGGTTAAAGTAGAAACTCCAGCTCCGGTTGGCACTACTGACTCCGGTTGGCGGACGCTGGTGAACCCATCGGACAGCACGTTGAAGAGCTTCAGCGGCTTGTGTTTGGAGCTTGTTGGTTCGTGGTAGCGTGGGATGGGTGTGGAGTTGGTGAAGTGCTGTAATGACCTGTTGGGTAGTAACTTCAGCTCCATCCTCTGCAAAGATCTGTATTGTAGCGTGATGGATGGTCTTGCTCTGGCTCTGCTGTTGCAGCTGGACGATCATTCGGGGGCGTTCAGCCGGACTCCGTGATTCCTGTGTAGGCACTGCGTCCCTACCGCCGCCGCAGATGCTCTGGGATGAGATGGGCGGGCAGGTGGGGGGTTGCGGCGTGCTGCACCAACTCAAACTTGGTATGGATAGCTAGCTCGGTCATACTCGTATTCGGGATGCGCCCGTACTTAGTCCACGCCATGCCAATGTTTTGATCGAGCCAGTGCGCCAACGCCGTTGAGATGACCCCGAGATGCGCCGTCACAAGGATCGTTTTGCCCGCGTGCCTATCAAGAATCTCGTGCAGAGCCGTCACGATCCGATCCGCAAAGACGGGCATCGCTTCGGCTCCGTGCGTCTCGACAATATCGCCCGCTTGCAGCGCGGCTTGCAGCACCGCTTCGGGCTGATCCTCTAGCAAGCCCAAGCCAAACTCGCGTAGCCCGCTATGGTGTTCCACCGCTAGCCCCAGTGCATTGCCCAGCATGACGGCGGTTTGGTGGGCCCGTTGCAGCGGGCTACTCACAAGCTGATCTATCGCGGCATCGTGCTGGCGCAGCCACGCCGCCAAGTGGGTGGCTTGCTGCACGCCAAGCGGCGAGAGCGGATCATCGGCCCACCCCTGAACGCGCTGTTCGGCATTCGCCATAGATTGCCCGTGCCGCACAAGGATCAGGCGCGTCGGCTGTTTCAGAATCATTCCGGTGTTGGCTCTCTAGCTTTTGGTACGCGGCGGCATGCCTACTGGCGGATTGCATCGGATGGACTGACCCCAATGATGTGTGCGCCGGAGTCAACATAGATCACATCCCCCGTCACAGCTGATGACAAGTCGCTGCATAGCCAGAGAGCCGTTTTGCCCACATCCTCAATCGTGACGTTGCGGCGCAGTGGGGCCCGCTCAGCGAATTGGCGGTGCAACTCGCGGAAGCCAGCAATGCCACTCGCGGCAAGTGTCCGCACTGGCCCTGCACTGATCGCATTGACCCGGATGCCGCGCGGGCCTAAATCGGCCGCGAGGTAACGCACGCTCGCTTCGAGGGCAGCTTTGGCCACCCCCATTACATTGTAGTTGGGCACTACTTGGCGCGAGGCGTGGTAGGTCAGGGTAATCACCGATGCGCCGGGCGTGAGCAGATCATCGGCAGCTTTGACGATAGCTGTGAGCGAGTAGACGCTGATTTCCATCGCCGTGAGGAAGCCCTCGCGGGTCGTCCGCAGATAGGAGCCATTCAGTTCATCGCGGTTGGCAAAGGCGATGGAGTGAACCAGAATGTCAATCTGCCCAAACACATCGCGCACGCGCCCCATGAGGGCTTCGATCTGTTCATCACTGCCGACATCGCACTGCTCGATCAGGGGTGAGCTAACACTCTCTGCGAGCGGGCGCACACGCCGTTCAAGGGCCTCGCCCACGTAGGTAAAGCCAAGCTGTGCGCCTTCATTGTACAGAGCGCGGGCAATCCCCCACGCCATCGAGTTTTCATTGGCTACACCCATAATCAGAGCTTTTTTGCCATTAAGTAGACCCATTGCCGTTCTCCTTCACCATACTGCCCGAAAATCTCAAAAACCGTTGCTTGCGCGTGTAGTGTACCATAGGTGCAAGGTGCGAGCCATCAGGCAGCGGGGGTGGGGATGTGCTCTTGGCTCGCCGCTCCCTGATACCGCACACCTTGCACCGCTTCCCTAGCGGATGTTCAGGTTGAAATCTACATGCTCCCACGTTGGGCTGGGGATAACTTCAGCCTGAATCTGGCCCTCCTCAGCCGCTTGGAGCACCGTCTCGATCTCAGGCCCGCTCAGGTCTTGATTGGGGATGACATCCACGGCCCCCGTGAGGAGCTGTGCGACGGCTTGGGTAGCATTCGGAATGAACTCAATGATCAGGTTCTTGATCGGCACCTCGCCTAGATAGAAGTTGGGGTTGGCTTCGAGGATCATGCGCTGGCCCTTCTCCCACCGCACGACGCGATAGGGGCCATCGCTGAGGGGGCGTTCGGCTACTTCCTCAAGGGTCGCCCATTCGCTGGCAGGCACATCGGCGAGGTTGCGTCCATCGGCTAGCACTTGATGCGACGGATAGGCCCCAAGGCTGAAGACCGAATACAGCGACCAGAGTGCGCCGGGCAGGTAGGTAATGCGGTAGCTTGTATCGCTGAGGAACTCAACTTGCTCTTGGGATTGGCATACCGTATATGTCACTGCGCCGGAAGTTTCATCGCAGTTGATGCGGTGGGCAAGCTCATAGTCGGCTTGCTTGCGTGGTTCGCCATCTTCCCATGTGATCCCTTCAACGTGCTCAAACGTTACGACTAATTGATTCATTGTGACAGGGCCAGACTCATACGTGATCGTCTCACCATCGGCAGTTTGGATTTCTACGCCCGGTGCAAGCTCAACGGCCGTGCCCGATGTATCCCACACCATGTCGCCCGCGCTGACTTCAACTTCGTTCAGCACGGCTCCGCCATTCTCAAGGGTGGGTAGGCGGGTCAGGCCAACCGGCTGATAGTCGTAGCTGTAGCTGGTCGCTGAGACTGCACCGATCAAGTAGGTGATATTGACTGCTGTAGCCTGCGAATTGACGAGCGTAAAGAGGGTTTCCGGCTCCTGCGTCATAGCCACCACTACCGTATCGCCGCCATCGCTCAGCCGCCACTCGTAGGCGTTGGCCAAGATGTATTCGGTGGGATCGGGGCGGAAGTTCTCAAGGCGCGTGCTAGCCGCAGCCACACCCAGCCGATTGAACAGCGGCAAGCTGACCATATCGCGGGTGAACTCCTCCTGCACGATGATGTATTGCTTGGCCCGCACCTCGCGGTCAATCGCATTGTTGGCGGCAATGATCGCTTGGCTCGCCCGCTCATTGCACCAGCCCATGTAGTTCTGCCCTTCCCAATTGTTGGCGGGTGAGGGAATCTGATCGCAGGCATACAGCGTGCGCCCTTTCGGGTCAGCATCACCAACCCACGCAAACGCGCCTAGTTCAAAATCGCGCCGCGACAGCCCGCTATTCTGCCCGAAGACGAACGAGCCGGGCGCGTGGGTGCGGATGATCTGAATGCCGCAGTTCTCCAGCAGTTGCTGTTCCATCACAGCGGCCCACGTCTGGCGGAATTGGG
>Ga0308414_1002388_pt1 | contig 12243 bp, 8 predicted proteins | sample HotsprSampleOS50_FD_205667 | JGI IMG/M metagenome (GOLD analysis project Ga0308414, IMG submission 205667) | Hot spring phototrophic mat microbial communities from Octopus Spring, Yellowstone National Park, Wyoming, United States - 20090730_OS50 ... | reverse complement strand
CTGCGCACGGTTTTGCGCTCGGCTAACCCGCCATTGACTTACCGCGTGGACGGCGGCGTGTACATCATCACGCCCAGGGTAGAAACGTATGAAACCACCACAGCCGAGACGACGGTGGAAGAGCAGCCGCAGCCGCAGGTTCGTACCGAGAAGATTACGCTCCAACACCTTGACTCGCTGGCTATCGCCCAGCTGCTTGGCGGTACCGCCATGTCGCTGAACCAGACCGGCTGGACCTATAGCGGCGGCTATGGAGGATACGGTGGTTACGGCGGTTACGGCGGCTACGGTGGCTACGGCGGCTTTGGCGGTTTCGGCGGCTATGGTGGTTTCGGCGGCTTCGGAGGCGGTTACGGCGGCTACGGTGGCTACGGCGGCTTTGGCGGTTTCGGCGGCTTCGGAGGCGGCTTCAACCGCGGTGGCTTCGGAGGCGGCTTCAACCGCGGCGGCTTCGGCGGTGGCTTCAATCGCGGTGGCTTCGGAGGCGGCTTCAACCGCGGCGGTTGGGGCGGCGGCTGGGGAGGCGGCTGGGGCGGGTTCTAACCTGCCCGGCACACCATCAAATGCCCTATCGCTGTGCCGACCCACAGGGAATCAAAGCAAAGGGCACTGAGCGCACTCGCTCAGTGCCCTTTTCGCGCAAACGTCGTCCTCCTTCGATATCAGTCCCGGCTTACCGAAGGCTGACTGAAGATGCTCCTCACCGGAGCGGGCATCGGGTTATCTGCCCCCTTCACCGACCGCCAGATAATCTCGCTGAAAAGCAGGTCATCCACGCGGTCTTCCTTACTCAAATTCATTGCCAGCGACTCGCGCCAACCCCACGCATTGGCAGGGTTCTTTTCGTTCAGGTCGATGCGCGCGGGACGGCATTTGTATGGGGTGATGTTAAGCAAGGGTGAAAATCTTCTCCGGTTGACTCATGGATACAGTCTCCAGAGAAGAAAAAAGCCTTTCCTTCTTGGGAAAGGCTAAACAGGGTACTCATGGAGGGCTTAACGATGGCTAATCGTCCTCGATGGTGAACCGGAACATCAAGTTGTTATACTCCCGTCCGTTCCATACCACCGTGCGGCTGGCGCCGAGATACTCCAGACGCACTGCCTTGGCATGACCGTCACACCAAACGACGTTCGTTAACTTCATGTGCCTTCCCAGAATGGCTCCGTTATTACGGCGGTTAATCAACGCGGGGTATGGGAAGGTCTCATGCGGTGTGGTGGGCTGTGGGTCGTTCAGGTCGCGTCGGTAAAAGTCTGCGCTTTGCCCGTAACCCTGCACTTCGGCATAAAGCACGGTATCGGCGGGCACGACGATGGCTGCCATCGGCTTGTTGTTGGGCGGTGTGAAGGCGTCGCCGTCTGCGTAGTACATGTTATTGATGGCGTAGCTACCGAATCGCCGCCCTATATTCGTGGTGCCCATGGGGTCTCCGCAGTCCGCCTCGCGGAACACCTGCGACCCATCGGGCGAGTAGGGCTGGAAGACGTAACGCCGGTTCTCCATCAGGGTGTGGGGCTGACCAGTCCAAAGGGTGCCCCTGATGGGCGCAAACGGGTCGCTCGGACAGTTGAAAATCTGCAGGTTCTTCACGTAGGGCTGAAGCACATCCATCCATCGGGGGCTCGAGCAGTTCACGAAATGGTCTCCCTCCAACACGCGCGGCGGGTCAGCGTAGGCGTTGCGCGGAAGCACCTCGTCGTAGTCCTGCGCGTACATCATCGTCGCGGTTCCGAGCTGCTTCACGTTGCTCAAGCAGCTGGCTTGACGCGCCTTGTCGCGTGCCTGCGAGAAGACTGGGAATAGAATCGCTGCGAGAATCGCGATAATCGCGATAACCACCAGCAATTCGATAAGCGTGAAGGCTAAGCGTTTCATCAGATATGGACCTCCTTTCAGAGTTTTCCAGCACATTCTACACAACGGATGTTATGGGAAAGTTATAGACATGTTAAGAATCTGTTGAAAGGTGTCGCAGGGGAGAAGAAAAGGGCTGGCGCGCTTCGGCAGACACCAGACCACTAATCGCTTCCTAGTAACCATCCCACCTCTCTCTGACCTGCCACATGAAGTGCGCCAGCTTCATGTCGCGGCTGGCGTCCACGAAGCCGTCGTAGTCCAGATTCAGCATGGGGATGTTCCCATAGCGGCGGCGCAGCTCGCGCGTGAACGCCGCCACCACGTTGCCAGGCATACAGTTGAACGGGCGGACTGCCACAATGCCCGCCAGCCCACGCCGCGCATAGTCCACCGCTTTGCCCAACGAGCAGATAGCCTCTCCTCCGAAGTCGGGATGCACAAACTCCGAGCCCAGCCGAATCACCTCGTCCGCGCTGATGTCGGGGTAATCTCCCAGTACTTCCTGCACCACCTCCGCCAGCGTGTGCTCCTCGCGCTTCGCCAGACGGTGGTTGACCCACGCCGCCAGGAAGTTCACCAGATGCTCGCGGCGAAGGGTGTCCAGCCAGCGGTTGCGCTCATTGTGCATACCGATGCAGTTGGCGTAGGCGAAGAACTCGGTGGCAGGAGCCAGCCACGCCTCGCCGCCCAGCGCCTCGATGCGGCGTATCACGTTCTGGTTCGCGCCCTCATGGATGCGCACGTAGAACTCGCCCACCACGCCGATAAGCGGTCGCCGCTCCTCGCGCTTGGGCAGTTGCTGAAACTCCTCTCGCGCCTGCGACAGCAGCTCCTGCAGCGGCTGCAGGTGCCTCGTGGTAAGCAGGGAGCGGATGGCGTGCCAGCCCTCCTGCACCCGCCGCTGGTGTTCGGGCAGCATCTCGCAGATGGCATCCAGATACTTCAGGTAGATGGCGTCGGCATCCGCAGGGTTCAGGCAATAGGGTCGCGTGCGGTGGAGCATCCGTTGCAACAGGTCATGCGCCACCAGAGCGTCCCACACCACCATCGCGAACAGCGTGCCCAACCCGTCTTCCTCGTCTCCCGTGCCCAACGTCACCATGTCCACCGTGTGCAATCCCATCTTCTCCAGGATGCGCTTTTGCAGGATGTGGTACATCCCGAATCGGCAGGGTCCGTCGCTGCTGCCCATGAAGAACGCCTCTCGCTCGGGGTCGAAGTCGGGCTGATGCACGCGATACAGGATGTCCTCGGTGGTGATGAAGGCGGGCAGGCAGACGTCCTCCGTAATCGCCACTCGCGCCAGGCGCAGCGCGGGGTCGGGTGAGCGGGGGATAATCTCTGCGTCCACGCCGCACGCTCGCAAAGCCGCGGCGATGACCTTTGCCCCCTCCGAAGCGTACGGCACCCATACCTTGCGCCCTCTGTGGGCTGATAGATGCCGTGCGAATCACGGGCGGCTCCACCACCTGTTTGCGCGACCGCACCGTGTCCGCGAAAGCCTCCAGGCGCGTGATGATTCCCGCGTCGGCGGTGTGTTCGTCGATCTGAAGAATACAGCACGGCTCGTGCAGTTCGTCCTTAAAGAAGGGGTTGGCGAACGAGTCGGGCCCGCAGCCGAAGTAGGTCAGCACCACCGCCCGCAGGTTGGGATGCTCGCGCACAAGGCGTGCTACCGCCAGCTTGCGCTGTATCTGGCGCGGGTTCACATCACGCCACGAGTCGCAGATATGCACTTCGTCAATGGGCAGGAGGTCCTGCGGGATGGGCAAAATGCCCATGTCGCGTATCTTCTTGCCGATGTTGGTATTCACGCTTTCGTCGTACAGCACGTACTGCCTGCCCACCACCACAAACGCCGTTTCGCCGTCGGACAGCGAGTCCAGAATCTCCAACCCGCGCAGCCTTTGCCACTCGCGGAATCGCCGCAGGGCATCCAGACCGACCTCCAGCGCACGCTGCGCCTCTTTCGCGCTTTTGCCCAGCTCCTTTGCCACCTGCGTGAACACCCGCTGCAAATGGCGCTTGCCACGCTGGAAGTGCAGGCGCGGCGCGAGGTACTTCACGCCCTTCTCGCCGACCCTGCAGTAGGTCGCCAGCAGTTCAGGCAGAACCTGCAGATAGGGGCAGGTAAGCGATTTGCGGATGTGCGGGTCGGGCTGTTCGGCAGAGATGACGCCGGGCACGAACAGAATGTCCACGCCTTTGTCCATTAGGTTCAGCACATGTCCGTGCGCCGCCTTAATCGGGAAGCAAAACTCGCTGTGCGCCGTCACCAGCCCCTGATGCACGATGTGGCGGTTGGGTTTGTCGGATGGAACCACCTCGAAGCCCAGGTCGGTAAAGAAGGCTTTATACAGCGGGAAGTACTCGTGGAACATGCCCACCCGCGGGATGCCGATACGGGGTGCGCCTTCGGGAGCCTTCTTATCGTAGACGCCAAACAGCATCTGCTCGCGTTCGGCGAATAGGTCGGGCAGCTGTCGCGTGGAGCGAGTACGGTTCTCTGCACCGAAGCGCTCACAACGGTCGTTGTAAAAGAACTTGCGTCCGCCGGGTATCTGAAAGGTAATCACATCGCAGTGGTTCGCGCAGGCGCGGCACTCGAAGGAGCCAACCTGATAGCGTCCTTCCATCACCTGCTCGAATCCCCGAAAATGCGACTCGGCGGGAGCCTCCAGCAACGCCAGTCTCGCCACGCCAATCGCGCCCGTCAGGTGCGGGTAAGGCGGCACCAGTATCTTCTTACCCAGCACGGTTTCGAACGCCGCCACCATGCCTTTGTTGAACGCTACCGCGCCCTGAAACGCCACTCTCTCGCCAATGGTTCTGCCACCCACGTTCTTGCTCAGGTAGTTATGCACCGCTGCCAGACATACCGCCGCGCACAGGTCTTCCACCGGCACGCCTACCTGCTGGAAGTACACCATCGCGCTCTCGGTGAACACGGTGCAGGTCCAGTCCATGTGCGGAGGGTTCGTCGCCCTCAGCGCGCGCTCGCCGAACTCCTCAATGGGAATGCCCAGCTTCGCCGCCTGCTTTTCCAGAAACGCCCCGCACCCCGCCGCGCACGCTTTGTTCATCTCATAGTCCACAATCACGTCGCCATCCAGGCGGATATACTTCGAATCCTGCCCGCCGATTTCGAGGATGGTATCGATGTCGGACAGGAAGGCGCGGGTTCCGCTCGCCTGCGCGGTGATTTCGTTTCGAATCAGGTCTGCCCCGATGAAGTCGCCCGTGAGATACCGCCCCGAGCCGGTGGTCGCCGCCACTACCTTGCCCAGGCGATAGCCCTTCTCCCGAATCTGCTGGTGAATCTTCGAGATGGTATCTCGCACGGCGGACAGCGGGTCGCCATCGGTACGCCGGTAGTAGCTGGCAAGCACCACGATTTGCCCGTCCCGCTCGGTGACCAGCGCGGCTTTGGTGGAGACCGAGCCAATGTCTACCCCCAGCGCGGCAAGCGGTATCTCGCCGTGCAGACCATCTCGCGCAGGCGGCGGCAGGATTTCGGAGCGTTCGAAACATAATGCTCCAGCACTGGCGTAGGTCACCGGGCGCACTATCTGCTCGTCCAACAGGCGGACGGCTTCGCGCAGGTTTACTGGCTGCGTGGCGCACAGCGCAGCACCCAGCGCGCCCAGTTCCCACGCGTATTCGGGAACCAGCAGCCGCTCTACGCCCAGCTCCTGCTGCAGGAAGCGCACCATGGCGGGGTTCTGGGCTACCCCCCCGACGAACGCCACTTCTGGCTGAATGTCTTTACTGCGGGCGATGCGGTTGCAGAAGTTGCGACATATCGCCTGATGGATGCCCGCAGCGATGCGCTCGCGCGAGGTGCCCTTCTGATACAGGTGAACGATGTCCGACTCGGTGAACACACTGCATCGTCCCGACAGGGAGGCGGGTTTCTCGGTGTGCAACGCCACCTGTGCAAACTCTTCGATGCCAGCGAAGTTCAGCCGCGCTGCCATATGCTCCAGAAACGCACCCGCCCCCGCCGCACACCGATCGCCCATATCGCAATCGGAAAGAATCAGCCTTCCCGACCTCTCATCCACCTCGAACAACAGCAGCTTCTGACACTCTCTGCCCATTTCAATCAACGTGCGCACCTGTGGCAGGAAGCGATTCACCGCTGCGGTGAGGGCTACCGGTTCGTCGACAGCCTCCGCACCGATGGCTTGCGCCACAGAGACGCCGCCTGAACCCGTTAGCGCAAGAAGCACCTCTTCGCCCGGAAAGGCTTGCAACAGCTCTTCAAACAGCTCTTGAGCGCGTGAAAGAGGACGTGCCTGCACGCGGCGAATGGGCAACCGCTGCAGGGAACCATCCGAAAGGAAAACCACAGCCTTGACCGTATCAGAGCCGATGTCCAACCCCAGCCGAACCATCTGTTCACAACTCCCTTCGAGGTCACTCACTGGTATCACTTCATTAATTATACTAAGTATATCACAAACCGGTTAGACCTACAAGGTGGAAAACTGTCTGTGCAGAATGGTCGCACTTTGTTTCGTCTCTCAGGTAAGATATTGCTTGCTATGGAGAGAGGAAGGGTACTGGTGCTAGGTAGCGGCACGTCGCATGGCGTGCCGATGATTGGGTGCGACTGTGCGGTATGTCAATCTTCCAACCCGCGCAACCAGCGGGCGCGTCCGTGCATCCTGCTGGAGCTGCCAGAAGGTAACGTGCTGGTCGATACTCCTCCGGAGCTGCGCCTGCAATGCATTCGATTCGGGGTGGCGCGGGTGGACGCTGTACTCTACACGCACGCCCATGCCGACCACCTGTTCGGGCTGGACGACATCCGACGCTTCAACGAGCTGCAGGGACGTGCCATGCCCGTCTACGCCGAGCCCGAGGTGCTGGATACCATCCGTCGCGCGTTCGCCTACATCTTTCTGCCCACACCGGCGGCAGGAGGCAAACCGCAGCTGGAGCTGATGCCCATACACAGCGCATGGACTCTGTGTGGCGCACGCATCGAGCCGCTGCGTGTGTATCACGGACAGCAGCCCATTCTGGCGTTTCGCATCGGCGGGTTCGCTTATGTTACGGACGTCTCCGCCATCCCTCCCGAAACCGAAGCGGGCCTGCAGGGGCTGGAGTGGCTATTTCTGGATGCCGTGCGCTACGAGCCGCACCCTACCCACTTCTGTCTGGAAGAGGCGATTGCCGTGGTGCGGCGTCTGCGTCCGCAACGAGCGGCGTTTGTGCATCTCTCTCATGATTACGACCACGATGCGGTGAACGCCACACTGCCACATGGGATGGAGCTGTCCTACGATGGCATGAGGGTCACTTTCTCATTGTAAAGCAGGCAATGCGCGCTGTCGCGGCGAAAAGGGTTGCAGGAACGTCTGTAGAGGGGGAAGGCAAAGTGGAGTTCTTCAGCACGGTGCATTTTATCAGCGGGCATCATTTAGATGTAATTATCGAGGCGGACAGTCTCGAAGCCGCCGTACGGTGGTGGCAGGAGCAGCTTTCGCAGAACAGACCCGTACTGGCGTGGCGAGGCTTCTCACCCAAGCGACCGGTGGTCATCAACGCCGAGAACGTCGCCTATGTGGACAGCATCGAGCGTGCCCGCCCCGAAACGGAGTTACGACACCCGACGCCCTTTACCGTGTGATACGCTACTGTGTCGCGACGCCGGGCTGTAGGTCAACAACCTCAAGCCCCTCGATGTCGCGGGTCAGTGCGCGCAGTTCATCCGGCGTGCCTGTAAGCGGCGGGAAGGTGCGGTAGTGCATGGGAATCACCTTTTTCACGCCTAGCAGGCGCACCGCTACTGCTGCCTCGCGGGGGTCCATGGTGAAAAGCCCACCAATGGGCAGGAAGGCGAGCTCCGGCTGGTATATCTGCCCGATGAGCTGCATGTCGCTGAACACTGCTGTGTCGCCCGCGTGGTAGAAAGTGAAGCCGTCTTCGCACTTCACCACAAAGCCCGCCGGGTCGCCCAAATACACAATTTGTCCGCCATCGCCCACATGAGCACTGGAGTGCACGGCATGTACCATGGTCACCTGAATGCCGCCTACCGTGACCGTGCCGCCCTTGTTCATACCAATCGTGTTCTGCACGCCCTGTGCGCTCAGATAGGTGGCGAGCTCGTAGATGGCGACCACCTGCGGCTGGAACTGTTTCGCTAAGGTAACGGCATCGCCGATATGGTCGCTGTGTCCGTGTGTCAGCAACAGCACGTCCAGTTTGGGCAGCTGCTTCGCCGATTCGGGGCAAAGCGGGTTACCCAGCCAGGGGTCTATAGCAACATGCGTACCGCCAGGTGTTCGGATGAAGAAGCCCGAGTGTCCCAGCCACGTAACCTGCAATCCGGGATGAATCGTTGCCATGATTGTCACCTCCTTGCTCTACTGGGATAGTTATCCTTCGGGGCTCAAGCATCCTGCTGCCGGACAATGCAGGCAACTGAATCCTGTCTTCCACAATGTGAATGCATACTCTCCCTTTATATTAATAATGTACTTGTTGAAATTGTTGAAAACTTGGTATGCATTTCCCGCATTGCCAACACATTTTGTTGATTTTAACCTCCAATAAGTCGCTTGACAGGTGTTGAATGTCTCTCTATCATTGGTTTTAAGCTATCCAGTTTCAACTTAGATAGCAAATGTTTCAACAATGAAATGTTGAAAACTCTGTTGAAAACCTGTACACATTGTTGATACCATTGCAAGATAGCCTCCAAGTGAGCAAGTTTTGCACAAAGTTTTGAACAATGAAAACGGGTTTTCAACAATTTCAGGGGAGTTTTCAACAAAGTTTTGAACATTTCCAGCAAATGTTTCAACAATGACCAACACCTAAGCGCCCAGTAGCGTGTTCAAATCGTAGATGATGCTGGTCAGCTCTTTGTCCTTGTTCAGGCTGGTCTTCACGCGGTTACAGGCGTGGAGAACCGTGGAGTGATTCTTACCAAACATCTGTCCAATCTGCTGAAGCGGCAGCTGCGCCCTCTCGCGAAGCAAATACATCGCTATCTGCCGCGCCATCAGCACTTCGCGTCCGCGCTGGTCGCCCAAAATGTCCTGTGTGGTCAGCCCGAACCGCTGGCACACCGCCTGCAGCACTGCCTGCTCGGTGGGCACGGTATGCACCTGCTTCTCGTCCACATAGTGGCGTGCCAGCACTTCGCTGGCGAGCTGGAGTGTAATGGGCTTGCCATGCACGGAAGCTCGGGCGGCGATGGAAATCAAAACCCCCTCGAGGGTGCGCACGTTGCCCTCCACTGCGTAGGCGATGTGGTAAATAACCTGGTCGGGAACCTGAATCCGCTCTATTTGTGCACGTTTTTGCAAAATAGCTACGCGGGTTTCGAATTCCGGCGGCGCAATGTCCGCGATGAGCCCTGCCTCGAAGCGGGAGCGCAGCCGGTCGTCCATCGCGTGCAACTCGCGCGGGGGGCGGTCGCTGGCGAAAACCACCTGCCTGCCCATCTGGTAGAGGGTGTTGAAGGTGTGGAAGAACTCCTCTTTGGTGTGTTCCTTGCCCGCGATGAACTGGATGTCGTCCACCAGCCACACGTCCACGTTGCGGTACTTCTGGCGGAAGGCGTCGATGCGGTGCTCGCGCAGGGCGGTGATGTACTGCTGGGCGAAGGTTTCGCCGGAAAGGTAAGCCACGCGCAGGCGGGGATGCGTCTGCAGCACGTAGTGCCCGATGGCGTGCATCAGATGCGTCTTGCCCAAACCGGCTCCTCCATAGATGAACAGCGGGTTATAGCTCTGCCCCGGCGCGCGCGCCACCGACATCGCCCCCGCTTGGGCGAGCCGGTTCGAGTTGCCCACCACAAAGTTTTCAAAGGTGTATTTGGGGTTCAAGACCGGTTTCTCGATAGAAACAGGTTCCGGCTCCAGTGAGAGGGTAACCGGCTGCGCAGCAGGCGCTGCCTCCTCCGCAGGCGATTCGCCGAGCACCGGACGTTTGTCAGGGGGCAGGTGGACGATGGAAACCTCTATCGCCTTACCCAGATGCTGGGAGAGAACCTCGCGCACCAGGTTGCCGTAGCGTTTGGTTACCCAGTCGCAGGCGAAGGGGCTGGGCGCACCTAGAGTCACCCGTTCCCCGTCGAAGGAGACGGGCTTCATGCTCTTGAACCACGATTCGAAAGAGGGCTTGTTCACGCGGTTTGCCAGGGTGTGCATGGCGCGGTCCCACGCACGCCGCAGCACCAGCGTGTTTTCGTCCTCGCCCAGGTGCAGCTGGTCGTCCACCTTGTCGCCCTCCTTTCCTCGTCCAAAGCCGAATTATAGCAGAATCGCCGCCCGGTAACAACGCGAAATTTGTTTATGCCTGCAGGATGTACACGCCAACGCTGCCGATGCCTGGCACTTCGTGCAGAGGGTATGTTGCCCCTGTGCCTCCGCCGATGAGGTCGGTCGCCATCCGTCGGTGCTCTCCCGCATCCACCAGCACAGCGCTGCTACTGCCATCGGTCAATACAGCCAGCAGGATGTCGTGCGTGGCGGGGCAGACCAGCGCCACCCAATCGACCAGACCTCGCGCCTGCACGCGGATGGACCTCCACAAACCCGGCTCCGGCACGAAGATGCGGCTGCCGGTGCGACACACAAGCAGGTCGGGGTCACACTCTACCGCCGGCGCGAACGCAGGGATGGACAGCAGCCAGTGCAGGTAGGTGCGGATGAACAACGTCAGCGCGTGCACGTGGTCGGGATACGCCAGCTTCGTCTCCGGAAAGCCTTCCAGCGGGTGCAGGTATCCTGCTGCCGCGTGCAGGGCACGGGTAGCACTGGCGAACCAGCGAACATCCCGCTCCAGCGAGAAAGCCCATAACGCGCCGCGTGCCGCTTCGATGCTGGCGTCCACGAATGCACCTGTGCCACCCTCTCCCGCCAGCACCTCGCCCGCTTCTCCGACGCCCTCCGTCTGCGCTGTTAGCTGCCACAAGGTCAGCCAACGCATCAGTCTCAGCGCACCCTCCCTGATGGACTCGTGCGGGTACGCGCGGTACAGGCGCACCAGTCCTTCTATCGCCCCAACCGCGGCGAAAACGTCGTCCCGCAGGTTCGGGAACCGCTCGGCGGGCAGCACCGAGCCTGGCGACAACGGCTGGCAGACATCGTGCAACAGACACTCTGCCAGACGGTTTGCGGCGTGCATATAGGCTTCGGTTTCGGTGAGGCTGTACGCGTTGCACATCACGGAGACAATCGCGCCCATGATGCCTCTGCCGCTGCCTCCCTGCACGGTACCGTCGGTCTGCACCAGCGCGCCGTCGTAAGTGCCGGTTGCTCCCCGCTTTAGAAGCAGCCAAGACACCCCGTTCAACGCCACGCGTGCACACAGCTCCGAACCCGTATCGCGGTGCAGCTGCAACATCTGCTGAATCGCACGAGCGTTGCGGTGCAGACTGAATCGCCGCTGACCGCTGATGTCGTAACCTTGCTTGCGTTCGTCGATCGTGTCCCAGCACGCCCCGCTGTTGCTGCTCTGAGTGTTCAGTAACTGAAAATCCATTGCACTGTTCATGGCGAGGCGAGCCGTCCACACCGCCGTCTCATCGCCGGAGAAGCGGTTCCAGTCTATTAGCGCCTTCGCTGCCGCAAAAGTGAACACGCTGAACCTGCGGTCGTGGGGCGACACGCGCAGAACCACCTGATCCTCGGCGAAGTGCCACCGTTGCTCGGGGTTGAGCAGGATGGCAACCGCGCTTTGCGCTGCCGCCCGCAGCTGCATCAGAGGCAGGCTACCAGCCTGTGCCGGAAGCAGGGCAGCCCTGTATTCCACGTGTTCCACAGCGTCCATCTCCTTTTCGGTGTGACCCTGATGGTGGATGTGCAGGCGCAGGGTCTGCTGGTGTAAAGGAGCGACCGGAAGGGTCCACACCAGCCGGTTATCCCCTTCCAGATGTAGCGAGGCGGGGTTTGCCGGTTCCAGAGTGATTACCGAGAGCGCGCCTCGCGCGGAGACCAGCAGCGCCGAGGGATAAGGGCACCGAAAGACCTTTGTGTTCAGCTTTTGGGGAATAAAGTCGCACAAAAAACGCACTTCCGCCTCAATGGAGCCATAGCTCAAAAAGTGTAACTGCAGGTACAGATTGCCCTCTTCCCCCTCCCGGAAAAGGATTTCCCAGCGCACCGGCACGCCGTCTATCATCCGCTCGTCCCACAGCGCAACCTCTCCCTCCGCACGGCTGCAGTTTCGCACGAAAAGGGCGTGTCGCTCGTGGGAGGTCTGGAGTTCCACAGGGGGTAAAGCAGCGTGAACGCCCAGCAACGGCTCCTCCGTTTTGCCCGCAATCAGGGCTAACGTAAAGGTGCCGTCTTCACGGTGATAGAGCCGGTAGCGTCCTGTGACAATCGGCTGTGCACTGTCCCTTTTTTCGGCGGTCTG
>Ga0308414_1002387_pt1 | contig 12262 bp, 14 predicted proteins | sample HotsprSampleOS50_FD_205667 | JGI IMG/M metagenome (GOLD analysis project Ga0308414, IMG submission 205667) | Hot spring phototrophic mat microbial communities from Octopus Spring, Yellowstone National Park, Wyoming, United States - 20090730_OS50 ... | reverse complement strand
GACGACCGGTCCGATTATTCTTATTATTTTGCCAGAATGTTCTTCCATTGCGCATTCTACTCCATTTCATTGTTGTTGTTCAAAAGCAAAACATTCATTATTTGTGAAATTGTCTTGAAGCATAGGAATTTATAAATCTCCCAAGGTCAGACGGAACCAAGCACCGCCGCGCCTCCGACAACTTCCGAAATTTCCCGGGTTATTGCGTACTGCCTTGTGCGGTTATAATAAAGCCCCAGTTTCCGAAGCATTTCATCGGCATTTTTGGTTGCATTGTCCATGGCGGACATTCTTGCTGTCTGCTCGCTTGTAAATGCTTCAACCAGCGCTCCGTAAACAATACCCTTTACATATTTCGGAACGAGGACCTCAAAAACCTTCTCCGGAGAAGGCTCATAAATCAGTCTTTCCGCATACCTGTCCTCTACTTTCCCGGTTATCTTAAGTTCTTCCTTAAGAGCGTCGGGGTCCAGCGGAAGAAGCTTGCTGACAACAGGAACAAGCTTCAGCGCGGTTTCCATGAGGGTGTATATCATATACACTTCATCCACGTCGCCCTTTTTGAATGACTCAAGAATTATTTCAGCTATCTCTCTTGCCCTATAAACAGTAGGGTCCTGCACAGGATAATCGAAATCCGGATCAACTCTGCAGCCTTTTCTGATAAAATAATTTTTTCCAACATGGCCGGCTATGAATAAAACAGATTCCGGATTTTCCGCAAGCCTATCCTCGGCAAGATTGATTATATTATGATTGTAGCCTCCGGCGAGGCCTTTGTCCCCTGTAATTATGACGTATCCTTTCTTTTTGCGCTCCTTTTCATGCCTTAGATCAAAGTAAATATTATCTATGTTTCCGCTATGCAGCAGTATATCGGCCATTGTCAGCTTTACCCTGTCGAAATACGGCAGGGTCTGGTCAAGCTGCTGCCTGGCTTTCCTCAGCTTGGCGGCTGAAATGAGCTTCATGGCCCTGGTTATTTGCCTTGTCTCCGTTATGCTTCTAATTCTTAGCTTAATTTCATGCAGGTTAGCCATATTTTTTACACTCCTATATAAAGGAACGGCAAAATACGCTTTGCGCCGGTCTATTTTCCTTTATACAAATCTTTGCATTCCTCTATCGCATGCCTTAAGAGCTCTTCGGTTTCGCTTTTCAAATCTCCGGTTTCCGTCAGGGTTATTATAATTTGCGGATACCTGTTTTTTATGAACGACAAGAGCTCCCCGTAAAACTTTTTAAGCTCTTTTACCGGTATGTCCGTTAAAAATTTGCTCATGGCCGCATACAATATTATTACCTGTTCCTCTACCGGCATCGGCGAATACTGCGGCTGCTTAAGCGTTTCCACAAGCCTTTCGCCTTGCGCCAGCTGGTCCTGGGTAGCCTTGTCAAGGTCCGAACCGAACTGGGCAAACACAGCCAATTCCCTGTATTGCGCAAGTTTTATCCTTAAAGGCCCTGCTACCCTTTTCATTGCTTTTATCTGCGCCGCCCCGCCTACCCTTGAAACGGAAAGCCCTACGTTCACAGCCGGCCTTTGCCCGGCAAAAAACAGCTCGGTTTCCAGGTATATCTGCCCGTCGGTGATTGATATGACGTTTGTCGGTATATAGGCCGATACGTCGCCGGCAAGCGTTTCTATTATGGGAAGCGCGGTAATCGAGCCCCCTCCCAATTCGGCGCTTAATCTGCAAGAGCGCTCAAGAAGCCTTGAATGAAGGTAGAAGACGTCTCCGGGATATGCTTCTCTACCCGGCGGCCTTTTAAGCAGCAGGGACATTGTCCTGTATGCGGCGGCATGTTTTGACAGGTCGTCGTATACGATGAGGACATCCCTGTGCCCGCAATACATAAATTCTTCGGCTATCGCGCACCCCGCATACGGCGCTATATATTGGACAGTAGACATTTCGCTTGCCGTGGAGGAAACAACTATGGTGTAGTCCATGGCTCCGAAATGCTCCAGGATGTTTACTATGCCGGCAACGGTCGAGGCTTTCTGGCCTATGGCTACGTAAATGCATATGACGTCCTGGCCTTTCTGGTTTATTATAGCGTCCAGCGCTATCGCGGTTTTGCCGGTCTGCCTGTCTCCTATTATCAATTCACGCTGTCCCCTGCCTATCGGTATCATGGAGTCTATAGCCAAAATTCCGGTTTGGAGGGGCTTGTTCACAGGCTGCCTTTCAATAACGCCGGGAGCATGAAACTCCACAGGCCTGAATTTGCCGGTATTTACTGGTCCTTTGGCGTCAAGCGGCTTTCCAAGAGGATTTATGACCCTTCCGATTAAAGCGTTTCCGACGGGCACCTCGACGGCCCTGCCGGTTTTTCTGACTTTCATTCCTTCTACTACGCTTTCTTCATCCCCCAGCAGCACGCAGCCCACATTATCTTCCTCAAGGTTCAAAGCCATGGCCGAAATGCCGTTTTCAAACTCAAGAAGCTCTCCGCTCATGCAATCTTCGAGGCCGTATATCCTTGCGATGCCGTCGCCTGCCTGCAGGACTACGCCAAAGTCTTCGGTCCTGGCTCTGACGTTGTATTTTTCTATTTTTTGCTTTATTACAGAACTTACTTCTTCAGGTCTTATATCCATTTTCGTCACCCTAAAACCCATCTGTTGTTTTCTTTTTTAACCTAAGCATTGTGAGAAGTCTCCCACACTTTAGGTGGAGAGACGAATCACAATTATAATATGAATTAACCGCTTAAATCAGTGGAAGTTCAAGCTCCTGCTGATTAAGGCCAACTTCTCACAATGCAAGGTTAAGGATTTGAGTGCGCATGCAATTTTTGTCTTTAAGCCTTATTAGCGAAAATGCACATGCGCAGTCAAATCAGCCGAGACTGATTTGACATTTGATTTTTATGCAAAAACTCATTCGGCTTTTATCCTTGGTTGTTTCCGAATCTTAAGTTTCCGGCCCGATTTCCGCATTCATTATAAATTCCTCAAGGTCCTTAAGCCTGCTTTTTACGCTTCCGTCCGCAATTTTGCCGTCTATTTCTATTTTAATGCCGCCTATCAAATCCTTGTCGGTTTCTTCCCGTATTTTGACATACGAAGCTTTATAGATACTTTTATATTTCTCCTTTATTTTTTCTATTTCAGGCTTTCCCAAAGGGAAAGCGGAATAAACCGCAATATTTAATATATTTCTTCTCTTGTCGGCAAGGGTATTGAATTCCTCAAGAATTGCCGGCAGAAGCGGAATCCTTTCTTTGTCCGCAAGCACCATGAGGAAGTTAAAAAGTTCTTGCCTTATTTGGCCTTTGAAAAGCTCCTTAAAAATGTCCTTTTTAACTTGCGCCGATACGGACGGATTCCGGAGAAGCCACATCAGGTTGCTATATTCGGACAAACAAGATACAATGCTTGCCAGTTCCTGCCTGCATTCTTCGATTGAATTATTCTCAAAGGCAATATCCAAAAGCGCTTCCGCGTACCTTTTAGCTGCAAGCTGCATCATGCCGCACCTTCTTTATCAAGGAACCGCTCAACAAGCATGCGGTTTCTTTCGGTGTCCATATTTGCTTCAATAACTTTTGACGCGGCGGCAAGAGCCAGGCTTGCCACCTGGTTTCTTATATCCTTAAGCATCTTAAGCCTTTCTTGCTCAACCGCCTCTTTCGCTTTCTCGATAAGCCTTTCGGCTTCCCGCCTCGACTCGCCCACTATGGCTTCATACTCCGCAGAAGCCCTGAAGCGGGCTTCTTCAAGTATCCTGTCTGCTTCCGCTTTTGCGGTTTTCAACCGCTTTTCGTATTCCTTCTTGAGTTCCTCAGCTTCGGCATGAGCGCGTTTCGAATTTTCAATCGACTCGCTTATCATGCCGGCCCTTTTTTTCATAAACTCCGTAACGGGCTTAAACAGAAACCGCTTAAGCATCATATACAAAATTGCAAGATTAATTGCCACCCAAATAAAAGTGGGGCCAAAATTCAGCATCGGGATTCACTCCAATCTTTTCGGCCGGTCCAACCGGAAAATTGCGCGGTATTGATTATACCGGCCTTCGGCACAAGTTCAAACAGCCAAACTCCATATGCGGAAGGAGCATTGCCGCTACAACTCCTTCCACATATTAAAAAGCCTTATCGCTTCACAAATTGAAACTATTTGGTAAACAATATTATCAGGCCGATTATAAGCGCGTATACGGCTGTCGCTTCCACGAGGGACGCTCCCAACACCAGAATCCTCAGTATGCTGTTTGCCGCTTCGGGCTGCCGAGCGGCTGATTCGACCGCTTTCTGCGTGGCGGCGCCTATGCCAAATGCGGCCGCCATGCCTGTAATCGCAACAGCAGCACCGGCCGCTATCGCTATCAATGATTCGCTGTTCACAATATCACCTCCTTGCCATGCCTATTCGACCGCTTCCGCAATATAAATAGACGTTAGAAAAACAAATATGAACGCCTGCAGGACGCCGTCAAACAAGTCGAAGTATATGCTAAGGCCCGCCGGGATTACGGCAGGCATAAGGAAATATACTATTTCCATAATAATAAACGCGCCGAGTATATTGCCGAAAAGCCGGAAAGAGAGGGACAATATTCTTATTAAGTATTCCGTAATCTTCATGGGAAGCACTACAGGTATAGGCTCAACAAAGCTCTTGATCCATCCCGGGAATCCCTTGAACCTTATTCCGGCATAGACAACCATTATGATTGACATAACCGCCATGCACATTGTCGTGTTTACATCCTTGGTCGGCGGCCTTATGCTGAAATCAGGCAAATTCCTGAAAAATTCCACGTGAGTAAGCCGGTAAAGCTCCTCTCCTTTGGGGATTACGGCAAAAACGGATATGCAATTTGAAATAATCAGGAAAATAAAAATAGTGCCGATGTAAGGGGCGAAATGCTCCCAGTGGTGTCCCACCGTATCCTTGGTGAAATTATTGATGAATTCCACTATCGTTTCCACAATGTTCTGCCTGCCTTCGGGAATCAATTTGAGCCTTCGGGTGAAGATAATGGAAAACACCGCAAGAAAAGCCATTATAATCCACATAACTATAACCGTGTCGGTAACGGGTATATTAATCCCGAAAAGCGAAAAGCTGAAAATCTCATGTGAACTTATTTGTTGCACCAGTTCTTTTCCAAACTCCAACTTTTGCACCTTCTAACTTTCTTTAGCCTACTCAAAGTTGTTGCGCGTAATGCCCAAAGCTTCCGTAAAGGCATTTAGCGCAATAACAAACGGCGTCAGCATAACGCCTGCCAGCATCGCTATAAAAATCCGCATGTCGTATTTTGCGGATGCGGCCAATGCCGCCAGAGAAACCACAAGGCTTGCCAGGTACAGCGAAAGGCCCGTCCTGAAGCGCGATGGTTTCTCGGTTTTAAGCAGGATGCCGGAAAAAACCAGGGCAAGAGAAAAAAATTTAAACACGCCCGCCGCCCCTCCGGCAAAAAGGCCCGCCGCAATTGTCCACCCGCCTTCAATAAAAAGCACGGCCGCCGCGGAAAATACCACGCAAAACGCCAGCGTTCTTTTAGCTACAAACAAACCAAGTTTGTTTTTAAACAATTCAAATATCCTCATCCCAATGTTCTTCCGAGTCAACCGCAGATGCCGGCGTCATAACAGGCAAAGAGGCTTTAAAGCAGGATTAAAGCCTCGTTAAAAACCTTTAAAGACAATAATACCACAGTGAAAATTCATAATCAATAGAGCTGATCGATAATTTGACAATTTTTTATTTAATATGCTCCCACAAGGATTTGATAAAGCTTATGATGCTCTCGGGGCTGTTGAAGGCAAACAGGCAAAGCAGGACAATATTCAAAACCAGCGCTCCGGGCAGGGATGTCTCGCCGGGGCCTGTAAAAACACCGTATTTATCCCTGATAGTTTCCAGAATTTTTATAACGGCAAATTCCAGATTAAGAAGCAGGTATATGAAAAAGATGATTGTAGACAGCTTCATAACGGGTGCAAGAGATTCAAGCGATACGGCCGCGCCTTTAATGAGCATTGCCAGGCTGAACGCACCCAGTATGGCAAGAGATATGCAGAGCGCGGTTAAAAACCTCATGCCCTTGGGGAGAGACGATGAAAGTATGTAAGTTATATTTTTATATAATATGGCGGCTTGCGAAAGCTCATGGGCTCTTACGGCGGATATTTTTCTGTCAAGCCGCACTATGGTGCAGGGGTTTTCGCCGTCGTCCATTATAAGGTAATAGTCGTTTGAATTGGCAGGATTGCTGTACCATTCCTTGATTATCAGCCATTCCTTATAAGGGACTATGAAGCACCTTGTCTCGTCTCCCTCGATTACTTCCATCACTACTTCATCTACAGGGCTTTTTAAACTGTTTATAATACTTTCAATCGGGTTGTTGCGCTTGTATTTTGTTTTCATTGCCAGCCTTCCTGTTTTCTTTTATTAAAAAGCGCCTTTTGCAAAAGCGCAATTTTATATCTTATTTTATAATTTTTATGCAAAAACCCATTATCCCTTTTACGCCTGAATAATTTTATATTATATTGTTCGACAAATCTGCCGAAAATCCTTCAAGAAAATGCATTATATTTCGCGTCTTCCCTCAAGCGCCTTTGCAAGAGTCACTTCATCCGCATATTCAAGGTCCCCTCCAACCGGGATGCCGTGGGCGATTCGCGTTGTTTTAATCCCTAAAGGCTTAAGCAGTTTGGAAATATACATGGCAGTGGCTTCGCCTTCTATATTCGGATTTGTGGCAAGAATCACTTCTTTCACTGTCCCGCCCCTGATTCTGGAAAGAAGCTCCTTTATTCTTATATCCTCGGGACCTATTCCTTCCATGGGAGATATTGCGCCGTGCAATACATGATAAAGACCCTTGAACTCCTTTGTTCTTTCCATGGCCACCACGTCTTTCGCATCCTCCACCACGCATATGACCGATTGATCCCTTAAGGGGCCGCTGCATATGGAGCAAGGATCTTCGTCGGTTAAATTGCCGCACACGGAACAGTACCGGGTTTTCAGCTTTGCTTCGGTAATGGCGTTTGCAAGCCTATTTGCCCTTTCCGCAGGTAAATTAAGCACATGAAATGCCAGCCTCTGGGCTGTCTTATGACCAATGCCGGGAAGCTTTTCGAATTCTTCAATAAGTTTTGCTATAGGGGCTGCGTAATAACTCATCCTTAACAATCTTTAACAATCCTTAACAATACTTTACAATACATAACAATACTTTACAATACATAACAATCCTTGCAACGAAATTGCGGCCGGAAAGCAGTGATTTTGATGCAAAAACTCATTCCGCGGAAGTCTCGATGAAACCAGCATCATCTGGATCAACATCGGCACTAAAACATTCCGGGAAGTCCTCCAAATCCGCCGGTAATTTTGCCCATTTCCGCTCCGGCCATTTCCTCGGCCTTTCTAAGCGCCTCGTTAACAGCGGCAAGTATAAGGTCCTGCAGCATTTCCACATCATCGGGGTCAACTGCTTCGGGCTTTATCAATATTCCCTTTATTTCCTTATTTCCCGCCGCAATCACGGTTACGGCGCCTCCGCCGGCCGACGCCTCAACGGTTTTATCCTTCAGTTCTTCCTGAAGTTTTGCCATATCTCTTTGCATTTTTTGGGCCTGTTTCATAATATTGGCCATATTGCCGCCGCCAAATCCTCCCATGCCGGGAAATCCCCCTTTTGCCATATTATCCTCCATAACCTTTCTCAATATTGATTTTGATGCAAAAACACGTTATTTGTTTTCTCACATCAAAATCCCTGTTTGCGCTTGAATCGATCCTTTTATGATGCACCTGTTTATTATAGCATAATAATATTCAACGGAGCGTCAAAAATTCTTGCAATCTTCCGTCCCTTCTCAACAAGCTCGTCCCGCTCTTCGCGACTTTCGCACGGAAAATTCAGCTCGTCTTCGGCAAAGCATCCGACCTTAACATCCCTGCCGAGAAGTTTTCCCGCCATATTTTCGATAACCTGCAGGTTTTCCGCTTTTGAGATGAAATCCTTCTTTACGCCTTCATGTTTAGGGAAAATTATGCCTGCATGTTTTTCATCAAGCAAAACCGCCTTGGTATCAAGAAGATACGAATAAAGCGTCATTCTGCCGTTTTTTTTCAGTTCGTCGATAATTCCATTCCAGACTTCAAGCGGTTTTAAACCTGATGTGCCGGATTCGGCAGGCTTGATACTATGAGCCTTCTTATGGTTTGATCCGTCCGGGCCGCCGGTCGGGGCAATTTCACCTGTGGAAAATTTCTTGCTGTCATCAGCATTTTTGTTTTTATGTTCAGAAGTGAATAAAGGAATTTCATCTCCGGAATTTTTTTTGATTTTAGCAGCGGGATTTGTATTCATTATATCCGCATTGGCAACTTTTCTTTCCAGGGCATCCAGTCTTTCCAGGATATCGTCGTTTCCCGGGCTTAGTTCGTTGCAGCAAAGCTTTATCAAAGCCACTTCCAGCAGAATTCTGGGATTGCCGGCCCATTTCAGGTTTGACTCGAGTATTGACAGCTCTTTTAAAATATAAACGATCTCCCCGCGGTCAAAATTTTCCGACTGCTTCCGCATGACCATGATTGCATCATGGGGCGCCTCTATCACATCTTCAGGTTTACCGGCGACTTTGCATAAAAGAAGATTTCTGTAATATTGCAAAAGATCCGATACAAACCTTGAAATATCCTTGCCCGACATCACCAGCTCATCCACAAGGCTTAAAACCCTGTCCACGTCTCCGGCCTTTATTGCGTTTACCAGGCCCTCCGTAAAAGTATCCTTCACCAGGCCGGCTACAGATATGACATCGTCTGGGGATATCCGGCTTTTTCCCAAGGAAATGCACTGGTCAAGCAGGCTTATTGCGTCTCTCAAAGCCCCTTCGGCCATCTTTGCGATCAGTCTCAAAGCCTCTTTTTGAATGGTTACGCCGTTTGACGACGAAATTTTATCCAGCCTGTCCATTATTCCTTCAATGGAGATTCTTCTGAAATCAAATCTCTGGCAGCGTGACAATACCGTGGCAGGCAGTTTGTGCGGTTCTGTGGTGGCAAGAATAAACACGGTATGGCCGGGAGGTTCTTCAAGCGTTTTCAGCAGGGCGTTGAACGCCCCTGAGGAAAGCATGTGGACTTCATCGATTATATATACCTTATATTTGGCGCGGGAAGGGGTATAAACCACTTCGTCCCGTATTTCCCTGATGTTGTCGACGCTGTTGTTTGATGCGGCGTCGATTTCGATTACATCCATAACGCTTCCCGACATTATACCCTTGCAGATTTCACATTCATTGCAAGGATTGCCGTCCTGTGGATTCAGGCAATTTATCGCTCTGGAAAGGATATGGGCCATAGAAGTTTTTCCTGTTCCCCTTGTGCCGCAGAAAAGGTACGCATGAGAAATCCTTCCGGTCTTAACGCTGTATTTGAGCGTTTTTACCACGTGCTCCTGCTCGACCACATCTTCAAAAACAAGAGGCCGCCATCTTCTATATAGCGCAGTGTAGGTCATGACAACTCCCTATTCTTATACTATAAACGCTCACAAATTTCCGTAAGCCGTTCATGGTATATGGCCATGCACCTTCCCGAAATCAGGTTAATCCAACGAAAAAATGGCATGGCCATTTAAATCCGTTATACTTGCGTGGGACAAATTTGCGACCCGTGCGGAAATTTATCCCCTGATTAGTATAAATTGGCCGTGCACCTGTCTTTGACTTAAACCTCCAGGCGTAACCTCCGCAGCCAACTCTAGCCAGGCATCCCCACGGCACACAAAATCGCCTGCTTACCGCTGCTTCCTTCCGGACCTGACGGGGTTCACAGGTTTTTGTTGCGCGGGACCCAGCTATCATCGCCGCTTGCGAAGGGCAAGACCCTACAGGAATGAAGCCTGGGACAGGAATTCAACCCTGCTATAGCGGGTTGCAGGTACAGGGCACCGCTACCTCCCCGTCTAGCACGGCCAAATTCTAGCAATGCTTGCCGCGTAGCATACCGCACACTTGATAGTTGCCATATATGATGCTTGCGCGGAACAAATCCGTGTTTAAGCGCGGAATATACTGCCGCGCTCAGTATATTATACTTAAAATGACGGAGCATATCAAGGTGTTTTTGCGCCGTCCCGAATGAAAATTTTGCAAAAAAAAAGCGCTGTTATAATTTTAATAATGATTCCGGTTTTAAGCGCTTTAATCTAAATTAAACTGACCTCACCAATCTATATTAAAAGGAGGAACAAAAATGAAAAAAATTAGTATTATTGGTTGTGGCAATTACATTGTACCACATTCTTCTTGCACCGTGTGTTAAATTTCTGTGACAAATTTTAATAAATTGTTAATTTATTTCTTTGCATCGCATCTTTTATCACCGATGGTTTCATCGGTGATTTCAGTCCGGGACGTAGGACTTTCTATGAAGTTCGTGTATTTTCCGGCGTATCTTTCAAGTATCTTTCTGTCATAGTCGTTCAGTTCCGCCGCCGGATGCTTTTTGCCGTTTTCCGCATTGACAATTCGCATATCTGTGACGTTCATTTGTGCAGCTTCCTTTCCTTTAAAATTTATGGCATGGGAAATAATATTTCTTATGATGTGAATATGCAGGCGGAAATATGCAAAACATGATTTGCCCATGCCGTCCGATTTTTGCTCATTTTGTTTAAAGCCCTGCCGGGGACGGCGGCCCTGTTTGCGGACAACGCCTTTAGGAGTCTTCTCGAAAAGGCGGACTCATGCGAGAGGAAGTGTCATTTCCTGCATCCAGGATACTTCGAGGGCAGTTTTTAATGCCGTTTGCTCGTTCCAATGCGGGCGCAGGCCATTCGGCCCCCTGCCTCAGGGCTTGCGCCTGCGGCATCCGTGCCGCAGGCTCGGCAAACTTGATGCCGCATTGGAACTTCGCCACGGCAAAAAAACCGCATTCTCTTGCATCATGATGCAGTCCATGACTATTCCTCCTGCAGTCCGCCCAGGTAATCTGACATTTCCGGGCAGACTCCTAGACCGACGTTGACTTTGCCCGCCCGGGCTGATATATTATGAATTATGAATAAAAGCGATAAAGGCAGGATTGCCGCCGGTTTTTTGAAACCATGGCGAAATAATTTTTGCGTCTAGCTTAAATGCAGGAGGTGCAATGAATTTGAAGGTACGGAAAGCAATAATCCCAGCCGCGGGCATGGGGACCAGATTTCTGCCCGCGACAAAGGCGCAGCCAAAGGAAATGCTTCCTATAGTCGACAAGCCTACAATACAATATATCGTCGAAGAAGCGATTGATTCCGGGATAGAAGACATAATGATTGTTACCGGCCGTGGGAAAAGAGCCATCGAGGACCATTTTGACAAATCTTACGAACTTGAGGACATGCTTAAAATGAAGGGAGAGCAGGATTTGCTGAACCTCGTGCAGGATATATCAAATCTTGTGAACATACATTACATCAGGCAAAAAGAGCCGAAGGGGCTCGGCCATGCCATATACTGCGCGAAGTCCTTCATCGGGGACGAGCCGTTCGCGGTGCTTCTCGGAGATGATATCGTAGATTCGGAAATACCGTGCCTGAAACAGATGATAAAAGTGTACGACGAGTATAAGACCACGGTTATAGGGGTGCAGCGCGTGCCGGAGCAGGATGTGTCCAAGTACGGTATAGTAGACTGCAAGCATTTGCAGGACAGGGTATACAAGATAAGAGATTTGGTGGAAAAACCTGAAATGAACAGGGCGCCGTCAAATATCGCCATATTGGGAAGGTATATCATTACCCCTAGAATATTCCAATTCCTTGAAGCGGCGCAGCCGGGCAAGGGTGGGGAGATTCAGCTTACGGATGCTTTGAAAGGCCTTATCAGTGTTGAAGCCATGTATGCCTATGATTTCATAGGAAAAAGGTACGATGTCGGGAATAGGTTGGGTTTTTTGCAGGCTACCGTGGAATTTGCGCTGAAGAGGGACGATCTAAAGGATGAGTTTGCGGGATATTTAAAAGAAATTGTGAAGGGGCTTGAGAGCTGATTTCAAGCGATACTCCTAGGAGTCTGCCCGAAAAGGCGGACTCATGCAAGAGGAAATGTCATTTTCTGCATCCAGGATACTTCGAGGGCAGTTTCTAATGCCGTTTGCTCGTACCAATGCGGGCACAAGCCATTCGGCCTCCTGCCTCAGGGCATGCGCCTGCGGCATCCGTGCCGCAGGCTTGGCAAACTTGACGCCGCATTGGAACTTCGCCACGGCAAAGAAACTGCAGCCTCT
>Ga0308414_1002385_pt1 | contig 12266 bp, 11 predicted proteins | sample HotsprSampleOS50_FD_205667 | JGI IMG/M metagenome (GOLD analysis project Ga0308414, IMG submission 205667) | Hot spring phototrophic mat microbial communities from Octopus Spring, Yellowstone National Park, Wyoming, United States - 20090730_OS50 ... | reverse complement strand
GTCCGTCGGGTGAGCGAACGACATGAAAAACTGGTCGCGAAATCTCATTGTTGTAGTCACTATGGTTTTCATTGGGATACCTTTGTTGACCGCCGGCGGGGCAGAGCAGGGGGGATTGCGGGGGATTTTGCCCTACGATCGCCTTCGCCAGGAGATGATCCGCCGTGATATCCTCGGTGGTGGAATCCAAAACCCGCGCGTCATTGCCGCTATGGGGACCGTGCCCCGTCATGAATTTGTTCCGCCCGATCAGCGGCGGCTCTCATATCATGATATGGCCCTGCCGATTGGGCAGGGACAGACGATTTCGCCGCCCTTTGTGGTGGCATATATGACAGAACAACTCGATCCGCAGCCAAGCGACCGAGTCTTGGAAATCGGGACGGGCAGCGGTTACCAGGCAGCCATTCTCAGCGGTCTGGTGGCTGAGGTTTACACAATCGAAATCGTCGAACCCCTTGCCCGGCGGGCTGCGGAGACACTTCGGCGGTTGGGGTACAAGAACGTGTTCGTCAAAGCCGGTGATGGTTACCAGGGCTGGCCGGAACACGCCCCCTTCGACAAGATCATCGTCACATGTTCGCCTGAAAAGGTCCCCCAGCCGCTCGTTGATCAGCTTAAAGAAGGTGGACGGATGGTCATCCCGGTAGGGGAACGCTACCAACAAACGATGTATCTGCTGAGAAAGACAAATGGCCAGCTCGTCACCGAGTCCCTCAAGCCGACCTTGTTCGTACCCATGACCGGGATTGCAGAGGCTCAACGCGAGGTCCAACCCGATCCGACAAAACCTCAGATTGTGAACGGCGATTTTGAGGATGTTCGACCGGACATGAAGGAACCGCCCGGCTGGTATTATTGCAAGCAATTTGAGCTGCGTCAGAACGACGGCGCCCCGTCGGGAAACGTGTATCTGGCACTGCAGAACCGCGAGCCTGGGCAGCCCGCCCGCGCTTTGCAGGGATTTCCAATTGATGGCCGACAAGTGCGAGAGTTTTTGCTGACATTATGGCTTCGCGCCAAGGATGTCAGGCCGGGCCGGAATCCCCAGGAATCCGCGGGGATTATCATCACATTTTTTGGGGAGGATCGCGCACCTGTTGGTGAAACCACCATCGGCCCCATTCTGGGAAACTTCTCGTGGCAACAAGTTTCTCGACGTGTCCAGGTTCCGCCTACGGCGAGGGAAGCGATCTTGGGAATTGGCATGACAGGCGCAGTCGGAGAACTGGGAGTCGATAAAGTGGAAATCCTGGCTGTGTCGGAGAAAGCACGATAACGATTGCAGCGACGGCGGGGAATGGTGCAAAGGCTTCAGCGGTTTTCCACCGAATAGTATTAAGTCAGGCGACGGGTCAAACGGGCCTTTCCGTCATGACCTGTGTCGATTGCTCATGAGAGCCAGGGATGCGACGTCCGAAGCAGTTTTCTTAATCCGCAAAGTTTATCCAACCACTTGAAATCCCCACCTGTGTGAGAGTAAGGTGGATATGAGTGATGGAGGATCTTTGGGTTTTATAACGACGTAGAACCCTTCGGCTCGCAAGGGCGTCTTTGGTGAGAAAGGAACACGATCATGCGATTGAAAATCTGGACGGCTCTGGCTGTTGTGGGACTTTCGCTCGGGTTTCTGACGAGAACGTCGGATGCATGTTGGCCGCGCTACGGTTGTGGCCCCTGGTATCCGGGACCTTTGACAGCGCTGGCCTGCTGGACGCCGTGCTGGTCCGTGTGCGACGTTTGTGTCCCATGCGATCCTTGCTGTGTTGAAGATGGCTGGGTCCTGGGAGTTCGGCCTGGACCGATCCGCCGTTTGATCCTCGGCCCATACCGCTGGTATCGCGTTCCCGGTTGTTGTGATGTGTGTGGGGAAATCTCATGTGCCTGCGAGCCGGCCATTGTGACCACACCGTCGCTGACGCCAACACCCGTCCAACCTTCGCCAACGCCGGTTCAGCCGAGTCCTGGGCCAAACGTCCCCTCGCCAAGTCCCCAGCCAGGAGGTGATATGTTCAACGAACCAGCCCCCACCAATCCGTTGGTGAACCCGACCAGTTACTCCGTCCCAACGCGAAACGAAAGCGGCTTGCTGACGGTTTACGTTCCGGCGCAAGCGAAGGTCTTTATTAACGGGATGGCGACAAAGAGCAGCGGGACTCGCCGGGAATACGTGTCCTATGGTCTGAAGGAAGGTCTTCAGTATCGCTATGTCGTCACGGCGCAGGTTGAACAGGATGGGAAACTGTACGAAGAGACCCGCGAAGTCATCCTTACGGCAGGAGAAAAGAAAGGCGTGGCATTTTCCTTCCAATTCCCGTCCGAGGCCATCGCTGGACTTTAATTCATAACTGGACGTTAATTCCCTGGCCCATCCAATTTTCCGTCCTGGGTCGAGGGAGTAGGTCAGCGGCCACCGCAAACGACACCGTAAAACCGGTGTCGTTTTGCTTTTCATGGGGGAGTTGTGAAACGTTTGTGAAGCAGTCAAGAGGTGGCTATTTGGCAAGGGCAGGGGATTCGCGCGCAGCAAAACCTGTCTTATCATCAAAGGTTACCGTATCATTCAGGTCATTCGACCGCGAACCTGTGTTGTCCTTGGCGCGTCTCAATGAATTTTCGCCGAGCCTTGTGAAGCGGTTACTCGCGGTTCGGTCAACAGGTTTTGGAAAAAAGACATTCCCGGCCGGCGGTTGGGTCGGGGAAGCCGCGGCGTGGTTTTTCGCACAAATCTGATGGTATTGGAGGACTAATTTCGTGTTCAAGACATTGGCTGTTGTCGGTGCAACGGGGGCTGTAGGACGAATTATGGTCCAGCTTTTGGAGAAAAGCCCCATAACCTTCGAGCAAATCAAGTTCTTGGCCTCAGCGCGGTCCGCCGGAAAAACCATCGAGTTCCGCGGGGAGAAACACACGGTTCAAGAGTTACGGCCGGAGGCCTTTGACGGCGTCCAGTTGGCCGTTAGCAGCACGCCAGATGAAGTCGCTAAGGAGTTTATTCCGGAAGCCGTCAAAAGGGGCTGTGTCGTGGTGGATGAAAGTGCGGCCTGGCGAATGGACTCGAACGTGCCTTTGGTCATTCCAGAGGTCAATCCGCAGGCAGCTTTCAATCACAAAGGGATTATTGCCAGTCCTAATTGTTCGACCACTCAGATGGTGGTGGCACTGAAGCCCCTGCACGATTTCGGCAGGGTCCGCCGTGTTGTGGTCAGTACTTATCAGGCAGCCAGTGGGGCTGGTCTTGGGGGAACAAAAGACTTGATCGAAGGAACGCGAGCGTACTTGGAAGAGCGACCGTACAGATACACCACATTCGCACATCCTCTCGCATTCAATCTCATCCCGCAGATTGGTTCACCGCGTCCGAACGGTTACACCTCCGAAGAGATGAAGATGGTCCTCGAAACCCGCAAGATTATGGGGGACGAATCCATCCAGATATGTGCGACTTGTGTGCGGGTCCCCGTAGCAAACTCTCACAGCGAGTCGATCTTGGTCGAGACGGAAAAGAAAATCAGCGTCGAAAAGGCACGGGAGCTTTTCTCCAGTTTCCCTGGAATTGTGGTTATTGATAATCTGGATGCGAAACAGTATCCGCTGCCGCTGGATTGCTCGGGCCGTGATGAAGTGTTCATCGGTCGGATCCGAGAAGACATCTCCTCGCCGAACGGAATCACTTTCTGGTGCGTGAGTGACAATCTGCGAAAGGGCGCCGCAACAAATGCGGTGCAAATCGTCGAACTCCTGTTGCGGGGACACCCCTGAGACGTGATTTTCCCGGACCGCAACAATGCGATGCATTAGGTTGACCCTCGCCTATGACGGCACAAACTATCTGGGGTGGCAGAGCCAAACAAAGGGCAGGACGGTTCAGGGGGTCATCGAAAATGCGATCGAGCAGATCACGGGAGTCCATTCCCGAGTGTTGGCAAGTGGTCGAACAGATGCCGGCGTGCATGCCCTGGGGCAGGTGGCGGCCTTTCGGACGGAAAGCCACTTGACCACGGAAACGATGGTCAAGGCCTTAAACGCCGTCTTGCCCGAGGATCTCGTCGTGCTCGCCGCTGAGGAGGTCTCGCTTGCTTTCCATCCCATCCGCGACGCGCAACGGAAGCGGTACCGCTATCTGATTGATGATGGCACGATCCGACCGGTGCTCTTCCGGCATTTTGTCTGGCATTATCCCCGACGGCTCGACGTCGAGCGAATGCAGCAGGCCGCGGCAAAGCTGGTCGGCAAGCACGATTTCGCCGCCTTTGAGACAAGCGGCGCAAAACGAAAAACAACGGTGCGTTCGATTTACGAACTCACAGTGGGCCGTGCGTGTCCTTCCGTCCCTTCCCTTATCTCGCTTGAAGTCGAAGCGGACGGTTTTTTGTACAATATGGTCCGCAATATTGTTGGAAGCCTTGTGGAGATCGGAAGAGGGGCGCGACCCCCGGAATGGATTGAAGAGGTCCTGCTGTCCCGAGATCGCCGTCGTGCCGGACCAACGGCCCCACCCGAGGGTTTGTTCCTGGTTTCGGTGACGTACAATAATCTGCCGACGATATCAGCGCCAACGCCTTGGTTTCCCTGTCCTTCGTCGCCCGCAAAAAAGGAAAACGCATAATGCCAGGAACGAGCCGCTGCGTTATTACACCCATCCCAGATTCTTACCACATAAAGCCATCAGGACAGATCTTGTTTACGGCACGACAAGGCGGGTAATCCAAATCCAGGACCTGCAAGAGCAAGTTCTCTGATCCGCAAAGCACTATGAAAGTCGTTCACATCATCACGCGACTCATCGTGGGTGGGGCACAGGAGAACACGATTCTGACGTGTGAAGATCTGATCCACACGTACGGAGATGACGTGTTGCTTGTCACCGGACCGCCCCTTGGACCGGAGGGGAGTCTTGTAGAACGGGCTAGGGCAGGGGGGATTCCAATCAAGATGGTGCCCAGTCTGCGAAGGGCCATCAATCCCTGGCACGATCTCCGGGCATACCTGGCCATCCGCAAGATTCTTAGGGTGTTTCGCCCAGAGGTTGTTCACACGCATAGTGCAAAGGCGGGTATTCTGGGACGGGCGGCGGCCTGGAGCCTTCACATTCCCGTCGTTATCCACACGGTGCACGGTGCCCCATTTCACCCGTATCAGTCACGAGTTGCCAAGACGTTTATCATCGCCTGTGAAAAATGGGCAGCTCGTCGTTGCCATGCCTTCGTTAGCGTGGCCGACGCCATGACCGACCTCATGGCCAGTGCCGGAATTGCCGACCGGAGCAGGTTCACAACAATCTATAGCGGGATGGAGATCACCCCATTTCTTCACTCCGCAGGCCACAGAACAGCTATGCGGCAGCGCCTTGGCTATACTGAGGAAAACGTCGTCATCGGAACGATCGCCCGGTTGTTCCATCTGAAAGGCCATGATGACATCTTGGCCGCCGCGGAAGCGATTATCCCCCGACATCGGCACGTCCGGTTCCTTTGGGTAGGTGATGGGATCCTCCGTGGGCGACTGGAAGAAGAGATCTATCACCGAGGCTGGAGTGGACTGTTTCATTTGGCCGGTCTGGTCCCTCCTGAAGAGCTGCCCCACTGGTTGGCAGCCATGGACATCGTGGTTCACACGAGTCTCCGAGAAGGCCTTGCCAGGGTGTTGCCCCAGGCCCTGCTGGCGGGAAAACCCGTCGTGAGCTACGACATTGACGGGGCACGCGAAGTCGTCATTTCCGGAGAGACGGGCTACCTGATTCCTCCGCGTGACATCCCTCGGCTGACCACGGCGATGGATGATCTCATCAAATCCCCCCGCTTGAGGGAGAGCCTTGGCGAAGCGGGACGCAAACGGTGCGTCGAGGCGTTTGATCGCAACAAGATGAGTCAACAAATCCGGCAACTTTATGTAAAACTACTGGAAAGCCACGGTGTGCGGGCATAACGGATTTGTGGTTGAGTTTGCGGGCAGAGGTCGTTAAGATGATCGCAAGGGGTGTCCCGATGAGAGGTTTCGCGAAAACTGCGTAACATGTTCGGCGGTGTCTGATTGGGTAGAGAAAAGACGTGAGCACGGCGGCAGTTACCTATATTGGTCGGTACCGACTTGTCAACCCGGTGTATTTGGGGGCGACGACACAGCTTTGGCAGGCGTTTTGCGATTCCACTGGCCAATTTATTGCACTCAAGTTATTGTTGGAAAAATTCCGCAGGGACCGGGAGCAGATCCGCAGCCTGAAATGGGAGTTCACAGTTGCGAGTCAATTTGACGACGAGCGGATCATTAAGGTCTTTGAGTTTAGCATCGACCGGGGGGTGCCATTCCTCGCCATGGAGTGGTTTAACGGCAGTAACATGAAGACTATTATTCGCAAGGGAGTCGATGAGTACGCCCCGTTTGTACGAAAGATGGTGTTTCAGTGCATCGAGGCCGTGTCCTATCTTCACCGTCAAGGATTTGTCCATCGCGACATTAAACCAGAGAATTTTCTTGTTTCCCCGGAGGCCGAGATCAAACTCATCGATTTTGCCCTCTGTCGCAAGATGGGGCCCAGGATCCTCTGGTATTTTCGTCCAAAATCGAAGATTCAGGGGACATGCAGCTATATGTCACCGGAGCAAATCCTGAATCGGCCCCTGGATGGCAGGGCCGATCTTTATAGTTTGGCCTGCACGATCTTCGAGTTGGTCTGTGGTAAGCCGCCGTTTACAGGAATGAATCAAACAGAACTGCTTAACAAACACCTGAAGGCAGCGCCCCCGCCTTTAGAAGCCTATAACCCTAATGTTCATCCCGAGTTTTCACGCATCATCCAGAGGGCGCTGGCAAAGCGTCCCGCTGACCGTTTCAAATCCATCGGTGAGTTCGCAGGCGCACTCTATGACGTCCCGGTTTTCAAGGTCCCGCCACCCGATGAAGTCCCCGTCCAATTGAGCCTGGCATAACGTGTTGATCTGCGAACAGAGAGCTTTATTAATCGTATGTCCAAGACAGGAATAAGAATATATGGCAACCGAATATCGATTAGCTTTTGAACGTCCGATCTACGAGCTGGAAAGCCGGGTTGAAAAACTCGAGCGGCTTGCCCAGACCGACCCGAATATCCGCGAAGAGCTTCAGCAAAAGCGTCTGGAATTGGTCGAGCTGAAAAAACAGATTTACGCCAACCTCAAGCCCTGGGAGGTTGTGGAAGTCGCTCGCCATCCGGATCGTCCCAAAACGAGCGACTACCTTCAACTGACGTTTGATGAGTTCGTTGAGCTGCACGGTGATCGGTGTTTCGGGGACGACCGCGCGATTCGCACTGGCTGGGCCAAGCTCGATATGTTCAAGGTCATGGTCATTGGCCACGAGAAGGGTAAAACCACTAAGGAGCGATTGGCCTGCAACTACGGCTGCGCCCATCCGGAAGGATATCGCAAGGCCATGGCCAAAGCCAAGCTTGCCGCTAAGTTTCATCTCCCCATCATCTGTTTGATCGACACGCCGGGGGCCTATCCGGGTATTGGTGCAGAAGAGCGAGGCCAGGCACAGGTCATCGCAGAGTCCATGTTTCTCATGTCCCAGTTGCCGACACCCATCATCTGTGTTGTCATCGGAGAGGGTGGCTCTGGCGGCGCCCTGGCAATCGGTGTTGGCGATCGGATCGCCATGCTCGAACACGCCTATTATTCCGTTATCAGCCCCGAAGGTTGTGCTGGCATCCTCTGGAAGGATCGGCAATACAAAGAGGAGGCTGCCCGTGCCCTTAAAATGACCTCTAAGGACCTGATTCAGCTTGGACTGGTGGATCATGTCATCCCGGAACCGCTGGGCGGTGCGCATCGCGATCCATTTCAGATGGCATCGCGATTGAAATTGTATCTCCGCAATACGCTCAAAGAACTGATGGCGATTCCCATCACGGAGCTTGTCGAAGCCCGGTATCAGAAGTTTCGACGCATGGGGGTCTATCTCGAGAGCCTGGAAGCGGAGGCGGGCGAGACGAATCAGTCGCTGAGTGACTGAGAGCTGAAGTTATGAGCCTGCGAGAGTTCGTTTCATGGAGACGCAAAGCGGTTATTCCGGGTCACTGCAACGTCCGATAATGTTTCTTATGTTCGGTCCCAGGTCCGGTTTTCCAGCAGCATCGCTCGCATCCGCATCGGCCAACCAATTCGCAACTCGTGCCCGAAAATCGCCCCTGAAACCCGGTCAGGCCTGTCGTCTCGTCGTCAGCCAAACGATGCCATGCCAATGTCCTCATAGGGTCAAAAGGGGCAGGGAAGCCTTCGCGCCGTCGTCGCTCACACCGGGTTTCAGCGGCGCAGCCTCGAGTTGGCTCTCAAACTCCTCGAGGTACTCCCCTATCGGGGCGCGGATCTCTTCTGGCAGTACAGCCACCGCATTGGGGATAAGCCTTGCAAGCCACGGGCCGGACCGCGACTCCATCACGATCGACCGCGTGCTTACCGAAAGAGTTACCGAAAAAAACGTTATGATAAGACAAAAGAGAACTCCCTTGATCAGCCCAAATAATGCCCCCATCTGACGATCAAAACCTTCAAGCCGAACCCGTTGTAACCATTGCGTGATCACCCGGAACACCAGCCAGACAACCAAAGAGCAGAAGATAAAGATTATGAGCATCGCAAGCCAGCGGTTCCACGGCTCCTGATTGCTAATCAGCGACGCAAGACCGGGGCTCCAGCGGATCGCTGCCCAGCAGCTCAGGATCAGCGACGACAACGACGCCAATTGCCACAGGAAGCCCCGGGAAATCCCATAGACGATCGAAATGAGCAGGACAGCTCCCATGAGCAAATCATAAATAGGCACACCGATATCTGGCACGGTTCTACGGAACCTCCATCTTCAGCGGATCACGACTCTGTTATTCGCGGCGCGGCGTTTTCAATTCTTCGGTATCAAGAAGAATTGTTACAGGTCCGTCGTTGAGAAGCTCCACCTCCATATGTTCGCGAAAACGACCGGTTGCAACTGGGAGACCACTCTCACGAACCAACTCAACGAAGTCGTTGCACAACGTATTCGCGAGATCCGGTGGAGCCGCGTCCGTAAAGCTGGGACGCCGTCCGCGGCGACAATCGGCAAGGAGTGTGAATTGGCTGACAACGAGGATGGCCCCTCCGGCTTCGTTCACGGACAAATTCATTTTGCCCTCCTGGTCTTCAAAGATCCGCAATCCGAGGATCTTTTTGGCAAGCGATTGGGCATCCTCCTCTGTGTCACCGATAGCAACACCAAGAAGCACGAGTAACCCGGGACCGATCTCGCCCACGGTCTCCCCGTTCACCCTGACCCTTGCCCAGCGAACACGTTGAACACATGCTTTCATCGGAGGATACTCTTTTGATCCGAGCCCCTTGGGGCGGAATCCCCTAAATTTTCGTTGACATGTCCGTGCAAACCGCCTCTATTTATCATAGAATGTCCTCCGGAGTGGAGAAAACAGCGATTTTGCAGAAGACAACATTTGCTGGAAGGCAAGCTGTGATCCTAAAATAGCGGATTGAGAAGAGAATTGATTGATACACAAGCTCGGCTGCCAAATCGACCCAAGACAGAGGATGACAACCATGAGCACGGGAAACGATCGTCCGCTCATCGCCATAACAACCGGAGATCCTGCAGGAATTGGTCCAGAGATCATCGTTGCCGCGTGGACGGATCCCCGGGTTCATGGCGTGTGTCGTCCGGTCGCTATTGGATACTCGGAGTATCTCCGTCGCGCCGCGGCCCTGCGGCGATTAAATGTGCAGATTGAAACTTGTGATGATCCGCAAAAGGCGCGATCCAGCCCAGAACTGATTGTGTGCATTCCTCCTGGCAATGACCGCGCTCCACCGGTTCAGGTTGGTCGGATTGACCCTCGGGGAGGACAAGCCGCCTTTGACGCGATTCTGCTGGGGGCCGAATTGGCCCTGTCCAAGAAGGTCGATGCCCTCGTTACGGCTCCGATTAATAAGGAATCGCTGAATGCGGCGGGACATCAGTATCCCGGGCATACGGAACTGCTGGCCGATCTCTGTCACGGGCAACAGGTAGCCATGGTGCTCTATTTGGGACCAGGGGCCCCCTTGCGCGGGGCGGCCGGATTGGCAATTGCCCACGTCACTCTGCATATGCCCATGCGGGAGATCTTTCGCCATCTCACCGCAGAGGCAGTCTATACGAAGATTCGCTTGATCGACCAGCTCATGCGATGCATTAAAGGGAGCGAACCACGAATTGGTGTCTGCGCCTTGAATCCCCATGCCGGGGAGGGAGGGCTTTTCGGAAAAGAGGAGTCACTGGTTATTACCCCGGCAATCAAACGGGCCAGCGAAGAGGGAAGCCGGGTCGAAGGCCCCGTGTCGGCCGATGCGATCATGGTCCAGGCGCGGGATGGTCGCTTTGACGGTCTGGTGGCGATGTACCACGATCAGGGACATATCGCACTCAAGCTCCTTGGCATGCATCGCGCCGTCAATATTACAGCAGGACTGCCGATTGTGCGGACAAGCGTCGCCCATGGCACGGCATTCGATATTGCCGGACTTGGTCGAGCTGATCCGAGCAGCCTGATCGAAGCAATCCGTGTCGCTGCCATGTTAAGCAAGCATCGGATGACAACTTAGGATTTCGTGGACTCGACGAGCGGGTCCTTCCGAGGGATGAATTGGAGGGGCACGCTCGTCGTGCCCGCCGAACCATAATGGATAATCCAACCTGATGCAGCGGACCTGACAAGCAGGTCCCTCCAAGCGGGCCCGACAAGAGGGTCTCTCCAAGGGTGGGAGGGGCATGCTTGTCATGCCCGAAGAAACGGGATGGATTGTCCAAAATTGTACGGCGGACGCGACAAGCGGGTCTCTCCAAGCGGACCGGACAAGCAGGTCCCTCTAGGCGGACGCAACAAGGTGGTCCGCACCAAGGCAAGAGCCGCATCCTGCTCACTCTTCTATATTCTCCCCAATCTGTAAAACTTCCTTACACACCCCATCATCTCTCCGATTGTTCTGTATGCTCCAGATTTCCCAAAGTCTTGCGGCCTGCTCAATGTGACGCATTTACGGGATTTACCAAAGAAACTAGCTGCCTTTTTCCGACGAATACCGTCAGAGGCGTTACTCGCGGTGTGTTTGACCGCCCCAGCGGCGGAACAAGGACGAGAAACGGTGATTTCGGTAGCCAGAATGATCGGTTGGATAGGGCGCCTCGGGAGTAGCTTGAGGTAAAGCATGGCCAAGCAGTTTGGAATTGCCCAAGTTCTGGGATGTGAGGGGGATACCTCGATGAGATACGGAGCTTTCCTCTGTGTGGTGTTAGCAGTGGTGGCCGGTTGCAAAGGTCCGTTCCAGCAAAACCTGCCACCGGCACAACAGTTGATGGAAATGGGACCCGGGGTGGGTGGCCCTGGACCTGGTGTGCAGGCTGCGTATATGCCGATGTTAACACCGGCTCAGGTCCCGGTTTCTCAGATCCATTTTGCTGGCCCAGAAGGGATGCAGGTGAATTGGGATGTGTCGGCACCTGGGGCCTTTGATTCGGAACCTTTGATTTGCCCTGGCCGGTACAACTTCCCCCAGGGGGCGATCTACCGGCTGAAATTGACGAATATTCCAGGGCGACCAGGTGTCGAGCTTTATCCAACGCTTGAAGTCGCCCCTGCAATGCCACGAACTGAGGCCTTCATCGCCCATAACGCCATCCCGGTCCAGTTCACGGAAGAAGACTTCGACCAGGTCCTGAGTGGCAATTTTGTCACGAAGGTGGTCTATCTGCCGGATCCAAACTATCAAGAGCTGGCCGTCGCCGGTGCGGAGACCCTGGTCAGCACGCGTCTTGATCCGGGTGTTGATCCAATCATCGAGGCTGATCGCCGAGGATCAATTCTCTGTGTGATTCGGATGGGAAATCGGGACCTCCAGGTGCCTGGTGATGTGGCGACGATGTCCGATGTCATGCCCACCGGCGCATCACCTAATGGCATGTCCTTGCAAGGAACCCCATTTGCCCCGACACCGGTTATGGCTGGCGGTGGTACCGTCCCCATGAATTACATCTCGGGAGTGACGGGGCCGCAATACGGAATGCCGATCAGCGGAACACCCATCGGTTTGCCTGGTCCACCGCACGTCCCCTTGGGAGGTCCTGCAGGGCTCCAGAAGCACGTCATGCGGAATCACACCTTTGTCCATATCCCGCAACCCACGGAGAAGGTCCGCATTGACGTCAAGCAATCTCCGGGGATCAGCTATCCGCGACCTGCGAACCACGCCTGGATCCATGAGCAAACC
>Ga0308414_1002383_pt1 | contig 12267 bp, 9 predicted proteins | sample HotsprSampleOS50_FD_205667 | JGI IMG/M metagenome (GOLD analysis project Ga0308414, IMG submission 205667) | Hot spring phototrophic mat microbial communities from Octopus Spring, Yellowstone National Park, Wyoming, United States - 20090730_OS50 ... | reverse complement strand
GGACCTAACGAGCCGGGCAGAGCCGGTTCCTAGGGCGATCTTGTTCGACTCCCCCCTTGCCGGGTAAGATGTCGCCACTTCGCGCGGCGGTCGGAACCAAAGTCGATCGGTCTTCCCGGGTGTCTTGACGCGACCGCGACGCGAGCGGACGAGGCGGCGACGGCGAGGTTGGCGAGCTCGGTCCCAACCCCACGCGGCTCGTGGCAGGCCGTTGGCCGCGAATGGCGTCGCGGCGGGAAACAGAATGTTCTGATGATTGGTGATGAGGTTTGGCTCAACTCGACGATCATCCGCTCCGCGTCTACTTGGGTTGGGCGTCGGGTCGAGTTCCAACCGATCGAGGCAGCCTCTTCTTTTGATTCGCACCGTCCCGAGGTTCTCCGCCGTGCCCAAGCGCGCCGACATTGAATCGATCTTAATCATTGGAGCTGGGCCGATCGTGATCGGCCAGGCGTGCGAGTTCGATTATTCCGGCACCCAGGCGTGCAAGGCGCTTCGGGAGGAGGGGTTCCGGGTGGTGCTGGTCAACTCCAACCCGGCGACGATCATGACCGACCCGGAGATGGCCGACCGGACCTACATCGAGCCGGTGATTCCCGAGGCGGTGGCCGACATCATTGCGGTGGAGCGTCCCGACGCAGTGCTGCCGACTTTGGGGGGCCAAACCGGACTCAACGTGGCGCTGGCGCTGGCGGATCAGGGGGTCCTTGAGCGTTACGGTTGCCGCATGATTGGGGCCAACGCCGAAGCGATCCGCAAGGCGGAGGATCGGCAACTCTTCAAGAAGTGCATGGCTGAGATTGGTCTGGAATGCGCCCGCAGTGGTTTGGCCACCTCGCTTGAGGAGGCCCGCGCCCTGCGCGACGAGATCGGCCTGCCCTGCGTGCTGCGTCCCAGCTTCACCTTGGGCGGCTCCGGCGGCGGCATTGCCTTCAACAAGGAGGAATTCGAGCGAATCGCAGCCCACGCCTTGGAACTCTCCCCGGTTCACTCAGTGCTGGTCGAGGAGAGCGTCATCGGCTGGAAAGAATACGAGATGGAGGTCATGCGCGACGGGGCGGACAACGCCGTGGTTGTCTGCTCGATCGAGAACTTCGACCCGATGGGGGTCCACACCGGCGACTCGATCACCGTCGCCCCGGCTCAGACCCTTAGCGACAAAGAATATCAGACCCTGCGCGACGCCTCGCTGGCGATCCTGCGGGCCATTGGGGTGGAGACCGGTGGCTCGAATGTCCAGTTTGCGGTCGATCCCCGCACCGGGCGGGTTCTGGTCATCGAAATGAACCCCCGGGTCAGCCGCTCCTCGGCCCTAGCCTCCAAAGCCACCGGCTTCCCAATCGCCAAGATCGCCGCCAAACTCGCCGTGGGCTACCGCCTCGACGAACTGCGCAACGACATCACCCGCGAAACCCCCGCCTGCTTCGAGCCGACCATCGACTACGTGGTCACCAAAGTGCCCCGCTGGGCCTTCGAGAAATTCCCCGAAGCCGATCCCGTGCTGACCACCCAGATGAAGTCGGTCGGCGAAGTCATGGCGATTGGCCGCACCTTCCGCGAGTCGCTCCAAAAGGCGCTCCGAGGTCTGGAAGTGGGACGGTTCGGCCTGGGCTGCGACGCCAAAGACCCCTTCGGAACCCCCGAGTTCCCCACCCTGGACCGCATCAAGGAAACCCTCTCGACCCCCGACGCCAACCGGATCTGGACCATCCGCCTGGCCCTTTTGGCCGGGATGTCGGTCGAGCAAATCCACAACCTGACCAGCATCGACCCCTGGTTTCTGCGCCACTTCGTCGATCTCATCGAGCGGGAGCGGCAACTGCGCGACGCCGGGAGTCTGGACCGGGTCTCCGACGAGCTGATGCGCGCCGCTAAGCAGGACGGCTTCTCCGACCGCCAACTTGCTCACTTGCTCAACACCGACGAGATCGTGGTGCGGCGCGACCGCTTGGCGCGGGGAATTGTCCCGGTTTACAAACAGGTGGATACCTGCGCGGCGGAATTCGAGGCAGTGACGCCTTATTATTATTCGACGTATGAATTGGAGGATGAAACTCGCCTCGGTGACCGCCCCCGCATCGTCGTGCTGGGCGGCGGTCCCAACCGGATCGGCCAGGGGATCGAGTTCGATTACTGCTGCTGCCAAGCCGCCTTTGCGCTGAGGGCCGACGGCTACGAAGTGGTGATGGTCAACTCCAACCCCGAGACCGTCAGCACCGACTACGACACTTCGGACCAGCTGTTCTTCGAGCCGTTGACGGTTGAGGATGTCTTGAATATTTGCGAGCGGGTCAAGCCGATCGGTCTGATAGTGCAATTCGGCGGTCAGACCCCGCTGAACCTGGCGCGGGCGTTGGAGGCGGCCGGGGTGCCAATTTTGGGCACGAGTCCCGAGAGCATCGACCTGGCCGAGGATCGTGACCGCTTCAGCCAAGTTCTGGCTCGTCTGGGGTTACGCCAGACGCCCAACGGCTCGGCCGTCAAGGTCGAGGAGGCGGCCCGGATCGCCGCGACCATCGGCTACCCGGTGCTGGTCCGCCCCAGCTTTGTGCTGGGCGGGCGGGCGATGGAGATTGTCTACGACGAATCCAGCCTGCTCAAATATATGAACGAAGCCGTCGATGTCTCGTCCGACCGTCCGGTGCTGATCGACAAATTCCTGGAGGACGCCGTCGAGGTCGATGTGGACGCGGTGCGCGACGCCACCGGCGCGGTGGTGGTCGCCGGGGTCATGGAACACATCGAGGAGGCCGGCATTCACTCCGGCGACTCGGCTTGCGCCATTCCCCCCCACAACCTCCCTCCCGAGATCATCGCCGAAATCAAGCGGCAAACCCGCCTGCTGGCCGACGCTCTGGAAGTCAAGGGTCTCATGAATCTTCAATTTGCCGTCAAGGATGGTCAAGTGTATGTCCTTGAGGCCAACCCACGGGCCTCGCGGACCGTGCCGTTCGTCTCGAAGGCAACCGGCCTGAATCTGGCCAAGGTGGCCGCGCGGGTGATGACCGGGCGGACCCTGGCCGAACTGGGGGTCGTTGACGACCCGGTGCCCGGCTTCGTCTCAGTCAAGGAGAGCGTCTTCCCTTTCGCCAAGTTCACTGGGGTGGACATCGTGCTGGGGCCGGAGATGCGTTCCACCGGCGAGGTTATGGGGGTCGATCGCAGCTTCGCGGCCGCCTTCGCCAAAGCGCAAATGGCCGCGGGCACGACCTTGCCGCGTCAGGGAGGCACGGTGTTCGTCTCGGTGGCCAACCGCGACCGGCCGGCGATCGTGCCGATCGCCCGCAAGCTGGCCGACCTGGGCTTCCACCTCATGGCTACTGCCGGCACCGCCCGCGTGTTGCAAAGTCACGGCGTGAGCGTCGAGGTGGTCCGCAAGATTCACGAAGGTCGGCCCAACCTGCTCGACCATCTGGCCAACGACCGCATTGATTTGATTGTGAACACTCCCAGTGGTAAAGGCGCGCGCACCGATGAGGGCCGCATCCGCGCCTCGGCGGTCAGCCACGGGGTGCCCTGCATCACCACTCTGGCTGCGGCCCGCGCGGCGGTCTCGGCGATGGAACGGCTCCGCGACGGTGGCCTGACGGTTTACGCCCTCCAGGATCTCCTCAACCTGAGCAAGCCGCGAACGTGAGACCGTCCGCCTTCCACGTCCACCTAGGCGGTGGCGGTGACAACACTCACCCGGATCGCCCCAATCCCAAAGGCTGATCCGATCCAACCCAACGTTCCAACACCCCTCCCTTTCAACTCCCTTGTGACACGATAGTGTCGAGCGCGGCATTGGGGACCACCTCCACAACCGCGCCGGCTGGCGCGGGACTCGGCAGGTCCGCTTCAAACACCTGGGCTTGAGGCGGGGCATCGTTCTAAGCTTCAAGTAAGAAGGAAGAAATCGAGATGGCGCAGTTGAGCGAGGCTTCCTCCTCGGATACGTTGACATCGGACCTAGCCGATCAGGTCAAGGGATTGCTGCCCACCGGCGACGTGTCGGGCGACGACGACCCCGGCAAGCAGCTGGCGATGCTGGAACTCGCCGGCGAGGAGGTGGCCGCCGGGTTCAAACCCCAGTCAGTTCGCGCCCTTTCGCCCGAGGTGCAATATCTGCACATCTCTCGGACCATTCATCAGCTGGTCACCGACCGCAACCGCGCTGTGGGCACCTTTCTGTTCGTCGCCTCGCTGCTAGTCGGGGCCTCCAGCGCCATGATGAACGCCCAGCCGACGGTCGATCCGATCGTGCCAATGAGCCTTCTGGTGCGCTGGAGTCTGCCGGTCACGTTTGGAGCGCTGGGGATCATCGGCGTCTTCATGTGCTTGATCCTGATTCGCACCCGCGAAGGACTGATTTACGAAGTCACCAAGATGAATGTGATCCTCGGCATCCCCTCGCCGCGGGTTACCCGGGTCAGTCCGCTGTCGATCTTCTACTTGATGCACTTGTTGGTCGCGCTGTTGGGCGGGGTCTGCGCTGGGGCGGCGGTGGGATTGATCCTGGTAGATCGCGGCCTCACGGGATTGGGAGGACTGGCCTTCGCCGCCGTGGTGGCGATGATCTACGTCGCCGCGTTCCTGACTCTCTATGTGATTCGCGTCCGCCGCGTGTCGCTCGATCCAATCGTCGTCAAAACCCTGGAGAACGCCGCCCACACCGCCTCGCCCCTCCCATCGGCCTCCGCAAACAACAGCGGCGCTTGATCCCCGCCGTTTTCAGCGGCCCGCCCGCCAAGTCGATGAACCTATTGCCCCAGTTCCCTCCCGGCTTGTCTTTCAACGAATTTCGATCATCTTCGAAAGAAAAGGGAACGAGCGGCGAATCTCTTTGGAGGGCACCGCTCGGGCACCCGGCTTTGTTAGGGGAGGCGTAGCATCGACGAGGTGTTCAAAGCTCTGGCGGACCCCACGCGGCGAGAGATTTTGCGTCTCCTGGCGCAACGGGACATGACGGCCGGTGAGTTGGCCGATCGTTTCGCCATGACCAAGCCGACGGTGTCGCACCACTTCGCGGTCCTCAAGAGGGCCGAGTTGGTGACTCACCGCAAGCGAGCGCAGCAAGTGGTTTATTCGCTCAACACCACGGTGGCGCAGGAACTTCTAGCCTGGATTTACGACCTGTTCAAAGTGGGAAACCCACCACAAACCGCCGGGATGTCCAACGAAGCGACGCGCGGAGATGAAACTGGGATTCCTGCGTCCTCGACGACCTTCAATCAAGAGGAGTGATCATGTCCGTGGATCATGAATTCGACCTATTGAACGCGTCGGAGTCATCAGTGCAGGCGTCGCGTCGGGTCACCAAGGAACTGAAGGTGTGGGGCGGGAGTCTCGCGGTCCTCGCGGCGACTTGGATCAGCGCGGGGGTGGGTTATTTGGTCGCTCCCGAGATGGTGCCGATTCACTGGAACATTCACGGCCAGGCGGATGGATTCGGCTCCCCGGCTGCGCTCTTTCTAACGCCGGCGATCGCCACGGCGATGCTTGGGATGTTCGCAGTGATGCCCTGGATTTCGCCGCGACCGTTTCAGGTCAACGACTTCCGTTCGACCTTCTTAGATGTAGTGGGGCTGATGACCGGATTGTTCGCGGCGATCCACGCCCTGATTTTGGCCGCTACCTTCGAGGCACCCATCGATGTGGGACGATGGCTCGTCGGGGTGATGATGGTGTTTTTCATCCTGATCGGCAACATCCTGGGGCGGGTCCGGCGCAACTTTTACATCGGCATCCGCACTCCCTGGACGATCGCCAACGAGCGAGTCTGGAACGACACCCACCGTTTTGGCGGCAAGGTGTTCGTGTTGACCGGCGCGGTCGGCCTGGGGGCGATTCTGCTGGGGGCTCCGGTGTGGGGCATCTTCGTCATGGCCCTGATCGCCGCGCTGGGGCCGGTGGTGTACTCCTTCGCCCGCTATCGCCAGCTGGAGCGGTCGGGGGAACTCGATGGCGATCACGCAGCGGCGTGACGGCTCAGCTTGCAATCGCGTCGCGCACCCGCGCTCCGACGAGGCGAAGGGCTAAGGCGTGGCTGGCGAAGAGGGTTCCGGTCCACACAAGGTCGCCCAGAAGGGTCCATTTGAGGAAGGGCAGGGCGTTGACATAGCAGGCGGTCAGACCCGCGAGGGTGGGGTCGTACCAGACGGTCCACACCGCGAAGTTGGTGACGGCATAAAACGCCAGGGAGCAGCCGACCGCCGCGGCTGCGAGGGTCGGAGGGCCGGGGATTCCCCAAGCTCGCCAGCGGCCTGTTTGGGCCGAACGTCTCAACACGGGCCTCAGCGACGCTGGCAGGATCAGCATCGCGTAGACCGACAGGGTGATCACCGGTTCGGCGAAACCAATCACCAGGTCGGAAATCAACATCATCGCCCCCACCGTCAACGCAGCGGCCCAGCGATGAGCGAACAAAAAGCCGGCGTAAAGCGCGATCGAGGCGGCTGGGGTGAAATTGGGCGGATGCGGCAGCAAACGGGAGGCAACCCCCAACGCGATCAAACCCAGCCCTAGACCCAGCGCCAAGGCCCGCGAGGGACCTTCCTTCCAACCTGTCGTCGTGTCGGCATCCGATGTCATGGAATGACGTTGCGCCTGGTGGCTCATGGTCGATCCGATTTCACTCGCTCCTCAGGTCGTCGCCGGCCTTGGGAATGCGAGGCGGCGCGTCGTTCAATCAGGGGACAGATTCAGATTCTAAGATGGCGATCGGGTGGATTCGGATCGGAGCGAACTAACCTGTCCGACCGATTTGGCTCAATCTGATCCGAGCCGCCCAAATTCTCGCAAGGGATCTCAATTATGGTCCAAACTGTTTGGTCTCGGCAAGACCCATGTGGCGGGTGGCGGAGACGAGCCGACGCGACTCGTCGGGGATCGGCTTGGGAAGTTGGCGGTTAATCAATCGGACCCGATGCTTGCCGAACGAAGAAGCCTGGGGGATCATAGGCTCAATGAGGTCGCGTCGAGCCGCCCACCGGGATGTCGCGGCCTCCGACGCGGGAGCGCTCGATGCGTGTTCCCCCGCGGCTCGATTTGATTTGGCTTGGTTTGGTTCGAGTTGACCCGACCGGTTCCTTTTATTCCTCGCTCTTGGGTTGGTTCGTCAGACGAGCCGTCGCCGAGTGATGGCGTTCAACGAGGTCGCTTGTGATGTCCACCTCCTCTTCTGTTGCCTTTTCCGTTTCCGAGTTGTTAGCGCAGGTGGATCGCGCCCAGGCCGAGGGCGCGTTGTCGGAAGCCGCGGCGACGCGGATTCGTCAATGGCTGGTTGAGGAGCCGTTCATCCCTTATCGCGAACGCTTGGCCGAGGAGATTACAGCCGGTCGTTGGACCGAGTTGGACAACGCCTATTACACCGTGTTAGAGTTTGGCACCGGGGGCCGTCGCGGTCGAATGTATCCGGTGGGGGTCAACGTTCTCAACGAGCGGACCATCGCCGAAAGTGCCCAGGGATTGGCCGACCATGTCGTTGCGCTCAAGGGGACCAACGCCCCACGGTCGTGTGCCATCGCGTTCGACACCCGGCACCATTCCGCCGAGTTCGCCCTGATCTGCGCCCGGGTGATGGCGGCGGCGGGGTTTACGGTTTATCTCGTGTCGCAGCCGCGTTCGACCCCGTTGCTATCGTTCGCGGTGCGTCATTTAGGGTGCGACGCCGGCATCATGATCACCGCGTCGCACAACCCGCCGGCTGACAATGGGTTCAAGTGCTACGCCGCCACCGGCGGCCAAGTGGTGCCGCCCGACGACAAGCGGATCATCGAGCTGGTCAACGCCGCCTCCACCCGGGTTATCCCACTGGCCGAGGCCGACGACCCAAGGATTCGCCGGGTCGGCCCCGAACTGGACGAGGCCTACCTCCAAGCGGTGCTGAGCCAGTCGGTCGGCACGGCCCGCGACCTGACGATCGTATACACCCCGATGCACGGCGTGGGCGACTCGGCCGTGGGCGAAGCGTTGAGGCGGGCCGGGTTCACTCGGGTGGAGGTGTTGGAGTCACAACGCGCCCCCGACGGCGACTTCCCCAACGTGCCAGGCCACATCGCCAACCCGGAGATTCCCCGCACCCTCGACGCGGCCATCGCCGAAGCCAAACGGATCGGGGCTGATCTGGTGCTGGCCTCCGACCCCGACGCCGACCGCATCGGCGTGGGACTGCCGATCCCCGGCGACCCCCAGGGAGCCTGGACCACCCTCACCGGCAATCAAATCGGTGCGCTGCTTACGGCCTTCGTGCTGGAAAAGACCCGCGAGGCTGGCCGTCTCAAGCCCGAACAGACGATCGTCACGACGCTGGTTTCTACCGGCATGGCACGCGCTTTGGCTGATCGGTTCGGAGTCCGAACCGAGGACAACCTGCTGGTGGGATTCAAATGGATCGCCGTGACAATCGACCGGATCGGCCCGGACAACCTGCTGTTTGCCTTCGAGGAGTCACACGGTTATCAGAAAGGCGGGCATGTCCGCGACAAAGACGCCGCGACCGCCTCGCTGCTATTCGCCGAACTCGCCGCTGACCTTAAGGCTAAAGGGATTCATGTCCTTGAATACTTGAATGAGTTGTACCGTCAGGTCGGCCATTACGGCGAAACTCAAATCAACAAGGTGATGGAGGGACGCGCCGGAGCGCAGGCCATTAGGAACCTGATGACAGCTTTTCGCAACGATCCCCCCCGGTCCGTGGGCGGCCTTCAGGTCGTCGAGGTGGCCGATTATCACGCCCACGAGATTCGTCCGATCCGCGATGGCGGTCCGGCCCGCCCACTGCCCGAACCGTCCGGCGACTTGTTGATCTTCCATCTGGACGCGCCCGGAGTTCGCTTTGCGGTGCGGCCTTCGGGCACTGAACCGAAGATCAAGTTTTATCTCTTCGCACGTTCGGAGGTCCAAGGGGATTCGCCCCAGGCCTTGGCCGCGGCCAAAGAACGCACCGCCTCGCTGCTGGCAGCGATGGGGCGCGATTTGGACGCCTACGTCGCCCAGGCGGTTCAGGACGAGTGAAGGCGGGCGGCTGCGGGCAAGGCCAAAGGGATGAAGCATCCTCGGGGGCGGAAATCGGGGCGACCGGCGGCCAATTGGCAAGGGACGCTGGAAGGCGATCTCGACTTGTGGCGCTCCTCGGGAGAGGTTGACGCCAACTCCGCTGCTCGATCTTGCTGCGACGCCCGGAATGGAGATCCGATGGGAGTGGGGGGATGAATCCGCCGTTCAACCGCCCGCGTGAAGGTCATCTCGAGTGAGGCAAGAGGTTCGATGAACACCAGTGAGAATCCCACCCTGGAGTCGTCCCGTTCGACGGAGGAACCGTTCGATGTGGTCATTGTGGGAGCGGGCGTCGCCGGTCTGACCCTGGCTGGTCGGTTGCGGGAGGAGGCCAAAGCCCACGGCCGACCCGTGCCTCGGGTGGTTGTTCTGGACAAGGGCCGGAGCGTGGGCGGACGAATGGGAACCCGTCGTTTGGAGTGGCCCGAGGGGGGCGAACCCGCCCGTTTCGACCACGGACCGCCCGGGTTCTCGGTTATCACTGCCGCGTTTCGCAAGCTGGTCGAGCGTGCCGAAGCGGCCGGAGCTGTCCTGCCCCACCCGGAGGGCCAACGCCTGCACTGGCGGGGACGCGAGGGGGTCCGCTCCTTCGCCGCCTTCCTCGCCGAGGGCGTGGAGGTGCGTTCTTCGACCATTGTGACGGCAGTTCGTCCCGATCTGGCCGATCCGTCCCTCTGGTCGCTGGCGACCACCCCGGCCGCGCCCGGTCTCAAAGCGCCCGACATCAGCTCGGCTCCGCTCGACCCGACCGCCCCGGTCACGACGCTGAGGGCCCGCGCGGTGGTGTTGACCTGCCCGGTGCCCCAAGCGTTGGCGATCCTGGAAGCGGGTGGGGTTGCTTTGGCTTCCGACCTGCGGGCCGATCTCGCGGTGGTCAGTTACGAGCGTTCCTGGGTCGCCCTAGCCACCTTCAACGAGCAAGACGGCCAACGCCTGGCCGATCTTGGCCCCGAGGGACTCGTGGTCGTCCCGGAGGAACTGCCTCACAAACTGATTGACCACCGGGCGCGAGGAGTCTCGCCCCGTCCAGCCTACTCGATCCAGGCCGGAGCCAACTGGTCGATGACCCACTGGGACGACCCGGCCGATCAGGTCGCGCCGACGTTGTTCCAGGCGGCTCGTCCCTGGTTGGGCGGGTCGGAGGAGGAAGTCAAGCCGGTCCACTTGGAAGCGCACCGCTGGAAGTTCGCCCGCGTGACCGTCGGCTTCCCCCGAACCGAACGCTACGCAACCCTCAACGACGCGCCCCCCCTGCTCATGGCCGGCGACGCCTTCCGAGGCGGCGCTCAAGCTGGTCCCGACGGCCGATCCCGCGACCCGGAAACGATTTATGGCGTCGAAGCCGCCTGGCTCTCCGGCCAGGCCGCTGCCGCGGCCCTCGAAGGGCGTGTTTGAGACCAGGATCATGGTTGCAGCTCGCCCCATCCACCGCGTTCGACTTCCTTCTCCGCGAGACTTGGACCCGTGCTGATTCTTTTGACCAACGACGACGGCGTGTTCGCCCCCGGCCTGCGGGCATTGCGCAAGGAATTACTCAAGCTGGGCAAGGTCGTAGTGGTGGCCCCGGCTCAGGAGCAAAGCGGGGTGGGTCACTCGATCACCCTGCACTCCCCCCTGGTCGTCAAGCCGATCGACGACGACGATGGCTCCGACCTAGGCCACATGGTCGAGGGGAGCCCCGCCGACTGCGTGAAACTAGCGATCCTAGAACTGCTCGACCGACCCCCCGACTTGATCGTGTCGGGCATCAACGCCGGCAGCAATGCCGGGATCAACGTGCTGTATTCCGGCACAGTGGCCGCCGCGATCGAGGGAGCCTTCTTCAAAATCACCAGCGTCGCCATCTCGCTCGAATCGGCCGAGCATTTCGACTACCCCCACGCCGCCCGCCACGCCGCTAAGGTCATCGAGCGGATCATGGCCAATCGCCCCGAACCAGGCTCGCTGTTCAACGTCAACCTGCCCGCCCATGTCCGGGGCGAACCCCGGGGCGTCAAGGTGGTGCCGATGGGTCTGGGACGCTACGGCGAGGGGTTCGAGCGCCGTCGCGACCCGCGAGGCCGCACCTACTACTGGATGACCTACAAACCCCCCTTCCATCTGGAAGGGACCGAGAGCGATGTGTCGGCCCTGACCCAGGGTTACATCACCGTCACCCCCCTCCACTTCGACCTCACCCGCGCCGAGGCCCTTGAACCCCTGGCGCGTTGGGATTGGAGCGGCGTAGGCGCGACGCGGGACGGTTCGCCAGGGAGGTGAAACCCCTCCACGCCGAGCCTTCGCCCCTCGTGACTCGTTCAGTCCATGATGAGTTGAGTTGGTTAAGTCGTTGGATGCCGATCGAATCCAATCCAACGGAGCGGCGCGTTTCCACCACCCCACCACCTGATTCGCTCGCCTCCTGGAGCCCGACCTTGCCATGATAAGTCATCCGAGTCCGATCTGTCGCCCTGGCCGCTTCCCAACCGCGTCTTCGCTGACGTTGAGCCTGATCGTGGCTGGTTTCGGCTGCGGAGGCGTGAAGTACGACTCGCCCCCGCCGTCTTCCTCAACCACCTCGGCCCCCGCCGCTCCGCCCAGCACCGCGCCTGCCAAGCCCGACCCTAACCGGCCCGCTCTTACCCAACGCCGTACCGACGACGTCCGCGAGAGCCAGGCCGAGCAAGAGCGCGGCGCGCGGGTCATGCAGCCCGGCGAGGCCCGCGGTAAGTCGGCCATCGGTAACGTCTATGTCACCTCGGTGTCTCGAATCGCCGAGCTGAGCATCCAGGCCCGCCTCGAAACCTTCAACGCCATCGAAGGACGCTACCCTGAGAGCCATGAGGAATTCATGGAAAAAGTGATCCGGGGTGCCGACCCAATCGCCCTGCCCGCGCTGCCGCCTAACCAGAAGTACGCCTACAACGTCGCCGAACACAAGTTGGAAATTCTGGTCTACCCCGAAGGAGTGGACCCCAACGCCACCGCACCGGTTCCCGACGCACCGACCGCGCCGGCCGCCAACACGCCTCCGCCTCCGCCCCTGGGAGGCGGACGCAATCCCTTGGGGCTCGATCTGCCCGGCGGCAGTTGATCCTCCAACATCGCATCATCCTCGTATGGGATCAGGTTGTTTTGTTCATTAGGTTCGTCAACTCGGCTTGACCTCCCCGCGCTGGCTGGGTATCAAGACCTTGCGATGGGATGAATGACTCGTGTTCCCGCTTGGCTTTAGGCATTCGGGAAGGA